>Ga0153928_1000875_pt1 | contig 14121 bp, 10 predicted proteins | sample TSNJ012MetaG_FD_106656 | JGI IMG/M metagenome (GOLD analysis project Ga0153928, IMG submission 106656) | Attine ant fungus gardens microbial communities from New Jersey, USA - TSNJ012 MetaG | ecosystem: Host-associated > Fungi > Mycelium > Unclassified | place: USA: New Jersey, Wharton State... | reverse complement strand
GCACGAGTTGCCGGCCCTCGCGCACATCGCCTGATCCCCCATCCTCAGCCAAAATGTAGTGCCGACTTTTCGGATAACTCATTGATTTGATTATTGTCGGGTGTCGATTCTGCGCAAGTTGGGATAGCCCGCGCAACCGGCGCAAGGCCAGTCATCACATGACGCACGTGCTGGAATACGCCGAGTTTGTCGAACGCACGCTCGGCGACCTTTCGGAACATGCCCGGCACCTGCGGCGGCACGCCGCCCGTCTGCGCTGCCGGATCAAGGCGGAACGAAGGGATGATTAAACGAAAGCGGGAATCGTAGGGTAGGCTAGCGCATGATCCTGAAAAGTGTGAAGCGGTTTTCGGAAAAGATCATGCGCCAGCAAAAACTTAGAGCGGGATGACGATTCGACCTAAAGTCATCCCGCTCTAAGGCCGCGAAGCGGCCGTGCCCCCCGGATCAAACAAACGGTGCAATCATAACGGCGTCATCCTGACGCTCCTGAGTCTGACGTTTGTGTTTGTTGCTCGCGTCGACACGCGAGGGCAAGTCGCGTTAGCCTTACGGAACTACGGCACCAGCACCTGCCGGCGGCGGTTGCCGGCCGCGCGCGCGTCCCAGGCCGCGGCGATGTCCGCGAGCGGGCGCGTCTCGACATCGAGCGCGAGTTCGCCCGCGGCGGCAAGCCGGCACAACTCCCCATAGGCCTGCGCCTGCACGTCGATCGGTGCGTGGTAATAGGCAAACCCGAGGACGTCGGCGCAGGTGCGCCGGATCGGGGCGCCGCGCAGCGTGATGCTTTGCCCGGCCATGCTGCCGATGTGCAAGAAACGGCCATGCAGCGCCAGCACCTCGAGCGCGGCCTCACCCGGCGCGCCGAACACGAAATCAACCACGACGTCGACTGCGCCGCCGGCCGCGTCCCGATAGGCCGTAACGAGGTCGCCCGCTGCCGCGAGGTCCAGGGTGGCGTCGGCGCCGAGACGCTTGGCCCGCTCCAGTGCCGCGCGGTTGCGGCCCGCCGCGATGACGCGGCCGGCGCCCAGTTGTTTTGCTGCGGTGACCGCGATCAGTCCCGACAGGCCGGTCGCGCCGAGGATGAGCACGCTCTCGCCCGGTCGCACGCGCGCCCGCCACGACAATGAAAGCCATGCCGCGAGGCCGGCGTTGCCGAGCGCCGCCGCGACATCGTCGGCAACGCCGTCGGGCACCGCAAAGCTGAACGTCGGATCGATCAAAGAGCGCTCGGCCATGGAGCCGAACGGCCCGACCGGCGCATTGACGTTGAAATAGATGCGCCGGCCGTGGCGCTCACGCGCCACACCCTCACGGCCCACGACGAATGGGCCGTCCGGCATCTTAAAATAATGCAGGCGCCGCGCGATGTTGCGGTCGAGCCCACTCAACGCGGCCGCGCACATGTCGACGACCATGGCTCCGTCGGTCGCTTGCGGCTCGGCGAACTCGCCGTAGACGGGCCGCTCGCCGTCCATCACCGCCGCGCGCAATGGCCCCTCGCTCGCTCAATCCAGCGTGACGCCCGCGAAGTGCACCACCTTCGCCCATTTGTCGATTTCGGCCGCGACGAATTTCCCGAATTCAGTCGGCGTCATCGGCATCGGCTCGGCGCCCAGATTGGTGAACTTCGCGATCATCCCCGGATCGGCGAGACCGGCCCCGATCTCTTTGTTGAGCTTGGCGATGATGTCCGCCGGCGTGTCCTTCGGTGCGCCGACCCCGTGCCAGACGTCGGCCTGGTAGCCGGGCACGAACTCCGCGACCGTTGGAATGCCGGGCAGGGCGTCCGACCTCTTCGCGCCGGTGACCGCCAACGCCCGCAGCTTGCCGTCCCGGATGAAGGCGATCGACAGGGGGATAGGCGTGAACGCGACCTGCACCTGCCCGGCGATGAGATCGGGCGTCATGCTCGACCGATACGGCACGTGCACCATGTCGGTGCCGGTCATGGATTTGAACAGCTCGGCCGCCATGTTGGGCGCGCTGCCATGCCCGTTCGACGCGTAATTGACCTTGCCTGGATGCGCCTTCAGATAAGCGATGAACTCGGGAACCGTGTGCGCCGGAACCGCGGGATTGATGACCAGAACATTGGCGGTCAGCATGGTGCCGGCGACCGGGGCAATGTCGCGCACGAGATCGAAATTGAGCTTTCGGTACAGCGTCGCGTTGACCGCGTTGGTCACCGTGAGCATCAGCAGCGTGTAACCGTCGGGATCCGCCCGGACGACCGATTCCGCCGCGATGTTGGTGCTCGCGCCGGTCCGATTGTCGACGATGACCTGCTGCCCGAGCCGTTCCGAGAGCCATTGCGCGATCAGGCGCGCGTCGCTGTCGGTCGCGGTGCCGGGAGGAAAGCCGACGATGAGACGTACCGGCCGCGTCGGATAGTCTTGCGCCGCCGCCGATCGCGGTGCGCCGGCCAATACCGCGGCACCCGCTGCCAATTGCAAAATTTTTCTGCGGGCGAACTTCATGACCCTCTGGTTCCTGGTTGAGTGCGCTTGCGCGCATCTTGGATCGCCTGCCAGACGCGCTCGGGCGTCGTCGGCATTTCGACGTGGGATACGCCCAGCCCGGAAAGCGCGTCGACGACGGCGTTGACGACGGCGGCGAGCGCCGGCGTGGTGCCGCCTTCGCCGCCGGAGCGCACGCCCAGCCGGTTGGTGGGCGAGGGCACTTCGGAAAGCTCGGTGGCGAAGCTCGGGAAATCGTCGGCGCGCGGCATCGCGTAGTCCATGAAGCTCGCCGCCAGCAATTGTCCGCTCGCGCGGTCGTAATGGGCGTCTTCCAGCAGCGCCTGGCCGGCGCCCTGCGCGATGCCGCCGTGGGTCTGGCCGTGCAGGATCAGCGGATTGACCGCGCGCCCCACGTCGTCGATGGCCGCAAAACCGACGATCTCGACCGCCCCGGTCTCGGCGTCGACCTCGACCTCGCACACCTGCGTTCCGTACGGGAAGCTCGCCACCGGATTGATCTCGTCGCAAATGCCGGCGAGCGGTCCTTTCAGGTCCTCCGGCAGGTCCGCCCGCTCCGCCGCCGCGGCGGCCACCGCGAACAAATCGATTTCGCGGTCGGTGCCCGCGACCCGATAGCGGCCGTGCACGAACTCGAGATCTGTTTCGCCGGTCTCCAGCAAATGGCCGGCGATCCTGCGGCCCTTTTCGATGATCGTGTCGGTCGCCTTGCCGACGACCGTGGCGGCGAGCTTCATGGAGCGGCCCGAATGCGAGCCGCCGCCGGCGAGCACCCGTGCGGTGTCGTGCGCCACGTAGCCGATGCTCTCGAACGGCACGCCCAGCCACTCGGTGACGAGCTGCGCGAAGCTCGTCTCATGCCCCTGGCCCGACGACATCGTGCCCATCACCAGTTCGACGGTGCGGTCGGGCCGCACCGTGATCTCGGTGCGCTCGTGCGGGTTGCCGCTCGTCACCTCGACATAATTGGCGACGCCGATCCCGCGCCATTTGCCGCGCTTGCGCGCCGCGCGCTTGCGCGCCTTGAAGCCGGCCCAGTCGGCGAGGGCGAGCGCGCGTGCCATCGCCTGCGGATAATCGCCGCTGTCGTAGGTGAGCCCGAGTGGGTTTTTGTAGGGCTGCGCCTGCGGCGGGATCAGGTTGCGTCGGCGCAACTCGGCGGGATCGAGCCCGAGCTTATCGGCCGCGAGATCGGCCAGCCGCTCGATCACGAAGATTACCTCGGGCCGTCCGGCGCTGCGGTAAGGCGTGGTCGGCACGGTGTTGGTGACGGCGGCGCGCCCGCGCACGTAGGCAGCCGGGATGTGATAGACGCCCGAGAGCAGCCCCATGCCCTTCTGGAGCGACACGAACGAGGCCGCGTAGGCGCCGAGGTTGCTCAGGTTTTCGCCGCGCACCGCGAGGAATTTTCCCTTTGCGTCGAGCGCCAGCTCGGCTTCGACGGCGAGATCGCGGCCCTGATAGTCGCTCACGAAGGATTCGCTGCGCTCGCAGGTCCATTTGATCGGCCGGCCGAGGCGCCGCGCCGCCCACGCGAGCAGCGCCCATTCGGGATAGAAGAAATTGCGCGTACCGAAGTTGCCGCCCATTTCCTCACACCGCACGCGCACCGTGTCGGCCGAAACATCCAAGGCGCGGGCAAGATCGAGCCGCGCCTTGGCGACGCCGCGGCCGGTGCCGCTATGGAGCGTGTAGCCGTTGGCCTGGTCGTACTCGGCGATCGTCGTGCGCGGCTCCATCGGTACGCCGGTGACGCGCTGCACCCAGGTGTCGAGACGCACCACGTGCGCCGCGCGCGCGAAGGCCGCCGCGGTCGCCTCGGCGTCACCCGCTTCGATATCGATGCAAATATTCTCCGGCGCCTCGGCCCACAGCGGCGCGGCGCCCGGTTTGATCGCGTCGTTCACCCGCGCGACCGGCGGCAGCGCCTCGTAATCGAGGTGGACCTGTTCGGCCATGTCTTTCGCCGCCGCGATCGTTTCCGCCACGACCATCGCCACCGCCTCGCCGACGAAGCGCGTCGTCACCGCCGGCAACGGCCAATGCGGCGTCGTGATCGGGGCGCCGCGCACGCGCACGGTCAAATCGGGCGCACGCATGAGGCCGGCGTCGTGCGGAATGGGCTTGAGGCCGTCGCCGATGTAGTCGGCGCCGGTGAAGACGGCGAGCGCGCCGGGCAGCGCGAGCGCCGCCTCTTTCTCGATTCTTCGGATGCGCGCGTGCGCATGGGGCGAGCGCACGAACGCCGCGTGCACCATCCCCGGCAGCACGAAATCGTCGCCGTAACGCCCGCTGCCGGTGACGAGGCGCAAGTCTTCCTTGCGCCGGACCGGCTGGCCGATACCGGAGGACGGAGGACGGAGGACGGAGGATGGATTTTCGTTCATCAGCTCCAACCCAACAGGCGCTTGGCGTTGCCGCGATAGATGGCCGCGAGGTCCGTCGGTTTGAGCCCATACTCATCGAGGCCGCGGATGCCGTCCGCCGAGGTGCCGAAAGGATAATCGCTGCCGAGCAGCACCTGGGAGATCGGCACATAAGCAAACAGCGCCGCGAGCGCCGGGCGGTTCGCCTGCAGCGCCACGTCGTAGTGCAGCTTGCGCAGCTCGTGATCGATGCCGTTCGGCATTTTGTCGGCGAACTGGTGCGCGACCCCCATTACGGCGGCGCGCCCGGCCAGGATCGGCACCGCCGCGCCCGAGTGGCAGAAGATGAAGCGGATGTCAGGAAAGCGTGCGAGCGTGCCGGTGAACAACAGGCTGAAGACGCAGCGGTTGGTGTCCTGGGTGAACTCGAACAGCGACGGCGGGATCCATTTGAGCGAAGGCGCGCAGCAGATCGGCGCCAGCGGATGGATGAACACCAGCGCCTTGCGCCGGTTGAGTTCTTCCATCACGGGCGTGAAATGGGGATCACCGGGATAGCGCTCGCCGTAGCTCGTCATCAACTGGATGCCGTCGGCTTTGAGCTGATCGAGCGCGTAGGGGATTTCGGCGAGGGTGCCGTCGACGTCCGGCAGCGGCACCGAGGCGAAATGCCCGAAACGCGCCGGATGACTCGAGCGGAGCTTCGCCGCGTGGTCGTTGACGGCGCGCGCGAGCCGCCGCGTCTCGTCTTTGCCGACGTGGTGCAGGCCGGGCGGCGACAGCGAGAGCACCGCCAAGGCGATGCCGTTTTGGTCCATCTCCTCGAGGCTGCGCGCGATGGTCCAGTCGCGTACCACCGGCCGCTTGCCCATCTCGCCCATGACCGCGAGATAATCGGGCGCGTAGAAATGATGGTGCACGTCGATGCGGCTGCCGTGATGGGCGTCGGCCATGGTGTCTCCGCGTTCGCAAGCGCCGTAGGATGGGCAAAGCCCGCCGAAGCCCGCATGGCGAAGGCGGGCGTGCCCACGATGTCATTGCGAGCGAAGCGAAGCAATCCAGGACAACGCGAAAGCCTGGATTGCTTCGGCCCTGCGGGCCTCGCAATGACGCGGACCTCGCAATGACAAAGTGGACGATGGAGGCGACGATGCGGCTCTACGACTACGGACCTTCGCAGAATTGTTTCAAGGTGCGGCTGCTGGCGGCGCATTTGGAGCTAAGGCTCGACATCGTGCCGGTGAGCATCTTCGAGGGCGAGGCGGCGTCGCCTGAGTTTCTCGCCAAGAACCCGATGGGAGGTGTGCCGCTGCTCGAGACGGAATCAGGCGTGTGCCTGCCGGAATCGAATGCCATCCTCACCTTCCTGGCGGAGGGAACGCCGTACCTGCCGGGCGACGCCATGGCTCGCGCACAGGTCATTCGCTGGCTGATGTTCGAGCAACGCTACGTGCAGACGTCGGTCAGCCGCCTGCGTTACTGGACCATGACCGGCAAGCTCGATGCATTCGTGGGCCAGGTGCCCACCGCCCGAACGCTGGGCAACCGCGCGCTCGACGTTCTCGATCGCGAGCTCGGCCGGCGCCCGTTCATCGCCGGCGACAGCTACACCATCGCCGATATCTCGCTGTTCGCCTACAGCCACGTGGTTGGCGACGCGGACTTCGACCTTGCGCAACGGAAAAACCTGACCGCGTGGCTCGATCGCGTCCGGCGCCAACCGGGCTTCGCGGGGCAAGCCATTCCGTACGCGGCCGATCCCCATTCTGGCCGCCCACTGCCGTTTGCCGTGTGAGAGCCGTAGCCCGGATGAGCGCGTCAGCGCGAAATCCGGGAATCCCGCATTTCGCTGCGCTCATGCGGGCTACGCCACAGACGGAAACACCAGCGATTTGATCACGACCGTCACGGCGCCGGAGGTACGCACCAGGGCGCCGATGTCGACGTAATCGAACTCGCGCAGTTCCAATCCGTCGATCGAGACGATCGGGTTCGCGACGTTGAGCTCCTGGCGGCAATGGATGCCGATGAGGCCGCCCACGTCGCCGTCGCCGGCGAGCACCAGTGGGTGGCCGCGCGCGAGTACGGGGGCCAGGCCGGCGACGACGCCGCGGCACAGGCCGTCGAGCCGCTGGAACGTGGCCGAGCCGCGCCACGGCACGAACAGCGCTACGGGGCGCGCGCCGTCGTCAAGGTCGAGCCGCGTGAGCGCCGCCGCGATCGGCGCGGCGAGCGCCGCGGGCTCGACCGCCGCGCCGTCGAGCGCAAGCTCCGGGGCAACCACCGGCAGGTTGCGCAGCGGCAGCACGTCGAGGGGCTCAACATAGATCGTGCTGCCGCTGACCTGCGTGGTGTATTGCGCCGCGCCGATGACCGTGGCGCGGATGCCTTCGCTCGCCGCAACGAGACGCGGTCCCCAGCCTTCGACACGGGCGCGGATTTCCGTTGCGAGCAAAGCGCCGAGATCGCCGAACCCCTGCATCTGACGACCATCGATATATTCCGCGACGCCGCCCGAGAAGCTGAGTTGATCGATCGGCCCGGCATAAGCGAGCGGATCGAGCCGCAGCAGGCTCGTGCCGCCGATGCTGGGTGCGCCGCCGCGCATCGCCTCGAACAACGCGTCCGCCATCCGCGCTGCGAGCGCATGCGCGGCCTCCTCCGCGAGCGGCGCACCGGGCGCGAGCGCAATCCCGCACGCGGCGGCAAAACGCCGGCCCGCCTCCTCGACGCGCACGATCCGCGCGCCCGCATCCGTTGTCACGAGCCGCGCGCCGACGTCGACGGCGGTGAGATCGACCACCTTGCCGCCGGCGCACACCGCGATTTTCGCGGTGCCGCCGCCGATGTCGACATTCATCACGCTCGCGCGCTCGCGGATCGAGCGGGCGACGGCGCCCGACCCGTAGGCGGCCATGGTCGCCTCCAGGCCGTCGCCCGCGCTCACCGCGACCAGTATGCCGGCCTCGCGCGCGAACAGCTCGCCGATGCGGCGCGCGTTGCGTCGGTGGAGCGCGACGCCGGTGAGGATGAGCGCGCCGGTGTCGATCTCGTCGCGCTCGACCGACGCTTCCTGGTATTGCCGCGCGATGAAGGCGCCGAGCGCGTCCGCGTCGATCGTGTCGGCGCCGGCGTAGGGCGTGAGCAAAATATCGGAACGGTGGAAGGTCTCGCGCTCGCTCACCACGTAGCGCGCATCGAGCCGCTCGAGCACGATACGCGAAAACACCAGTTGCGACGTGGACGAGCCGATGTCGACGCCGACGCTGAGCAGGCAGATCTCGTCCTCCTCGACGAGCGTGCGCCCGGTGTTGGAAAAGAAAATGCGGCCGCCGGCCTCGTCGACCATCGCGCGTCGTTAGACTCCCGCCGCCGCGCGCACCCGCACCCCCGGCTGGTACCATGTCGGGTCCATCCGGTTCTCGGCTCCCGCACGCGCGAGCGTCGCCTCATACTCGGCGCGGATGAAAGGATCCTCCATCCAATACGGGATCGAGGTGCCGCCCTCGTCGATGTCCATGCCGGTGTAATCGATGTGGGGCTCGCCCGGCGGGCCGGGCTCGCGTCCGGGCGAGTTCGGGCCGAACCACGCGGTGAGCCGCAACGGCTCCTTGGAGACACCGAAGTGCTGATGGTACCAGCGCGCGCCGCCCGGCGCCGCCGACACCATGCCGACCGGCTCGTAGTCGACGCGTTTGACTTCGGCGGCCTTGCCGTCCTTCCACGGCGTCAGGCCGAGCCGCTCCGGCCAGGTGTAGGTGTAGCCGCGCCCCTTGAGGCAAATGAGGACCGCCGCCGAGGTGTGCGCATGCGCCTTGGAATATCGGCCGTTCTCATGCTGGCCGATCCACAGATAAAAAGTGTTGCCGGTCATGAACGGCTCGATGCGGCGGAAGCCGGGCGAGCGGCGGTTGTCCAACGGCAGCTCGCAGTTGACGATGTCGGGGATGAAATTGGTGCGCCGCATGGCGAGCCCGCGCACCGGATCGGGCTCGATGTCGTCGTTCGGGCGGTAGAAATCGTCGGCACCGCTGAAGCGGTCGCGAAACTGATACGGCATCTCGAAAATGGCACCCGTGTTGTTGATGAGGTTCATCAGGTTGGGCGCGGTGGTGCCGGCGAGCAGCAACGCCGGGCTCGCGCTGGCGTTGACGACGCGGTGCCAGGCGTTGACGGGGATCGAGAACAGCGATCCCTGCTGCCATTCGAAAATGTGGTGCTTGCCGTCGTCGTCGAGCCATACCTCGGTCGAGCCGCGCCCCTCGACCACGTAGAAAATCTCCTCGTAGAGATGCTTTTCGGCGTTGAGCGCGCCGGCGCCCGGCACCTCGACCACGTAGCAGCCCCACTTGCCTTCGGTGCCGTGGAGCTGGATGTAGGTCCCGCGGCCGCCCAGCCGCCGCCACGGCGCGAGCGGCAGGTCCTGCACCTTGCTCACGCCGATGCCGCGCACGATCGGGATCGCCTCCGATTCCATGAACAGGTCGTAGGGCGTTTTCGGCCGGCCGAATTTGCCGAACCCCGCCCTGCCTCCCGCCGAAGGCTCGTGCCAATGCACCTTGCCGGCGATTTCGTGCATGGGTGTTCTCCGTGTGTAGCCCGGATGAGCGCGTCGGCGCGACATCCGGGAATCCCGCATGTCGCTTCGCTCATGCGGGCTACAAATCGCTATTCGCCATTCGCTGTTTCCAACTGCTCGGCCTCATACGCTCGCTCCATCCGCGAGGTGAGCCCATGCTGCGCGAGCGCGTCGGCGAACAGCCGGCGGATTGCCGGCTTCTCGTCGACGTAGTCGATCTGATCGCCGCCGACGCGCCGGCTGATCCACGCCTTCGGCACGCCCTGCGCGTTGCGGATCGCCACGCCCTCGTGCTTGAACGCGAGGTAGCGCGCCGGGGTCGTGCCGGTGTTGAAGTGCTGATGGAGCCACATGTTGGGCGGCACGATCATCGAGCCGACCTGCCACTCGTAGCGGCGCGGCTCGTCGCCTTCCGGCCACATCAGCGTATAGCCCTCGCCGGTGAGGATGATGACGTGGGCGCCGGGGCCGTGCGCGTGCGCCTTTTTGTAGGTGCCGACCGGGAACTGGGAAATGTGGCTGTTCATCGAGCCTTTGGCCATGTTGAAACGGATGTGGCCGCCGCCGGCGCCGCGCTCCTTGACGCTGATCAGCGGCAGGTTGACCGCATCGGCGACGAAATTCGTTTCCAGCCGCAGCCCCTTCTGCTCGCCCTTGGCGGCGAAGTAATCGGGCTCGCCGGAAAAGCGGCTCTTGAAATCGTAGCGCGTGTTGAAGACGAACTCGGGCTCTTCGTAGAGATTGATGACCGACGGCGCGTTGGTCACCGCCACGTAGCGCGCGGGCGCGCGGCCGGCGCCGTTGAAATGCTGATGCCACGCGTTGAGCGGAATCGCGAACAGCGCGCCCGCCTTCCATTCGAAGCTGACGCGGGCGCCGGCGTCGTTCCACACCGCCGTGGACCCGCGGCCGTCGAGCACCAGGATCATCTCCTCGCAGAGCTGGCGCTGGGGGGCGAGCTTTCCGCCCGGTGCGATTTCGCACACGTAACAGTCGTTCGAGGTGCGCGAGGCCTCGTGGTTGATGTAGACGCCGGAGCCGCCGCGGCGCGCCCACGGCTTGAGGTCGACCGTGTGCAGGTTCGCCACATAATGTGCGCCGATGATGTCGAGGCCCTCGCCGCGCACCCAGCGCTGGTACGGCGTGTCCTTCTCGGTCGCGAACTTTTGCGCCAGTTCCTGCGAAACGGCGGCGTCCTTGATCATCCCGGGCTCCCTGGGCAGCTAATCTTTCGAATCGACCGTTGCGGCCGGCGCGCGGTCGGGAACGACGATGCACTTCTCCGCCTTGATGCGGACGTGGATCGGCGCGCCGGGTGCGGCGCGCAGCGACGGATGCGCGCGCGCGAGCACGAGGCGCTCGCCGACCTTGACCTGCAAATCGAAATAATCGCCGAGGAACACGCTCGCGTCCACCGTGCCGCGGCAGAGGTTGTCGCCGTCGGCGCACGCCGGCGCCTCGTCGAACAGCTCCACGTCCTCGGGCCGGATTGACACCACGACGGCGTCGCTTGGCGACAAGCCGCCGTTGCCGTGGGCGTGCAGCTCGCCGAGCGCGGTGCCGACGCGGCAGCGTCCGGTGTGCGCATCGGCGGCAATCACCGCCGCGTCGAACAGATTGGTGCTGCCGATGAAATCGGCGACGAAACGGTCGCGCGGCCGCTGATAGACGTCCGCGGGCGGCCCGATCTGCACGATGCGCCCCTCGTTCATCACCGCGATCGCGTGCGAGAGGGCAAGGGCCTCGCTCTGGTCATGGGTCACGTAAACGGTGGTGACGTTAAGCTCGCGCTGCAGCCGCGTGAGCTCGAAGCGCATGCGCTCGCGCAGCTTGGCGTCGAGATTCGAGAGCGGCTCATCGAGCAGCAGCAGGACCGGCTCCATAACAAGCGCGCGCGCCAGCGCCAGGCGCTGCTGCTGGCCGCCCGAAAGCTTGGTCGCCGCGCGGTCGGCGAGATGATCGAGGCCGACCGCGGCGAGCACGCGCATGGTCTTCGCCGCGATGTCCTTGCGGCCGAGGCGGGGCCGGCCGACCTGGAGCGGAAACGCCGCGTTCTCGAACACGTTCATGTGCGGCCAAATGGCGTAGGACTGGAACACCATGCCGAAGTTGCGCCGGTTGGGCGCGAGGAAAATGCCCTCGGCGGAGGAATAGACGATGCGTCCGTCCGCCTCGATCTCGCCAAGCCGTGGCCGCTCGAGGCCGGCGATCGCGCGCAACGTCGTGGTCTTGCCGCAGCCGCTCGGCCCGAGCAGCGTGAACAGCGTGCCGCGCTTGACCTCGAAGCTCACGTCGCAAACGGCGTTCACGGCGCCGCCTTCGCCGGGGTAGTCCACGTGCAGCGATCTTACGCTGAGCACGCCGTCCTCTCCTTATGGTTCCACGGGCGTAAACTTGCGGCCGGCCGCCTGGGCCAGCATGACGAGGCAGAACAGCGCGGCGATGAGCATGACGCCGGCGGCGGAAAGCTCGACGTATTGCCCGTTCTGCCACAGCTCCCAGATGGTGATCGAGATCACCTCGGTGCCCGGGCTGTAGAGCAGGATCGAGCTGGACAATTCCCGCACCGCGACGATCACCACGTAGATAAAGCCGGCGAGGAGCCCGGGCTTGAGCAGCGGCAGCACGATGCGCCGGAACGTGGTCGCCCACGAGGCGCCGCTCATGGCCGCGGATTCCTCCAGCTCCTTGTGAATCTGCAGCATCGAGGTCGTAATCGTGCGCAGGCCGTAGGGCATGAAGCGCGTCACATAGGCGATCAACATGATCCACAGCGTGCCGTAGACGCCAATGTCGAGGTCGAGATAGCACACCATCACGGCGAGGCCGAGCACTAGTCCGGGCACGGCGAGGGGCAGCGAGGCGAGACTGTCGAGCAGCAGGCGTCCCGGGATCCGGGTCCGCACCACGATCCAGCAAACGACCGACGCGAGCAGCATGACGAAGATGGCTGTGGCAAGCGAGAGCAGTATGCTGTTCCAGACGCTCGCGGCGAAACCCGGATAAGCAAGGACGCTGCGGTAGGCGTCGAAGCCGAGGTTCCCGATCGCCGCGAGGGAGGGCACGCTGTAGAACTTCTGCAGCGAGGACCATAGCAGCACCAGAAACGGCAGCAGCACCAGCACGGCGAAATAGAGAATGAACAGGCTCGCGGTGAGATAGCGCCAGCGGCCGATGTCGACGCGGCGCGGGCGGAAGCCCTTGCCGGTCACGGTGGCGAAGCGCGTGTCCTGGCGGGAGAGGCGCGATTGCGCGGAGAGGCACAGGGCGGTGATCAGCAGCAGCACCACCGCGTAGGCGCTGGCAAGGCCGACATCGCTCGGATATTTGTTGACCGCCTGATAGATCGCCGAGGTGTAGACCTCGATTCCGGCCGGCAGGCCGAGCAGAGCCGGCACTTCGAAGGATTCGATCGCGCGCACGAACAGGATCAGCAACGCGGCGAGTGCCGCCGGCCAGGCGAGCTTCAACGTGATGCGGCGCGCCACCTGCAGCAGGCTCGCGCCGCTCATCAGCGCGGCTTCCTCGAGCGACGGATCCATGGCGCGGAACGCCGCCGTCATCAGCAGGAAGGCCATGGGCGAATAATGCAGCCCGTCGACCCAGATCATGCCGCCCAGGGAGTAGATGTCGAAGAACGCGGCGTTCGATCCCGACCAGGACTGCAGCGCCAGGTTGATGAGGCCGATCTTGGGGCTGGCAAGAAAGATCCACGCCACGGTGAACAGGACACTCGGAATCACCAGCGGAATGATGGCAAGCGCGAGGAACAGCGACTTGAACGGCGTATTGGTGCGCTCGTTGATCCAGGCGAAGACGGTGCCGAGCACGAACGACAGCGCCGCCGCGCCCACCGCGAACGTGAGCGAGTTCAACAGGAGCGCGGCGGTCTCGCCGCTCGCGTAAGCCCCGCCGTAGTTTGCGAAGGTGAAGCGTGCCGGCGCCGCCGCAGTCTGTGGGGTGAGAAAGCTCTGCCACAGCAGGAAGCCGAGCGGCACCAGCGCCAGCCAGGCGACGAGCGCAATGCAAAAGGCGATGACGACCCACTTCGCCTCGACCCGCGGCAGCCACCCTCCCCTGGAGGGGGAGGGTCGCTCGCCGAAGCGCAGCGAAGGCGAGCGGGGTGGGGTGAAAATCGTCATCCGTGATGATGATGCCCGTCCGCGTGGGTGTGCGGGCGGCGCGGGTCTTCGCCGAACACCAGGGACTTGATGGTGACCGGCACCGTCTGCGACGGCATGCGGATGCGCCCGAGGTCGATATAATCGAAGTCCCACAGCACCACGCCGTCGATCACCAGGATGTCGCTTCTCACATGCAGCTCTTCGCGCAGGATCGCGCCGAGCGTCTGCGCCACGTCGCCGTCGAGCATGAGGTAGAGCGGCCGACCGGAGGCGATGGCGGCCGCAAGGCCGCCGGCGATGCCGCGCGCGAACGCCGCGATCCGTTCGTAGGACGGCGGCCCGCGCCAGCGCAGCGCCAGCGCCACCTCGCGCGCGTCGGCGGCAACATCGAAGGCCGTCAGGTGAGCGCGGATTGCGGCGGCGAGCGCGTCAACGTCGATGGTTTCGCCGCAATGATAGGAGGGCTGAACCACCTGCAGATTGCGGCGCGGCAGCAGCGAGCCGGGGTCGGAAATGTAGCTGGTGTTGCCGCTGAGCTGCACGCTGTACTGCGAGGCGCCGAGCGCGGT
>Ga0153928_1000872_pt1 | contig 14161 bp, 11 predicted proteins | sample TSNJ012MetaG_FD_106656 | JGI IMG/M metagenome (GOLD analysis project Ga0153928, IMG submission 106656) | Attine ant fungus gardens microbial communities from New Jersey, USA - TSNJ012 MetaG | ecosystem: Host-associated > Fungi > Mycelium > Unclassified | place: USA: New Jersey, Wharton State... | reverse complement strand
GAAGTACATACTGAAAGGTATCGTATTTGTTTTGCTGGTCATTATTATGACTTTGGCAATGTCCATAAAAGCAAGATAACCGCCCCCCGACCAAGGTAAAGCGGTTATCTCTGATCGCCTAATTGGACAGGCCGTTAACGGCGCTTTGCTGTCCTCTTCTTTATTTTACGCCAACTCTATAAAATTGTCAAGCGACCCGTGAAAAAGCGGGCCGCTTTTATTTTTGAAGAAAATCGACTATATGGGAGGAAGCGGCAGTGCCGGTATCTAAAAATGGCAAGACGTATTTTACAGATGAACAATACAACATCGCACGGTATGAAAGCAGCGCCCTGGAATACGCAAGATCCAGGGGCTATGACCTGATGAAGAAAGGAAAATACTACACGTTAAGAGAGCATGACAGCATGGTGTTTACCGAGCGTGGGGGATGGTTTTGGAACAGCCATAATATTTCAGGCGGCGCCATAGAATTTATGACCCATTACGAACACAAGCCGCTTACGGAGGCTGTACTGGCCCTGGCCGGTGAAAACGTCCTGGCCAGGCAGTCAGCTCCTGCATATGCGCCAGCCCCGGCAAACAGCAGTGCTCCGGGGGATGTCTTCCAACTCCCGGAGCGCAATGGTAATCACAAGCGTGTGTTTGCGTACCTTACCAAAACCAGAGGAATTGACGCCGGATTGGTTTCCCAGCTCCTGCAGGAGAAGAAAATCTATGAAACCGCACAACATCACAATGCGGCATTGGTGTGCCAGGATAATGCCGGGAACGTTACCGGGGCATTTCTTCGCGGCACCAACACCAATATGAAAAAACCCTTTAAAGGGATGGCTGCCGGATCAGATAAATCCAGCAGCTGTTTTTATTTCGGCGGCGGCAAGGAGGCGGCGGTGGCCTGTGTCTTTGAGGCCGGCATCGACGCCATGAGCTCCCCCTACTGGCGGCGGAGCCGGCAGTGGCGGTGCCATACCCATAAAGCCTCCCTCTACTGAAGGCGGAGTCGGCAGCGGCGGCATACCCCAAAAAACTCCTGCCGCTGGAGGCGAACACGCTGTGGGAATAGTGGCACCCAAAGCTCCCCCTGCAAACGATCCTACTATTCGCTTAAAACGCAGCCTTCCGATGTCGATTGATAATGGAAAAACCATAACCCGCACAGTTCCCGCCACAAATGACCACCTTGACCATCTTGCCTACCGGGACGGAGAGCTGATATGGCGACGACATGGATGAAAGCCTTACATCGGAGCGGCGGCAGTTCGATTGCCGCCGCTCTCGGACGCTCCACCGATTATATTGAGAACCCGGATAAAACAAATGGCGGCGAACTGATTGTATCCTACGAATGTGACGCCCGGACGGTACAGTCTGAATTTCTTTTCTCGAAAAAGCTGTATGAGCAAAAGACCGGACGGGATCAGGGCAGCCATGATGTCATCGCATATCACATCCGGCAGAGCTTCAAGCCGGGAGAAACCACAGCGGCGCAGGCTTTGGAAATCGGACGGAAACTGGCCATGCGCTGGACGAAACGGCGGCACCAATTTATCGTGGCGGCGCATACGAATACGAACAATCCCCATGTTCACATCATCTTCAATTCCGTCAACATAGATTGCGATGGGAAGTTTCAAGACTTTAAGCGTTCGGCGATTGCGCTGCGGCGGCTCTCCGATCAGATTTGTCGTGAGAATGGGTTGTCCGTTATTGAAAAACCGGGGCTGTCGAAAGGCTTCAACCGCGATGAATATTTGAGCGAAAAAAAGGCACCCACTGTGCGAGACAGACTGCGGGATACGATTGACGATTCTCTCTATCAATGTCATTCCTTTGAAGCGTTCATTTCCAAGATGAAAGCGGCGGGCTGTGAGGTCAAGCGCGGCAAACACCTTGCGTTCAAAATCCCGGAGGGCAAACGGTCTATCCGCTGCGATTCGCTCGGCGAGGATTATATCGAAAGCGCTTTGCTCGAAAGAATTTCCGGCAAGCGGGTTGTCGCTCCGAAACCGAAAATTGCCGCACCGGTGTCAGCGCCGGCAAAACCGAATATGCTCATCGACATACAGACGAAAATGCAGCAGGGATACGGCGAGGGCTTCCGGCGCTGGGCGACCGTGCAAAATCTCAAGGCTATGTCAAAGACGCTCATATTTTTGCAGGAGCTTGATCTGACGGATGTTGATTCTCTCGCGGAAAAAGCCGACGCCGCAACCAAACAATTCAACGGCATAGCCGACCGCATTAAGGTCATAGAAACCCGGATGGGCGAAATATCGGATTTACAAAAACACATCGGTTCTTACCATAAAACACTTGATATTTATCGCCAATATCGTGACAGCGGTTGGAGCAAAAAGTTTTACGTTCAGCACGAATTGGAAATCATAATCCACAAGGCGGCCAAGAAAGCTTTTGACGCGCTCGGCTTGAAAAAACTGCCGACTATGAAAACGCTCCAAACAGAATACGCCACCCTCGCCGCCGAAAAGAAAAAACTCTGGCAGAGGCATCGCCCGGCAAGGGACGAAATGATAGAACTGCTTACGGCGAAAAATAACGTGGACAGATTTTATCAAGCGCCCACGCTACGACAAAACTTACGCGAAACCGACCGGGCGAGCCTGTAACGGTTTTGGGATTTTGGCCAGCCGACAGGCAGGCACAGCAGACGCCAACGGCGGATTGAGGCCGGTCGCGCAGCGCGCGAACCGGCCTCGGGGGCTTGGGGGCTTTGCCACCAACAAGCTGGGAGGTGCACGCACCTCCCCCTGCTTGCCGTTAGCGTAACCGTAGCTTTTCCGGACAGGCACGGAAAAACTGATCTTGATAAAACTTGAAAACGACTTTGAAACGGTTTGATTGTTACGTACAATGGAAGTGTACAGGTTAAAGTTCTATTTCATTGATCAATTCATTGATAAACGCAGTGACCTCTTCCTTGGGCATGGTATGATTGGGAATAAAATGATTGTCGATATAATCAATAAGAATCTCGCTGAGGGCGGAACTGTCCAAATGAATATTATCGTACAGCCCGTTGCTGTAATGGTCTTGATTATACTCCACCATAATGGAACCGGATTTTGATATCATCAGAAGTAAATCGTCATGTGCAAACTGCTTTTGTGACACATACATTTCGTAAGGATCATTTTCGTCATTGTTGCGATCCCGCAAATACTCCAGCGCCAATCGAACCTCCTCTTTATTGAAGGCCGGGAGCTGGTTCAGATGGTCAATGATCTTTCCGGTTTTAACAAAGCGGCGCAGCCCGCTTACACAGAAAATATCTTTTCGTTTTTGGGTATAGGTAATGGCGGTTCTGGCTTTAAAATACTCCTGATAGATAATTTCCGCTTCCTCCAGCGTTTTTCCCGGAGCGATTACATCAATCAGCGGCTTTAAGCTGTCCCGGCTCCGGTTAATCATACTGGTAAATGATGCCTGCGGGATCATGTTAAAGCACAAATCAGGCTTAACCAGATAATTTTCACCGCATTGCTCAAACTCCAATATATCGTTGCTATAGAGATCAATGCTCCTCATGTCAAACAGTTTTCGGCAGTGCTTGTCTTTCAGCTCCTGGTAGCCACCTTTGATAAAGGAATACATATACCGGTCACGGAAAGCAATGCAATTGGACAAAGAGTTTTCTTCCGACAAGGTAATCCAATAGAAAGTCTGTTCCGAACCATAGGTCGTTTCCAGCAAAATGGAATTATTGAACAGAGTATTGTTATCCAGCACCGTTTCTTCATTGATATAAACGGAATAATCGTGCATTTCGGACAGTGGGAAAAGGGTAATCAACTGTATGAACAGCTCAATGTTCTGCGCATAATCCCGTTCCACAACGGAAACCATATGCTCCGCCGTAAAATTGGGGATATTTTGCAGCATGTGCTTCAGGAGTTTCAGCGTATGGGGCAGAATCCTTTTGCCAATACAGTGGAAGATTAACGCGGAACAGGCAAAATCCGACTCATTGGCATGGGCCAGAATTGTATGCGTCAATTCTTCGCCGGAACGGAGGTATTTCTCATTGTCGTAGTAAACAAATTGAATGGGCTGTACCGGAGGGAGCGCATAGGAGGAAAACGCAAAGGCGTCCAGCAGCTTACGCGCCTCCAGCATGGATTCGTCCGTGCGCGCCCGCAGGATAAGCTCCCGGAACAGCTTGCGTTCCGGACCATCCAGCGTCAGGGCGACCGCAAATCGTTCCTCCGCATCCCCATTCATCGGAGTAATCCCCTTCATATAGCGATAAATTGTGGAACGGCTGTAATCGCACAGCTTTGGCAGCGCCTCAATGCGAACGTTTTTTTCTTTCGCAGTCGCCGTAATAAATTCATATAGATTGTTGCAACCTTCCTGCATCTTGTACGCCCTGCCTTTCATCAACTATATGAATACATAATAAAACAAACCGGAGCAATATGTCAACCTCAGCTTCTGTTGCCAATGTGTTTGCGACATTGTTCAATATATTCGCATTCCTGGTTATATAATCCTGAATAGTATTCAAACAGTATGTCATATTTCAGGAGGTCATTGTTCATGATTAATTGAAATGATTTATATTTCAGAAATCACTCCTTTATATGCCTGAAACTCATTGACATAATTTAGAGAAAACCTTATAATTATAAACAGCAATGTCAAGTCCAAAATACACCAAAGGAGGGTAGAATATGAATTGGGTTAACCTCGTTCCCACAGTAAAAAGCAAAAAACGAGGCTGAAAACGGAGAACCCCAACTCCAGAGTAAAAGAGGCAAATATTTTTTTGTGGAGGTTTTCAGATGAAGAAGAGTGTTTTTTCAATATTTATGGCGCTCGCATTGGTTTTCTCGATGGCGGTTCCCGCGTTTGCGGCTGCAAGATCAGTGACTTGGGGCACCGGCGGCAACCGGGTAACATATTCCTGGGACGATGCCGTCAAAGAAGTCGAGCTGGGCGGCAACGTTTCGTTTTCCGTCACAGCTGACCGCAATAACAATAACTATTATCAGTGGAGAAAAGACGGAACCAGTATTTCCGGCAATTGGGCTCGTACTGCCACTACATATTCCATAAACAACGTATCGTTTTCTGACGCCGGTAAATATGCTCTTTATATAAGCGGCAATTCCAACGGCGGCGGACAGACGGCTAATACAAACAGTTACCCAATGGAACTGAAGGTATACGCCGCTGTTAGGTTTATAGACGGCGATGATGAAATTTTAGATCCGCAGTGGGTTTATAACGGTCTGGTAGAGAAGCCTGGTACTCCAGAAAAGGACGGGTATACTTTTACAGGCTGGATGCTGAATGGGGATTTGTTTGATTTCGATGCGCCCATAACGAGCAGCATTACGCTTGAAGCCACATGGGAAGAAGATATCAAAAATTACACCGTTACTTTCGACTATAAAGGCGGCGAAGGCTCCCTGGAAGACATAGTGGTAACCCCCGGTGAAGCGTACGGCGAGTTGCCCGTACCCACGCGCGATGGGTATGTCTTCCGGGGCTGGAGCCTTGACGGAACTATCAAAGCGAAGAGCGCGGTGACGGCGAATACGATCGTAAGCATCGCCGAAGACCACACCCTGTATGCTCTTTGGGCGGTTGATACCAGCAAAACATACAAAATCGCTTATGATAGCAACGGAGCGGGCGGAACCGCGCCTGTAGACACTATGAGCTATGTAACCGGTTCGATGGGTTCCGTTTCCGGGCAGGGCGGCTTAGCCAGGAACGGCTATGCTTTCGCGGGCTGGAATACGAAAGCCGACGGCAGCGGTACTTCCTACACGGCCGGCGCTTATATCTCTGTAAACAGCGATATTACACTGTACGCGCAGTGGGAGAGAGTTCCCGTTGTCTTCCACAAGCTGGCTTATGACGCTAACGGCGCGATCTCAGGCGCGGCGCCGGTAGACAGCACTGATTATGGCGCGGGTTCCGTCGCGATTGTCAGTGGCGGCGGCGAGCTTGCCAAAACCGGCTATACCTTCGCGGGCTGGAACACGCAGGCCAAGGGCAGCGGCGATTCCTACGCGCCCGGCGATTATATCTTCATCAACGGCGATACAACCCTGTACGCGCAATGGACGCAGGATATATATCGTGTCACCTATAACGCCAACGGCGCGGCCGGAACGGCCCCCGTGGACACCATGGATTATTTCTCCGGCGGCGCGATGGGCGAAGTCCTTGGGCAAGGCGACTTGAGCCGCACAGGTCTTACATTCACAGGCTGGAATACGCAAGCCAATGGCAAGGGAGACGCATATCAGCCTGGCAGCTGGATCACCGTCAACGGTAACATCACCCTCTACGCGCAGTGGAAAAATACAGTATTAAAAGTTGCCTATGACGGCAACGGCGCGACCTCCGGCAGCGCTCCCGTGGACACCATGGATTATTACGGCATGATCGCGGTTCAGGCCGCTGATCATGGCAGTCTGGCACGCACCGGCTTTACCTTCGGCGGCTGGAACACGGCGGCCGACGGCAAAGGCACCGCTTATCAGCCGGGCGACATGGTGATGTCTAATGAAAATATCACCCTCTATGCGCAGTGGAAGAATACTGTGTTAAGAATTACCTATGACAGTAACGGCGCGACCTCCGGCAGCGCTCCCGTGGACACCATGGATTATTATGGCATGATCGCGGTTCAAGCCGCCGATCAGGGCGACCTGGAGCGTACCGGCCTTACCTTCGGCGGCTGGAACACCGCAGCCAACGGCAAAGGCACCGCTTATCAACCGGGCGACATGGTGATGTCTAATGAAAATATCACCCTCTACGCGCAGTGGACGCAAAACATCTACCGTGTCACCTATAATGGCAACGGCGCGGCCTCCGGCAGCACTCCCGTGGACACCATGGATTATTACGGCATGGTCGCGGCTCAAGCCGCCGAGCAGGGCGCCTTGGAGCGCGACGGGTTTATCTTTGACGGCTGGAACACCGAAGCAAACGGCGAAGGCACCGCTTATCAGCCGGGCGACATGATATTCGCCAATGATAACGTCACCCTCTACGCGCAGTGGATAATGTCTATGGAAGAATTTGACGGAAATAATGCGGGCGACGATGCCGATTCCGAAGTGCCTGACGACAACAATAGCGGCAACAACGGCAATGGCAACAACAACGATAAGACCAATGGCGGAAATAACGGCAACGGCAACAACAACGATAAGACCAATGGCGGCAACAACGGCAATGGCAACAACAACGATAAGACCAATGGCGGCAACAACGGCAATGGCAACAACAACGATAAGACCAATGGCGGCAACAACGGCAACGGCAACAACAACGATAAGACCAATGGCGGAAATAACGGCAATGGCAATGGTCAAAAGTAACACTAAGTAACAAAAGCCCGCATATGAAAGGGCTGGAAAATCGTATTTCTTCGGCGCTGACAATGCGAGGAAGAAATACATAGTGTAAAAGCCAATAAGCCAAGGCGATTTAAGCCTTGGCTTATTTTTTTGCGCTATTTTTTTCACCCCTTGACAACATGCCCCTGAAGGAGTTAATATTGGCATAATGCTAACTACACAGCCCGCGTTGCTCCTCTCAATGGAGGGGTGGCGCGGGCTTTTTTATTAAATAGACAAATAAAAGCTCCGTACCAGCTGCCGGATTTAGCAGTTAGTATGGAGCCCTTTTTACTTTGTGTCAAATAATGGGAGAGTCAGATTTTATCACCAAGCTATATCCGGCAATTCCTCCACAATATCCATCGTCTGCACACTAACGGCAATTACCGATAACAGTAAGTCAAGAATATACTCCGGCTGGCCTGTTTCATCGGCGTAGAGGTTCGGATCATTGACGATGCCGCTGTCCTTATCCGTCTTGGCTTGATATCGCTCCATGACACACTCAACCGCAGCCTTACCATTGACAACGTACTCATACGCTTTGGCAGGGATGTTGCTAATCGTTATATGCTGGTTGAAGATGATAGTGTCCTTTTCGCCTTTGGCCTTAAACCGCATTTTAGCGACACGACAGTTGGAGCGGTCGCCGGATACTACTACATCTTCCAGCGGTGCAACGCTCTCATATTCAAGGTGCAGCCGCGCCAGTTCCCGCCCCGCTCTGAAGAATGCCCAAAAGTCGTCCGATTTTTCCACCAGCGGGATACGCGGCAACGCCTTTTTCAAGTCGTCGGCAAAGGCTGTGCAATATTTTGGGCTGTGCAGGAATCCATACCATAGTAGAAAATATCCTCTTTCAAACCGTGTCTAACTCGACTACCGGTCAGTTGCCCTCTTTACTTCCTTGGGGTGATGCAGTGCCGGATTACTGCCGGATGCCGTCTAAGCCACAATAACGCGATTGCATTTCCGGGCTTTCCCTCTTTACGGAGGCTTATTCTTTTATTAGCCTGCTGCTCCGTTTCGCTATGCCTCTTCGGTTTGATGCTTACAATTATTGCGCATAAAATGCGGACAGTATCGCAACGAACCTGTTCGTTTTGACGTCTCTAAGGAGTTTTGCTCATCAATGCATTGAGCATTGAGAAAAAACGTGTAAAGGTGGCTACCGCCTCAATCGCTAAATAAAAAATCAGGAGTGGCGCTGAGAAAAAAGTCTTATATTGATTTTTGTCCTTTTTTAACTCGGCCAAAAGGCGTCTCAGATTCCATTTGCGCAATAGAGAACCCACGCCTTTGTCTTTAAGGCACATCCCCAAAAAAATTGCAGCGAGCATACCGTAAACAATCAGTGTGGCCAAGTTTATGGAATCTACCGATGCATCGGGAAAAAAACGGCTTGCTATCTCACCAGGAAACCCACTTGATATATTAATCAGATAGTGAGCAAGAATGGGCCATAAGATATTCCCACCTAGGAAATAAAGGATTCCAATCAATACACCACCAAATGCCCTGGGGCCAATAAGTGTCTTATGACAGATTCCAAACAGTATTCCGGTGACCACCGCCGCAAAAATATTCCCATATGAACCAAGATGATATAAGAGGATTCCACGGTAAAAAACTTCTTCATATAGTACGAGAATCAGTAGAGCAATAGCCATTATAGACCAATTATTATAAAGGGAAAGCGGATTTGCTCTATTCATTGCGGACGCTAATTTAAAGTAACCAGTTGCAAACATAGTAATGTACATGACAGTTTCGTATGCTGCCACAAATAAAACAGTTAAGAGAAGCTTGCTTTTCCCTCCCAGTGCATCTAGCATCTTGGATTTGCATATTATTAGCGATTTGAGGGGAGTTTTTAAAAAAAAGTAGGAACTTACCATCAACAATATAAACTGTATTGTACCTTGAAGTCGGAATATTGGCGCTTCTGGCAATTGAAACATTTCTTCGAGTGCGATAAAGAGCGAAGGAGCTAATAAAGTACTAATTAGTAAAACGCCACCGATTCTGTTCGCTGTCTTTTCTAAAGAGAGCTCTGCTTGTATCATTTTTATTCCTCCAACATTTGGGTCTTCATATTTGCACTCATGTATTTTTTCATTATGGAAGATTGGAGTGTTGACAATGGCAAAGAACCGTATTGTCGGAGGAATATTGCATCATTCAACTGTAGGGAAGTAAAAAGAGCCGCAAGGTCAACTATTCTAACCGAAAGTGTGAGGGACACTTTATTGTATTACCACCGCACTTTGTGGCCGCAAAGATTTGCCTGGTATCCGACAATTTAAACCCACGTCATTTCGTCACTGTACGTGTCTTTCCCAGTCCCTAATGTAAGGAATTAGCCAAACGTCTGGATAGCTTGGAATTGTGATCATTTCGCTTACCAAAAACCTGTCGACCGGCGTTTTACTGCCGATGATGCTCTCATTAAACTCAAATACCGTCATCCTAAAGCTTGATTGTGGAGTCTACTAATTAAAATCCATTTTTTTCCTTGGGTCTAAACATATGCTATCATTATTTACCATATTTGTCAACATCAATAGGGAAATATATGAAATTATTCCAATGAACTATTTAACCTTGGCATATAAGGAAAACCACATCCGAGTTAGTGCGCCGGTATGTTGAGCAAGAATTGACGGTTGACGGGCACAAAAGAGAACGTGGACTTTATCGTCGGCATCATCCAGCAGGAACATTAAACATCTGCGTAATAGCTTCAGAGTTGGCAATGCTTTGGCAGAACGCTACCGCCCGCTGCATAGGGGCGGGATCGGCTTCGGTGAGCGTATCGCTGCCCGGCCCCCAAACTTGCTTGGAAAGGGCATTGATACAGCCAATGATTTTTGCGCCTGCGTCCGCCGGCAATTCTTTTGTTGTATTATCAGCAATAATTTCTTGAAAAGCGGCGGGGATATCCTTGTCGCTAACCGTGAACACCAGCACCTTATAATCGGAAAGCAAACCCTTTTCAACCGCCTCACCAAAGCCAATGCGGTATATTTCCTCACCATATATTGCGGGATCGTCCATAGAACAGAGAACCGCGTCCTTTTGTTTCGCTTTGGTTTTGGCATCGTCGTGGTAGAGGCGCGGGGTCGCTGTCATATAAAGCCGCTTCATGCCCTTTACGTTGCGGTTATCATGCACACGAACAAACGCACTCTCGTCGTTGCCCGAAAGGGTCACGCCTGTTGTGCGGTGAGCTTCGTCGCAGACGATAATCCCGAAGCCGGGCAGGCCCTGTTTCTGTGCTTCTTCAATGGCCTCGATGGACTGATATGTAGAAAAGATAACGGTCAGGTTACCATTTTGGAACTTGTTGAATTGCTCAACAATACGCTTCGGGTCTGTCGTTGCCGGAACGGTTAGATCTACGATGCTAAAGCTGTCTTGGTCTGCGCCGCTTTTCCTCCGCGTTTGTGATACCCTTGGGTCGGAGCAGACACAGATAGAGTTTATCGGTTTTTCCGCGTGTGTTGTCCATTCATTGAGAACCTGCCCGACAAGGGCAATCGACGGCACTAAAACAAGCGCGAAACCGTCAGCCTCGCGTTCTGTAATCTTCAATGCCGTAAAAGTCTTACCCGTACCGCAAGCCATAATCAGCTTACCGCGTTCGGTATGTCGAAAATATTCGTGAGTATCGTCAATCGCTTTCATTTGGTGAGGCTTTGGGGTATGCCTCGCCGTCCGCGCCGCTTCGCCGTGGATGCCGTTTTCGAGCTTGTCCCAATCAATCGGGGCATTTCGCAAGTCTCCGATATTGATGCGGGTGACGGGAATGGTTTGACCATGCAAGGCATTTTCCGCGTTGGTCGTCCATCGGTCTGTAGTGGAAATCCAAAGACGCATTACAAAGCCAACTTGAACACCGTCCGGGTTATGAAAGGTTTTGCCGGAGGTCGAAAAGAATGTATCCACATCAGGCTTATCTATTGTTGTGGCTTCACGGTAACATTTGCATTGAATCGCCCAATAATCGCCGTCAACCGTTTCCGCCACAAGGTCAATGCCTGTATCAACGCCGCCTAATTCCTCATGAGCGAAGAAATCCTCCCATAACCACACCTGCCGTAATATGACGGTGTATTTGGGGTCGGTCAGCAGATATGCACGCATCAATCGCTCAAACCGAGCGCCTTTGTCGCGTTCGGAGAAGGATGTCATGCGGTATTTCGCCAATATATCATCAAAAGTCATATCTACTTCCGTCCCTTCGTGATAAATATCCATAATATTTTATCACAGAACCTGTCAAAAGGAAAGCGTAGTACCTCAACGCGCCTCAACGCGTTGGGCAATCGCTTACGCAACGCCATAACAACGGGGAAAGAAGCTATTTAGCGATATTGAGTGTTCGTAAATAGCAAATCACGATCCGTTGGAGGGTGCCAAATAATACATAGGATTATAAAATTGCATTTTCATGGGTTCTTGACATTTAAATCTCTTAGGGTTCAATTCCCCGCAGCTCTGCTGCGCTTCCTTATAAAAAACAGAACGCGTAGCTAAGATTAGGGGGATTGATACCCCGCAGTCTCTGCTGCGGGGTAGTTCATTTTTGCCACCTATTATGGTGGCTTTTTTTATACCGCGAATCCGTTGGTGCCTTGGCAAATAAGGTGAATGTAGGCAAGCCGGAAATATATAGCATACCCTTTTTTAGTGATATCATAGATTCCAGTCGCTCAAACTATTGGAAAAATGCATTCGGAGAAGTTACGCTCGTTGCGATGTTTTCGCGTGAGGCGGGGTTTTCTTATGGGCTGATGGTGGCGCAATTGCCGGAAGGATTTAGACCGCCAATGCAGATAGAGCTTCCGGTTTATTTTTACAGATCAACTACAAGTACATCAAGTGTTGGAAGTCTCTACATCGAGACGAACGGGTTAATAAAAACAGCTTATAATAGTGATTTGCATACGTATTGTGCGATTGGCTCTGTATCGTTTGTAGCGGCATCTTAAAAGCTTAGGCGAAATAATTAATTGATTGCCTTAAAATAAACCCCAAACCATAATACTGTTCCGGACAAAGTAGGCACATTCGCTGGCACACTGACAACACCATCAGGCGTTACCTGCAGCGGTACAGCATAGACGGTATTACCACCACCTGTATAAAAAGAGCCTGTAAATACTATATAGTTATTTGGCCTAAATCCTACAGGCAGAACCGTGCCAATGCTATATAAATAAAAAGGTAACATTCAGCAGGCTAAAGCACAAACGCCTCCGGTTGCATATCCCCGATGCGGCCAATAATGTGATTCCATATGAAATTTATCCTACGCTTATGGGAAAACAAAAAATCTTGAAAGCAAAGCGTATGGGTATTGCGGTGAAGCTGTGTACCGGCTCCCCTGAAACCGTTGCAGACAAGCTTCGCTATGCAAGGCTGACGGCTGGTATCCGTCAGGCGGATCTTGCCGCTGGCATTGGGATTGACCGGGCGACCTTGCTCCGCTATGAAAATGGACAAGTTGCAGAGGAAAACATTCAGGTTGATGTATTGATCCGGATCGCCTCTATCTGTGGCAAGGATAAATATTTCTGCTGCAATCCCTATCATATCTTTCTTGGCGAGGATGCTGGAAAACAAATCAAACAATATCGAAAACGAACGGGGTTGACGCAGAAGCAACTGGCCGCCCTATGCAGCGTTGCCCTGACAACTGTAAAACGGTGGGAACAAAACGAAAACAAGCCCCCAGTATATGTCTGGGAGCTTGTGAATCGTTCAAGGTGTGAAAGCTGAGCTGTGATTGCTTATGCCTTGGCAGTATAATCGTCCATCAATAATTGTAAGACTTCAAGCTTCTGCTGCTTTGTCAAATTATAGGAATGGAGGTTTTTTTCTACCTGAGCGGCATAAAAATCACATATCTTCTTTTCAAAACAGCGTTTTCCGCTTTCAGATTCGGGTATGTAAAGCACCGCTTTGATTTCTTTGTATTTTTGCCCCACAGGCCACCCCCCCCTATAGTGGGTTGTAATAAAACATATGCCGAACGGCAAGTCCGATAGTAGTGTAAGTTCATATTTTTACAACCGATACGGGCTATCTCTACAAGCGAGTCTTTCGGATTTGCCAGAAAAGAAGTCAACCACGGCGCCGGTCTTGACTGTTTAAACCCAAATCCCCTTGCGGTCGTTGATATCGGAGTAGAATTCCTTTATAAACCCCTCCTGCCAATCGTAGCAGGCGATCAACACCGTGTCCTTGTTAAGATTCACACACAATGCGGGAAAGAAAGCAAGAAAAACAGGGAAAAAGCGAGGTATTGAAAACGTGTTAAGAAAGGAAAAGGCAGCAAAAAGCGCGCAAAAACCGGAGGATCAGATTCCGGTATTTGCGCGCAAAATAACACTCCTTTTCGCGCGCGCTTTTTAGGAGTGCTTTTTTGCATTATATTTGATTTTCCTATCCCACTTCTTCTCGCTTACTCTAATTTATCTTGCTTTGTTCCCACTCCTTTCTACCCATTTTTTGAGAAAAATAACAGGCGGCGCTCCAGCTTTTCCACATCGCCGGCGTACTTGCCGGTGCGGTATGTACTTAGGGTGCCGGTGCTGTAACCAATGAGGGCGGCGGCCTTGGTCTGGTTGCCGACCTCCGCGATGTACTCCTCCAGCTTCTGCTGCAATACGGGGTTGAATTGCTTTGACATACTCATACCTGCCCTTCGTTGTTTTTGATCATTCTGGCTTTATCAATGATCACGCCGGCGCCGTCGGTGCCGGTCG
>Ga0153928_1000869_pt1 | contig 14203 bp, 14 predicted proteins | sample TSNJ012MetaG_FD_106656 | JGI IMG/M metagenome (GOLD analysis project Ga0153928, IMG submission 106656) | Attine ant fungus gardens microbial communities from New Jersey, USA - TSNJ012 MetaG | ecosystem: Host-associated > Fungi > Mycelium > Unclassified | place: USA: New Jersey, Wharton State... | reverse complement strand
GTTGTCTTGCGAGAGCAAGAAACGGCGCGTGTTCTCGTAGTAGCGATCGTTTGCCGTGGTGTAGCCGAAATATGGAGCCGCGAGTAAGCTCGGAATGTTTGCATCGTCGGTCAGGATCGCATGGCCGAGACCGTCGACTTCGTAGGCGTAGATGTAGCCGTACTTCGGAACGAGGACGAGGCCGTAGGTTTGGATTCCGCGCTGGACTTCATCGCGAAGAGCCTTCGCCTGGCGGGCCTTCACGACGTTATGATAGACGTTGAGCTCAATGTCGGCCATATCGCCGAGCGCAACGACGGCGAACATCTCCGAGGGGATCAAGAAGTTGTACTCGCAGGCGTCGTCAGATGGGCGGAAGCCGGTCCAGATCATCCCCGTATAGCCGACCGCGTTGCCGTGCCCGTCCCCAGGCAGCTCCTTATGGATGTACCGGGAGTCGCGCGGATGATTCTGCTCGCGCTGCATCGTCGCGAGGACGCCGTCGAGCATCGAGGAGAAGTCGCCGGTGAAGATCGAGGCGTCGCCGGTCGTCTTCCAGTAGCTCCAAGCCAGCGCCGTCGGATAGGCGAGCGAATCGAGCTCAAACTTCTGCTCCCAGACGCGATAGTCGAGCGTGTATGCGTTTGCGTACGGATCGATCTGCACGTACTTGACCATGCGCGCAATGATCGCGCGCAGAAGGCTGCGTACGTCGGCATCGTCCTTGGCAAAGAAAAGATAGGGTCGCGCCTGGGCGCTCGCGTCGCGCAACCATTCGGCTGGAATGTCGCCCGTCATGATGTAAGCGGTTCCGTCGGGGGCGTATTGAGCGAGCTTGCTCGTGTCGAGCAGAGCCGCGCGGAACATTTCTTCGAGGTGGGAGTTCGGGCTGCGGTACTCGGCTGCCGCCTGTTCGATCGAATGCAGCTCGAGCGCGGACGCGGGGAGCACCGTAAAGACCGCGCAGAGCGCCGCAAAAAGCGCCAGAGAAGCGAGACGGCGGCCCATTATGCGGGCCACGTTCCGTGTGCGTACAAAGCGGGCAGCTCCCGGTAGCGTCCTAGGTAATCGAGACCGTAACCGACCACAAATACGTCGGGGACCTCGAAGGCCCTGTACTTGATTTCAATGTCGGCAATTCTCCTGTGAGGCCGGTCGAGGAGCGTGCAGACCTCAAGGGAGGCTGGGCAGCGTTCGAGGAGCCGCTTGACCACATACTGCAACGTTAGCCCGGTGTCGACCGTGTCGTCCACCAGGATCACGTGCCGCCCCTGGACCGGGATCGCGACGTCCTTCTCAAAGAGAATACCTTCGCCATCTCCGTAGTTGTTCACGGCGATAAAGTCTATATGGCACGGAATGGTAACGGCACGGACGAGATCGGCTAGAAACGTCGCAGCGGCGGCGAGCAGGCCGATCATCAGCGGGGTCTTGCCGGCATAGTCTGCCGAGATAGCCGCTCCGATAGCGGACACACGGCCCGCAATCGACTCGGCGTCGAAGAGCGGGTCGCCGATCACGAGGCTCGCTTCAGCCGCGAGAAGACGCGCTCGACGTCGCGCCGGGTGAAGAGCTTGACGTTTACGCGCGGATGGTGCGAGCGCAGCAAGCGAAGCTTGCGGTTCTTGCGAGTGTTGCGCACCGGCTTAGCAACCGTAACCTCGATATAGAGATCGTACTCGGGGAGATAAAAATCCGGGGTGAAGAATTCGACCGGTCGCCCTCGCTCGTTCCAAGCGATCGGGAAGCTATGAGGCTCGTAATGCCACGTGATTCGATAGAAATCGAAGAGCCGCGCCAGCTCGGCTTCACTCGCATGCGCGAACGCTACCCGGGTAATAGCCAACGGGCTGTTATCTACGACGCGCCCGGCAGGTTATCCCTCCAAGAATCTCAAGAGAAAAGCGGCGCCGCCGAGCGGCGACCGTTCGACCCGGACGCTGCCGCCCGCACCTTCGGCAATCGCCTTCACGACCGCGAGGCCGATGCCGCGTCCCGACGGGACCGGGGCATCGCCGCGCACGCCCAGCAGAAAAATGGACTCGCTTCGCTCGGGAGCGATGCCCTTTCCGTTGTCATGCACGGCGATCTCGACGAAGGGCGCAGCGTGCGATGAGGTGATTTCGATCGTGCCGTTCTCGCCGACGTACTTAATCGCGTTCTCGACGAGATTGGAAAGCGCGTGAAAGAACGCATCGTCATCGACCCGTGCCTTCGCGTCAGTTAGCAATGACGTGCGAATCGTAACGCGGCGCGCCGCTGCTAATGGCGAGAGCATCTCAAGCGTCGCACGGATCTGCTCGGCGGTATCGCACTCGGCGCGGAGATCGCCGCTCGCCAAATCGAGCAGCGAGAACTCGAGCATGCCGTCGACGAGGCGGCTCACGCGCAGGGCTTCCCGGTGCGCGGTTTCGAGAAAGCGCCGCGCCGTGGCCGGGTCGAGCTCTTCTTCGAGCAGCGTTTCGATGTAGCCGCGAATCGAGGTCAGCGGCGTGCGCAGCTCGTGAGCGACGGTCGCCAACATCGTCCGCGCGAGCCCGCGTTCGGCCGAGCCGCTATCCGCGCACGAACTTGTAGCCGAAGCCATGAACGGTGCGAACGAGCGGAGGAAGCTGCCACGGCTCCTCGATCTTAGCGCGTAAGCGATGCACGTGAACGTCGATCGTTCGCTCGTCACCGCAGAAATCGAAGCCCCAGACGCGCTGGAGCAGCCAATCGCGCGAGAGCGCAATGCCGGCATTTCCCGCGAGCTCCATAAGCAGCGCGAACTCGCGGGGTTTAAGCCGGACGTCCACCCCGTCGACCCGCGCTTCGCGCGCGGCCGAGTCGATCTCCAATCGCCCGAAGCGTAATAACGTTCCAGCCTGCGGAACCGCACGGCCGCTGCGCCGCAGGATCGACTTCACGCGCGCGACGACCTCGCGCGGGCAGAAGGGCTTAGAGATGTAGTCGTCTGCTCCGAGCTCAAAGCCCAAGACGCGATCGACCTCTTCGTTGCGCGCGGTGAGGACGACGATCGGCACGGTTCGATCTTCGCGGCGGAGCGTACGAACGACGTCGTAGCCATCCACGCCGGGTAGGCCGACGTCGAGTACGAGTAGATCGGCGGCGCCGCGAGCCCGGCGAAGGGCGGCATGCCCGTCGGCGACGCCAAGCACGCTGAAGCCGTCGCGTTCGAGATGATGGGTCAGCAGCTCACGGATCGCCGGGTCGTCTTCCGCAACGACAATCGTTTGCGTCGCCATGCCCGGGAGAGTGCCCCGGCCGATGGGCTAGTGGGACACGGCCTCGAGATCTACGCTTGCGAGAGGACCGAAGCGCTCCGCGTGCTCGCGTAAGACGCGATAGATCGTCGCGGCCGGAAAGCCGAGCCGCTCCAAGCGCCGTGCCGCCGACGGATACGAGATCGCCGGGTTCTTCTCGCGCAATCGGTTGTAGGCTGCGCTGCAGCGCAGGCCTTCGTCTTCTTCCAGTGCCGCCACCGCCTCACTTGCAGCCGCACCGTCGATGCCTTTGCGAATGAGCTCACCGACGAGCCGGCCGTTTCCGACCGGCTTCCGCTTGCGTTCGACGTAAAGCCGCGCGTAGAGACGGTCGTCGAGGAAACCTTCGCGCTTGCAGCGCTCGATCGCGCGGCGGGTATCGCTATCCTCGAACCCTTTGCGCTCGAGATGCTGCCAGAGACGTGCTTCGGTGCAGCGCTGCCGCGCTAAGAACGCTAATGCCGCCGAAAATGCGCTCAGGATGAGACCCTTAGTCAGCGACGGCGGCCGGTGCCTTTCCGTTGGTCGAAGTCGTTTTGCCGAGCGCCTCACGGATCTTCGCTTCGATCTCGAATGCTAGGTCCAAATGCTCTTCGAGGAAGGCCTTTGCATTCTCGCGCCCTTGACCAATGCGCTGCTCGCCGTAGGTATACCACGAACCGCTCTTGCCGACGACGTTCTGGTCGAGCGCAACGTCGAGGATTGAGCCCATCTTCGAGATCCCGTGGCCGTAGGTTATGTCGAACTCTGCCTGCCGGAAGGGCGGCGCGACCTTATTCTTGACGACCTTGACCCGCGTGCGCGTTCCGACGACGTCTTGCCCGATCTTGATCGTCTCGAGCTTGCGGACGTCGAGCCGCACCGAGGCGTAAAACTTCAGCGCGCGGCCGCCCGAGGTCGTCTCGGGATTGCCGAACATCACGCCGACCTTTTCGCGCAGCTGGTTGATGAAGATCATGACCGTCTTGCTGCGCGAGATCGCAGCGGTCAGTTTGCGCAACGCCTGGGACATCAAACGGGCTTGCAGACCGACGTGAGCATCGCCCATATCGCCTTCAAGTTCGGCGCGGGTTACGAGCGCGGCGACCGAGTCGACGACGACGACGTCTACAGCGTTGCTGCGCGTCAGCATCTCGGCGATCTCGAGCGCCTGTTCGCCGGTATCGGGCTGCGAAACGAGCAGATTGTCGAGATCCACGCCGAGCGCGGCGGCGTAGTTGGGATCGAGCGCGTGCTCAACGTCAATAAAGGCGGCGGTGCCGCCGGTCTTCTGCGCTTCGGCGATCGCATGAAGCGCCAAGGTCGTCTTGCCGCTCGATTCCGGTCCGTAGATCTCCACGATTCGCCCGCGCGGGAATCCACCGACGCCCAATGCGAGGTCGAGCGCAATCGAACCGCTCGGGACGATCTCGAAGGCCATGCGCTCCTGGAAGTCTCCCATGCGCATAATCGCGCCCTTACCGAACTGGCGCTCGATTTGAGCCAGCGCGTTGGTAAGAGCGACTTGCCGTTCGTCTTCTGCTGCCATTTGGGTCCCTTTCTTTGGTCCTGTTTATATCACGCTCTCACGTGCATGTGCCAAGGGGGTGGCACTCTGATCCTCCTCAAAGAGCGCGTCGATAAACTCTGCGGGCGAGAAGGGCCGCAGATCGTCGGCGCTTTCCCCCAGGCCGACGAACTTGATGGGGATCTCGAGCTCGTCAACGATTGCGACGAGCACGCCGCCTTTCGCGGTCGAGTCGAGCTTCGTGATGACGATTCCGGTAAGCTCGGTCGCCGCATGGAAAAGCTTTGCCTGCGATATCGCGTTTTGACCGTTCGTACCGTCGACGACCAGGAGCGTCTCGGCCGGCGCCTCGCCGATTTCGCGCTCGATCACGCGCCGCATTTTCTTCAGCTCCTCCATCAGGTTGGTCTTCGTCTGAAGACGCCCGGCCGTGTCCACGAGCACGACGTCGCTGCTGCGTGCTCGCGCGGCGCGAAGGCCGTCAAAGACCACCGAAGACGGATCGGCACCTTCCGCACCGCGAACGATCGCCGCGCCGCTGCGCTCTGCCCAGACGGAGAGCTGATCGGCGGCCGCCGCGCGGAACGTATCGGCAGCAACGAGCATGACGCGTTTGCCCTCTTTTCGCAGACGCGCCGCGAGCTTCCCGATCGTCGTCGTCTTTCCGCTGCCGTTAACGCCTACGACCAGAACGACGGCGGGCGCACGGTCGATCTGCAGCGACGGGTGCGGCAGGGTAAGAAAACGCTCGACGTCCTTTCGGAAACGCGCGATTGGACGATCGGCGGTCCGCCACTCCTCTTGTTTTGCGACCGTCTGCAATCCGGTGAGGATCTTCTGCGTCGCCGGTACGCCGAAATCGGCGACGATGAGCGTCTCTTCGAGCTCGTCCCAGAACTCGGGCGTGAGCGGGCGCTCGGGGCGGCCGAGCCGCGTGACGGTCGCAAAACTCTCCCGCGCGCGGCTGAGTGACGAGCGCAGGCGCGATAACCAGCTCACGACGCGCTCCTTCTCACGATACCGACTCTACCATGCGAACGTATGTTCGTCAATCGCAGCGTTATACTCACCAGGGAGGGACGGCAATGCACTGCACTCGGTTTCTTCATCTGCTCTTGCTCATCGCGCTCGCCGGATGCGGCGACGCCCGAGCGGTTCCTGCGTCGGTACCATCCGAAGGCACCCGGCTCGACCGTACTCCGAGCGGATCGGCGCCGCTCGTCAAGCTCGACGCGAAGTCGAGCGGGCCGCTGGTTTCGGCGGATGTCTACGGTGCTTCGCTCGACACCTGGTACGATTTCTTGCAGCATTTCGTCGATCCGTCGCTTCGCAAGACCGGAGTTCATCTCGTACGCTTTCCCGGAGGCTCGGAATCCGATGCCTATCACTGGGAGAACGGCGGAACGCTCTGCGCCAACCAAGGCTACATCGCGCCGCAATCCACGTTCGACCATCTCATGACCCGCGTCGCGAAACCGCTTGGGATCGATATCGCGATTACGCTGAACTACGGCAGTAACCGCGCATGCGACGGGGGCGGTGAACCAAGCGAGGCCGGCGCGTGGGTGGCGCACGCTAAGAACCACGGTTACAACGTCGCCTTTTGGACGGTGGGGAACGAGGTCTACGGATCGTGGGAGTACGATCTGCACAAGCATCCGCACGATCCGTACGCCTACTCCGATGCGGTGCGCAACGGTTACTATCCCGCCGTCAAGAAGGCCGATCCCGAGGCAAGACTCGGGGTTGTCGTGGACACGCCGACCGATCACGCCTGGAACGACGTCGTGCTGCGCAAAGCGTCGTTCGATTTCGTCGAACTTCATTACTATCCGGAATACGATAACGACAACGACCAATTTCTTCTCGGCCCGGCAGTCGACACGTTTGCGAAAGATCTGCGTGGCCTGCGCGAGGAGATGACCGATGCGGGCATAGCCCAGAGCAAACCAATCTATCTGGGCGAGTATAACAACGACGCCGGCAACGAAGGGAAGCAATCGGTCTCCATCGTCAACGGTCTCTATGTCGGCCAAATGCTCGGAACGCTGATCGAAGCGGGGGTTCCGATGGGTACGTTCTGGCTCGCGTACGGAAGCTGCGATGAGAACGGAGACTTCTCGAATCTGCTCTACGGCTGGCAGAGTTTCGGAAGCGAGGCACTCTTCTCCGACGGGTTGCCCGACCCGTACGAGGGCTGCTCGAACACGCCGAAGATCCCGGGAGGAACGCCGTTTCCGACCGCGCGCGTGATGGCGCTAATGGCGAGTGAGATTCCAGCTGGGGCGGCGGTGCGAAAGACGAGCGTGCCGCGGTCGCTTGGCGACAACGTGCGCGCCTACGGTTTCGCCCGGAACGGCGGCTACGCGTTTGCGATCTTCAACAACACTCTTTCGCCGGTGAGCGTCAAAGCGCAAGTTGCCGGCTCGAATAGGAGCGGTTTCAGCGCCGAGCTCTGGACCTACGGCAAGTCGCAGTACGACAAGTCGAAGCAGGACAAATGGGTCGGACCGGTGTCGCAGAGCCTCGGCAGCGTCGGAACGATCGTTCCGCTTACGCTGCCGGCGTACAGCATCTCGATTCTATTGCTAGAGTGATGCTTAGGAAGACGATGCGGCTGCCGCCGTTGTTGCGGTGGCGCGCCGTTCGGCGGCTTGCTCGCGCTTGCGCTCGCGCAAGAAGTGGAAGAACTCTTTGCCCTCGCGCAGGCGCCGCTTCATGACCTGACGGTCGCCGATCATACCACCAAGCAGCGAGAACATCTTGCGCGGACGGAAGTAGAAGCGCCGGTAGAACTCGTCCACAGATGCGAACATCATCGTCGAGGTCAAGCCGGGATAGTTTAGCGCCGCGTGCTGCACGCCGTGCGTATCGACGAGCTCGTCGCTGTTCCCAACCTGCAGCCAGCCGTTCTCTTGGGCCTGCTTGTAGAGATAGGTTCCCGGGTAGGGTGCGGCGAGCGAGACCTGGATTGTCTCCGGATCCATTTCGCACGCGAAGTTGATCGTCTCGGTGATCGTCTCGGGCGTCTCGCCCGGCATGCCGAGAACGAAGGTGCCGTGCACTTTGATGCCTAGCTCGCGGCAATCTTTCGAGAATCGGCGAATAATGTCCAGCCGCGTGCCCTTCTTCATATTGTTGAGGACCTGCTGGTTCCCCGACTCATACCCGACGAGTAAAAGCCGCAGGCCGTTCGCCCTGAGAATCTCGAGGGTCGAGCGCGGGACGTTGGGCTTCGCGTTGCAGGACCAGGTAATTCCGATTTTGCCGAGCCGCTTCGCGATCTCTTCGACTCGCGGGCCGTTGTCGGTCAAGGTATCGTCGTCGAAGAAAAACTCTTTTACCTCGGGGAAGAGCTGCTTCGCTCGCGCCATCTCCGCTTCGACGCTCTCCACGCTTCGGAAACGATAGAGGTGGCCGCCGATCGTCTGCGGCCAGAGACAGAACGTGCAGCGCGACTTGCAGCCGCGTCCCGAATAGAGCGAGAGGTACGGGTGCTGCAGATAGCCGTTGAAGTAGTTCGGTATCGTCAAATCACGGCGATAGACGTCGAGCACCGACGGAAAAGAATCCATATCCATGATGATCGGGCGCTCAGCCGTATGGACGATGCTTCCGTTCTTCCGGTAGGCGAGACCGTCGATTTCGCCCAGCGGCTTGCCCGATGCGACGTCGACGCAGGTGTAGTCGAACTCGCCGACGCTCACCCAATCGACCGCCGGCGCGCCTTTGAGCGAATCGTCGGGGAGAACGCTGACGTGCGCGCCGACCATGCCGATCACGACGTCGGGGTTTTCTTCCTTTAATCGCTTAGCGAAGCGCGCATCATTATTGAACGAAGGCGCGCTCGTGTGAATGACGACGCGCTCGTACTCCTTCGCAAGCGGTGCGACGTCTTCGAACGAGAGGTTGTCGGGCGGCGCGTCGATCAGCTTGCTTCCGGGCACCATCGCGGCCGGCTGAGCGAGCCACGTCGGATACCAGAACGACCGGACCTCGCGGCGACATTGATAACGCGACCCGGCTCCGCCGTCGAAACCTTCAAAGGTCGGCGGGTTCAGGAACAGGGTCTTAAGGAAATCCGGCATTCTCTCTAATATCCTCCCGGTCGTCACGGGTTTTCTGCGGGCGCCGCAAAGCCTGCCTGGGCGATGCGGTCGAGCTTGCCGCCGGGTCCGTTTAGAGCGACTGTACTGCGCTTGCGAGGTCGGGGAAGCGCCGGAAATCGGAGTAGATGACCGTTATGGTTCCCGACGCAGCAAACGGACCGTAGCTTCCGCGGTAGGTCTGCGTCTCGTCGGTTGCGGCCCAATATCCGGGCAGCACCTCGGAGCGGCGATCCTCGATCTCGCCCGAGCGCGCATGCGGCGGTAGGACGTTCGGCTGATAAGTGAAGGAGACGACGTTATTCTGGGCGTCGTAGCTGAATCGTCCGCTTCCGTGCCCGGCGTCGCGCACGCTCGACGAGAACGCGATCGTCGCCGGCCCTGCACGTTGATATTGATACGCGTTGAGATACCGAGGGTCGAAGGGCGGCGCGAGCGCGTCGCCGGGTTTTGGATGCTCCCAGGAGTATCGCAGGTTGGCGACGTCCGCGGCGCTTGCCGCCTTACCGTCAATTGCGTATCGCCAAACGCGCACCTTGGCGAGCTCGCCATCGTCATAGACGACGTCCATTACCAAATCCTCGTGACGACTCGAGAAGCCGCCGCGGACGTCAAAGATTCGATGAAGACGCGCGATTACGACGCCGCGGCTCGTTTGCGCGTAGCGCTGCGCCACCTGCATCACGGCAGGCGGCGCAGCGACTGGATTCGGTAAGGCTGTCGCTAGGGGCGTACGATCACCCGGTTTGCGATGAACGTACCGTTGCTATAGTAGCCGACGATCGCGACGCGCTCACCCGGCATCGGCGTCGTTCCGGTCGGATAAATGACCGTGCCGTTCTTGAGGTCGATCGTCTGTACGTTACCGTTCCGGCGGACGACCGTGAGGCGATACGGATGGAAATCGTTCACCCGTCCAAGGATGACGTGCTGCCGATCGTATTGATACGTGTCCCATCCGGGTTGCCAGGTTGTGTAGGGTGGGATATCTTCTTGCGCGGCCGCCGGCAGAGCGGTCAAGCCGCCGCCGAGTACCAGCATCGAGGCCGCCAACGTAATCATTCCAACGTAGAATCTCATGGCGCCCTCGTACCCTCCTCACACCGCGTCGTAACGCGCCCTAATCTTTCCTTTATCCGCTGGTATTAACGTACATGAAGCGGTTCGGCAGGTCGAGCGTGAACGCGCGGCCGGCCCAGAACGCATTGCCGACGTCGCAGTCGTAGATTAGATCCGCGAAGCGAACCGGCGGTCCCATTATCGCCGTCTGCGGTAAGCCGCTCAGTGCGACCTGCGCGACGCGCCCCGCCGTCGCACCGCCCGGCTCCAGGCCGTTCGCTTCGGCGAAGGTCTTGTCGAGCGTGATTCCCTGGGCGCCGGTGTCGATCTCGCAGAGCCCGGTCTTGCCGCCGCCAAAATCGAATCGCGCGAATACGGCAAGCGCCAGCCCCAAGTCGTCTTGCAGCAGTAGCGGCACGCGGATCCCGGCGCGTGCGCGCTCCGGAAAGGTTTGCGCGTCCTCGATAACGATTTGATGATTGCGAAAGTCGAACGTCGTCGCAATGTTCCTAAATGAGGTCGCCGCGATCAATCCATCCACTCCGGTGCCGTCGAGGCCCTTCCAAATGCCGACGTGCGGCGTGTCGAGACGAACGCCGCCGATCGTAAACGAGTTGACCGTGCCGATCGGAAGATCGGTGCGCTCGCCGCTCAGCCGCAAGCTGACATACTTGCCCTTGACGACGACGTAGCGCCGGCCCAGAGCGTTCGACAGAACGTCGATGCCGGCGCCGAGATTCACGAGCATCGGCACTGCGGGCGCTCCGTCTACGGAGCCTTGCACTTGGATCAGACCGTTGGCGTCGGTGAACGGGATCGTGTCGACTGCCAACGCCGGGGAGGCCAGTCCGGATAAAGCGGTAACCAAGGTCACCGCGACAATCCTTAAACGCCGCACGAGGTAGCGCTCCTTTCGTTTGGAGCAGGCTGCGACAAGACTTTTCCTTTTCCTTTGTCGAATCTCTCGTGACAAATTCCCCCGGCGTTTTGGAGGTATGATGAAACGGCTTGAGGCCTTACTCTTTTCGACCGCGCTCATTCTAGTTGCGGGCTGCACGAGTTCCGGCGGGTCCACGCCCGCACCGGGCCCGAGCGGAGCTTCGATGGGCAAGATCCAGCATATCGTAATTTTGGTACAAGAGAATCGCAGTTTCGATAATCTCTTCGCCGGGTTTCCAGGTGCCAACACGACGCTCCAGGGCCCGTGCAAGCCGGCGCCTTGGTGCAAAGGGTCGCACATCGTGACCCTGCACTCGGTAAAACTCGCAACGGGATCGGTCAATACCGGGACGGATATCGATCACAGTCATAACGCGTTCGAAGTCGAGTGCGACGCCAACGCATCGAAGGTCTGTCAGAACGACGGTTTCGACCTGATACGCTATGGCCAGTCCGGCCAGGGCGCCCCGGCGAAACTCTACCCATACGCCTACGTTTCGCGTTCGGAAACCAAGCCGTATTGGAATCTTGCCTCCGCGTACACGCTCTCAGACGACACGTTTTTCAACGAGACCGCGTCGAGCTTCATCGCTCACCAAATCTTGATCGCCGGATCCGTGCGCGTCAACAGTCGCGAGTCGCTCACCGACCAGCCGAACACGCAGCCTTGGGGCTGCGACGCGCCGCCGGGAACGACGACGCCCGTCCTCTTGACCAACGGCAAGTATAATCCCAACGGACCGTTCCCCTGTATGTCGTACGCGACCATGGCGGATCTGCTCGACGCGAAGAATGTCTCATGGCTTTTCTACGTCGATAAAGCTTTTGGGAAAGGCTCCGACTTCTCCGGCTGCTGCTGGAACGGCTATCGCGTTATCAAGAAGATTTTCAAAGGACCGGATTGGAAGACGAATATCAGCACCCCGAATACCAACATCTTCAAAGACGTATCGGGCGGCTCGCTGCCGTCGGTATCCTGGGTGATCCCGACGCTCTATGATTCCGATCACCCGGCGAGCGGCTGCAACGGCGGCCCCTGGTGGATAACGAAGGTCGTCAATGCGATCGGCACCAGCAAGTACTGGAACAATACGGCTATCATTTTGCTGTGGGACGATTGGGGCGGTTGGTACGACAACGCGTCTCCTTCCCAGACCAGCTATACGGGCCTCGGTTTCCGCGTGCCCATGATCGTCATCTCGCCTTGGTCGATACCGCACAATATCTCGCACACGCAGTACGACTTCGGCAGCATTTTGAAGCTAGTCGAGCAGACGTTCGACCTCGGTTCGCTCGGAACGAGCGACGCGAGTTCGAACTCGATGGAGGACGTCTTCGATTTCACCCAGACGCCGAATAAGTTCTCGGCGGCGCCGCTGCCGCCCGCGTTGCCGTGCAAGGATCAAGTCACGAACCCGGCCGGCGCCGCTCGAGTAATCGAGCACGATCACGGCGTCCCCGAGTAATGCGCGCGCTTCCCGGGATCGTTGGAGTCGCGTTTGCCGTTCTCGTAACGGCTTGCACCAGCACGAGCACGACGCCCGCGCCCGGTCCAAGCGCGCCGTCGAGCGGCAAGATCCAGCACATCGTGATCTTGATGCAGGAGAACCGGAGCTTCGACAACATCTTCGCGGGATTTCCCGGGGCAAACACGACGATGCAGGGCAAATGCGCGCCCGCGCCATGGTGCAAAGGTTCGCACATAATCAAGTTGCACTCGGTAGACCTTGCAACGGGATCGCCGAATACCGGGACCGACATATGCCACAGCCACGCGTGCTTCGTTACCGAGTGCGACCCTACGGCCCAAAACGTCTGCCAAATGGCCGGATTCGATCTTATCCGAAAGGGGCAATCTGGTCAGGGCCCCCCGGCAAAAACGTATCCATACGCCTACGTCAAGCGATCCCAGACCAAGGCGTACTGGGATCTGGCGAAACAATATACACTCGCGGACGAAATGTTCGACACTGAAACCGCATCCAGCTTCATCGCTCATCAAGAAGTCATCGCCGGTTCGGTCGAGCTCAACAGCGACGAGTCCGAAACGGATCAGCCCGATACGCAGCCGTGGGGATGCGATGCGTATCCCGGAACTACGGTTCCCGTATTGAAAAAGAACAAACACTACGGGATTGAAGACTACAACGGCCCATTCCCTTGCTTCAAGTACGCGACCATCGCAGATTTGATGGACTCAAAAACCGTCTCGTGGCTGTATTACATCGACAAGGCTTTCGGCAAGAACTCCGACTTCTCGGGATGCTGCTGGAATGGCTATCGCGCCATCCATAAGATTTTCTATGGACCGGACTGGAAGAGCAACATGAGCTTGCCGAATACAAGTATCTTCGCTGACGTCAGCGGCGGCACGCTTCCGGCCGTTTCGTGGGTGATTCCCACGCTTTACGACTCCGACCATCCAGCGAGCGGCTGCGACGGAGGACCCTGGTGGATAACGAAGGTCGTCAACGCGATCGGGACGAGCAAATACTGGAATAACACCGCGATCGTCTTGCTCTGGGACGATTGGGGCGGTTGGTATGACAACGCTCCGCCGACCTGGCTTACCTACACGCGGCTAGGTTTTCGCGTCCCGATGATCGTCATCTCTCCGTATGCAAAACCGCGTAATATCTCACATACGCATTACGATTACGGCAGCATTTTAAAGCTGATCGAGGAAACGTTTAACCTCGGCTCGTTAGGCACGACCGACGCGACGGCGAACTCGATGCAGGACGCCTTTGATTTCACCCAGACGCCAAACAAGTTCACGACCGCGCCGGTGCCGCACGCAATGAAGTGTGCACGCGAAGTGACCAATCCCGGCGGCGCATCTCAAGTCATCGAACACGACGGCGGACCTCCGGGGTAGCGCGATGCTCCGCCGGCTCTGGGCGCTAAGCATCGCTATTGCCGTAACAGGCTGCGGCAGTGCGAGCTCAACGCCGGCGCCGGCGCCGAACGCACCATCGGCAGGCGTCGTTGCGCACGTGGTCATCATGGTACAGGAGAATCGCAGCTTCAACGATCTCTTCGCCGGATTTCCCGGCGCGAACAGCGCGCTGCAGGGTCTCTGCAAGCCCGGACCGCCGTGGTGCAAAGTCGCGCGCGAGGTGCCGCTCAAGCCGCGCGCGCTCGCGTCGGGCTCGCCGACCTTCGGCGGAACGGACATCTGCCACAGCCACCAATGCTTCGTCATCGAATGCGACCCGACCGCCGAAAAAGTCTGCCGAATGGATGGATTCGATTTGATCGATTACGGCGAGTCGCAGGGAGGTCGCGGAGCGAGACTCTATCCCTACTCCTACGTGCGTCGGTCGGACGTCAAACCGTACTGGGAGCTT
>Ga0153928_1000868_pt1 | contig 14212 bp, 15 predicted proteins | sample TSNJ012MetaG_FD_106656 | JGI IMG/M metagenome (GOLD analysis project Ga0153928, IMG submission 106656) | Attine ant fungus gardens microbial communities from New Jersey, USA - TSNJ012 MetaG | ecosystem: Host-associated > Fungi > Mycelium > Unclassified | place: USA: New Jersey, Wharton State... | reverse complement strand
ATATCTTTGCTCATATTTTTTCCTCCAATCCTTATTCTACAACCAATTCTTTGGTACATTCGGAAATTTCAACACCATAATCACCTTCATAGCCGGTATATGGAATTCTATGCTGCATATATGCTTTTACCGTATGCTTACTTCCTTTTTCAAGTCCTTTAAAATTTACTACACGAATTACAGCATTTTTTTTAATATGCCAGTATTCCGCTGATAAATGTGCAAGTTGGGATAAAAGGAACTGTTTGTTATTTAAATGAAATTCTACATCCGAATCCAGTACGCGCTCCCCGTCAACTTCAAAAGAAAGCGCTTCAATACAGCTCAAATAGGTGCCTCTATAGGTCGGATAATGAAGCTGAAATTCATAAGCATACACAATCCTGGTAACAAACACATTTCTAATCGGTACATCACATATCATATATTTATCCCATTGTGCAAATTGTGTCATAAACATAATTTTTTCCTCCTATTGTATGATGTAGTTATAGCCCATTGGACTATGCTCATCAATAATAATCTATATCTCAACCGGATAAGGGGGTTCTCCCTGATAGGTGTCAGGTTTATGCAATCATATAATTCTCAATATAGTGTTTGGACAAAAGAATGGATTTCAAAGTATCTTCTTTACTTTTCTCAAAGGATTTATCCTCAATCTCCAGGCATATGTAGCCATCATAGCCGATATCCCTTAAGGCACTGATATAGCTTCCCCAGTTGACATCTCCAAGACCCGGCAGCTTGGGTGCCATATAATCCAGCGGATATGCCATGGTACCTACTTTCTTTAGTTTTTCCGGATAGAGCTTAATATCCTTAATATGAACATGAAACAGTTTATCCTTGTACTCATAGATTGGCTGAATATAATCCATCATCTGCCATACAAAATGGGACGGGTCAAAATTAATTCCCAGATTCTTACTTGGCAGGATTTCAAATATTTTTTTCCAATTTACCGGACTTGTAAAAAGATTCTGTCCTCCGGGCCACTGTTGTTCACCAAAGAGCATTGGACAGTTCTCAATAGCAATTTTTACATTGTTTTCTTCCGCCAATGCAAGAATGCCCGGCCATACCTTTTTCATTTCTTCCAGGTTCATTTCCACGGTAGCATCCTGCATACGTCCGATAAATGTTGTTACCATATGGACTCCCAGCTTTGCGGAAGCAAAAATCAGCTTTTTAAGATGGGTTACCGCTTCTTCTCTTTTTGCCAAATCTTTATCCAGAGGATTGGGATAATAGGCAAGAGCGGATATTTCTACGTTTTTTTCTCTGCAATACTCTTTGATTTCCCTGATTCTCAGCTCATTCAGCGTATCAATATTGATATGACTGACTCCTGCATAGCGTCTCTCTGCCTTGCCCTTGGGCCAGCATGCCACCTCCAGACACTGAATTCCGTTAGCGGAAGCAAAGTCGACTGCCTCTTCAAAGGTCTCATCCTGTAAGATTGATGTTAATAATCCTAGTTTCATCCTTCCATACCTCTCACTTCTACCCAGGAGCTGCTCCTTGCACTTTTATGTACTGCGTCACAAAGAAGCATTTTCCGAAGCCCGTCTTCCAATCTTGCAAACTCACCTTTTTTACCGCCGTCAAAGCTTTCATAAAACTGCTTGAATACTTGTTTAAATGCATCGGCAAAGCCTTCCACATGTCCCGACGGATAGGAGCATAACGCTGCTGCCTGCGGATGTAACAGATCCGTATCCTTTGTCAAACACTGGTTTGCCTGATCTCTGTAACCAATCCATAAATCATTGGGATTCTCTGTTGACCATTCCAAAGCCTTTTTACTGCATGCAATATTTAACAGCGTCGTATTCTTTTTACCGGAATAAACCATGGATACAATGCCGCTTCCAATAGCCCCATTTTCCAGTTCAAACATCATAACAGCTTCATCCTCTGTGTCAATTGTAATATCCTCATATTCCATATCATAGCTTGTCTGAAAGGTCTCCACTTTTTGAAGTGGTTTCTTTCTAAAAGGATGTACTGTTTTAAATTTTGCACAGACCCTTGTGATTCTTTCGCCCGTAACAAATTCCACAAGGTCCATCCAATGAGAGCCGATATCCGCAATGGCTCTTGTTTCTCCTACCTGACCCTTTTCCAATCTCCAACTATAATCTGTTTCAAATAAAAGCCAGTCTTGTACATATCCTCCAGTTACTGAAAAAATTTCTCCGGCTTCTTTATTTTTTAGAATCTGACGCATTTCATTCGGAATGGCATAAAATCTGTTATGGAAATTAACAGCTCCCACAACCTTTTTTTCTTTTGCCAGTGCAACCAGCTCCTGTGCCTGCTCCACCGTCGTTGTAAAAGGTTTTTCACAGATAACATGGATGCCTTTTTCAATGGCATATTTTACGATGTCATAATGAGTATGATTGGGAGTACAGATATGAACAGCATCCAATACAAGCTCATCCATCATCTGCTTATAGTCCGTATAAGCCTTCTCAATGTGAAACTGCCCTGCCTTCTCCTTTGCACCAAATGCATCACATAGTGCTATTACCTTCACATTTCCCAAACGTCTGATGGTCTCTACATGAACAGCACCAATAAAGCCGGCTCCGATTACTGCCACTTTTAGTTCTTTCATTGTGTATCTCCTTATCTGTTAGTATCTGTTCTCTCTTTCCCACTGCTGCTGTGTGGTATCTCCCGGTTGTACCATAACCTCTACCTTGTTACCCTCGGGGCAAATCATCCAGATGATTTCACAGCCATCCAGCCCCAAATTTCCATTTGCCGTATCATCTGCCGGAACCTGTACCTCTCGCTTAAACGGCTGCGGACAACAGTACACTCCGTTTTTGCCCCAAGCCTTTACAGTTTCCTTTATACTGTAAATCTGTAATGCAAAGTGACCCAGAAGATCATCATCATAGACCTTTACAGGGCAGGGTGCTTTGATCAGCTCCAGAAATTGACCGCATTCTCCCACCGTCAGACGGATTCTGTCTTGGGACTTTTCTTCTGTAACGAAGGACATCGCCTGTAAGTGCTTTTCCATTTTTTCCGGATTATTTGCATATAGGGAGATTCCTGCAAGTGAATGAAATAATCTTTCTTTCTCTGATGGATGTCCCAATCTTTCAATCATTCTTATCTTACAGCCGCAAGGATCCTTGATACAGTTCTCTATGACCTGTACACCTTTTTCTTCCAGCCGCTTTTTTACGTTTTCCAGATTGTCACATCCCAGAGTATAGGATTCAAATACTGTATCATCATGCTGTAAAATCTTTTCTTTCTTAAATTCAGGCGGATTGATTACACCATTAAACAGTTCCAGATATTCCTCCGGAGCAATTCTAAGATAGGTCAGCCACTGCATGGAATCCTCTTCCGTCTGCTCCCCTAACCGAAGCATATCCTTAAACTGGCCCACATTTAATTCAAACATCTGCTCAAATCCTAATTTATTACAGTAAAAATCCAATGCTTCCTCGTAATGATTTTCCTGTAGGGATACGTGAAATAAATTTTTTACAAGACTCATCTTTCTGCCTTATCCTTTCTATTGTACCTTGTGTACACGAATTTTGTTCAGTAATTTTTCTCCCTGTTTGTCAAGAATAATTGCCGCAATGATGACAAGTCCTTTTGCAATTTTCTGCCAGTTTGAATCTACACCCAAAAGATTCAATGAATTCGAAATCACCTGAATCAGAAGACATCCAATCAGTGTACCGAATACATTTGCCTTACCTCCGCCCATAGGTGTTCCGCCAATGACGACTGCCGCAACCGCATCCATTTCCATGCCTGCACCGGCTCCTGTCTGCGCAGAAGCTGTTCTTCCCGTAAGGAGCAATGCTGCCAATCCGACACATACCCCTGTAATGATATATACGGTATACATGATTTTCTGTGTTGGGATTCCGCATACTCTTGCCGCTTTTACATTTCCTCCGCAGGCAAGGGCATATCTCCCAAACTTTGTTTTTCCGACAACAATCATCATAATAATCACAACTGTTACCATTACGATTACAGGAAATGGAATGCCCAGGATTTTACCAGTACCAAAGAACACATACCATTTTGGTAATCCTGAGATACTTTTTGAATTACATAACAGCAGGTTAATTCCCTGATAAACCATTCCCATAGCCAGAGTTACGATAAACGGAGCCAAATCAAACAGGGAAGTGACAAAGGCATTGATAAAACCGCAAAAGCCACCTAATACCAATGCTGTAATCACAACAATAACGCCATTTACTCCATTGACTGACATCATTGCAGTCACAATTCCAATCATACCCAGCATATAACCAACCGACAGGTCAATCATTCCTGCTGACAGCACTAAGGTAAAACCAAGTGCCAGTGTACAACTGGTGCAAATTTGCCTCATAATATTTGTCAGGTTTCTACTGGTAAAAAAATCACCCGTGAGACTGCTTACAACCGCAACCAGTATTAATAAAATTATGATTGCTTTGTTGTCCATCAAGAGCTTTAAAACATTTTCGCTGTCAAGTTTTCTTTTTGTGCGTGTCATTTGTACTTCCTCCTAACCTAATGCGTGTGTTCCAAGCAATGTTTGATTAGCCTCTTCTTTCTTACATTCAAAAACGATTTCACCGTTTCGCACTACATAAATACGGTTACAGATGCCTAGTATCTCCGACATCTCTGATGACACTACGATAATGGCCATACCCTGCTTTGCCAGCTCTCCTATAATTGAATAAATCTCACTCTTTGCGCCAACATCAATGCCTCTTGTGGGCTCATCCAGTATTAGCAGCTTGGGAGAAGTCATTAACCATCTGCCGATGATTGCTTTCTGCTGATTTCCGCCTGAAAGAGAAGTAATCAACATATTGGCATTTGCTACCTTGACAGATATTTCATCTATCATTTCATCAACAGCCTTTTTTTCCTCACCCTTTTTTACAAAACCGCTTTTAGAACAAAAATTCCTTAATGCTGCAATAGACATATTATCCTTTACGGAGGCTGTTTTGATAATTCCAAAATCTCTTCTGTCTTCCGTAACCATAGCCATTCCCAGTGCTACAGCATCCTGCGGAGAATGTACTTGTACAGCTTTTCCCTCTACTTCAATTTCACCGGATTCTATCTTATCAATGCCAAAGATGCCTCTCATGATTTCACTTCTTCCGGCACCCACCAGACCTGAAAATCCAACGATCTCTCCTTTTTTCACCTTGAAGCTGACATTTTTATAGGTCTTTCCATTCAGATTTTTAATTTCTAAAATGGTATCTCTAATATTATATTCAATCTTTGGATACTGATCTGTTAATTCACGCCCAATAATCATATTGATTAATTCTGCATGAGAGGTGTCTTTACAGTCTCTTGTTCCAATGTAGTTACCATCTCTGTACACCGATACTCTGTCAGAAATGGACAGTAATTCTTCAATTTTATGTGTTATAAACAGGATTGCAACGTTTTTATCTCTTAACTTTTTGATGATGTTAAAAAGAATATCCACCTCTTTGTCCGCAAGTGATGAGGTGGGTTCGTCCATAATAATCACATCCGAATTACAGGAAACAGCTCTTGCCAGTTCTACCAGCTGACATTGTGCAACGGTCAGTGCGCTTACCAGTTCGTCTGGATGCAAATCAATTTTCAGTTTGTCATGGAGCAGCTTCCTTGTTTCCTGATTTCTCTTTTTATCACTGATCATAAATCCGCTCATAAACTGATTTTCACGATGCAGCCATATATTTTCTGCTACTGTAAGTGTAGGTACCAACGTAATTTCCTGATGAATCATGGAGATACCTGCTGCAATTGCATCTGCCGGAGATTTGAAATTTACTTTTTCACCTTTAAAAATAAGCTCTCCCTCGTCCATTGGCAGATCACCAAGTATAATGTTCATCAGAGTGGATTTACCGGCACCATTTTCACCTATTACAGCATGCACTTCCCCCGGTAAAACTTCAAGTTCGACTTGATTTAGTGCTTTTACTGGACACGCTCAAAGAAAAGTATACCAAAATGGTACACTTCGCTCACCAAGAAATAAGCCACTAAGGTGAATCAGTTTTGTGAGCATGCTCATAGTTTAATATACCGCAGGTGGATCAGACCAATCGAGTAAATAGAAGTCACCGATTTCCTTTCTGTCAACGAGTTGCTAGAATCAGTGCGCCGAATCTTATCATTTAAATAAAAAAGATGGAACAATCCTCCCTTTTGTTGTATTGTGAGTTTACACACAAACACAAACAAACAGAAAGGGGGGGTGTTCCATATGTATATCTTAGCACAGGTTACCTGGATAGACAATCTTAAATATAAAGTCATTAAGACAGAATTACCACAGGAGGAGCAGTGTCTTTGTTGACAGGGGAGAGGTTCTTGTACTGGAACGGGAATATAAGCTGATATACGATCATACAGAGTATTGTGTGGTTGGTCTGGAAGTCAGGGATAAGAATGATCCCAGCGGTGAATCACGGGTGTATCTGCCCGCCTACAAACTGCCACACCGTCCCTACCCATTGGGGGTGTACCTTTATGCCATCCGGTTGTATAGTAGCAACCCATCCATGGGACAGCGGGAAGTTGCCGGGGAGACAAGGAAACTTTTTGGTTTGGAAACCTTTTCCCATACGACTCTGGGTCGTGCAATGGCAACAATGGCAGAGGGGATTGAGGAAAAAGAGGAAGTGACGAGGCGGTCTGCTGCCCCGGAGAACCCTGCACCGGTGTTGGTGAAGCATAACATGGCTGACAATAAGGGGGAACCGCCGGCAGCCACCATCCCCCCGGCGCACGCAGCCGGTAAAAAGCGAGAGCAGAAACAGTTCCCATGTGTGGCAGATACCAGGGAGATCCGCTGCCGTATTGCAGCTTTTCTTAAAGAGAGGCTAAAGTCTCCGGAAGAAACCGCATTCATGGAAGCATGCAGCGAATTGGCATTAGCATGGTATCGGGAGAAAAAATGCCTTTTGCTATAGAACTGCACCAGTTGGTGGCAGTATCCTCTTCTTATAGGAAGGAGGCTGCCATATGGAGTCAAAAAAGAACACTGCACGCATGGTTCGTGTGGGTCAAATGAAAAAAAGCCCGATTTTGGCATTGGGAACATCGCCGAAAGATATCCGTAATTATGAAAAGGTGACGGGCATCTATGGAAATGTGGTGCCGGTGATCGTGGGGGAGTCCGCGGCTGGATACTGCATCCTGGAAGGGCAGGCCAGGTTTATGGCGTGTGCGCAAACAGGTTATCGCGAAGTACCGGCGATCGTTGCAAAAGTAGAAGGAGAAGCCGAACAAATGAAACTGTCGCTGCTATTGTCGACCATTCAGGAACAGGGCGGTGCCATCAGCGAAGGGGAATTCATCCATCAGCTGACCACTCGTTTCGGGGTGACAAACCGTGAGTTGACGAAACTGCTCGGCAAGTCCAAGGCATGGATCTCCAAGCGCCAGTCGCTGGCCAGCCACTTGTCGGACCCGGTGAAAGAAATGGTGACCGTCGGCTGTTTGTGCGCACGGACAGCCGAAGAAGTTGCGAAAATGCCAGTGGATAAACAAGATGCCTTTGCCACAAGTATCGTACGCGACGGACTCAATAAGACCGAAGTGACACTGCTTGTGCAACTGCATCGAAACCCGGAAACAAGCGAAGCCTGCCGGAAAGCAATCGTAGCAGAACCGTTAACCGTGCTTCCGACCCTGCCGGAGCCAGCGAACGGAAGCAGAAACGGCAAAAAAGACAAACGCAGTGATGGGGAACGCCTGGCTGGTGCGATCCGTTATGCCATCCGCCTGCTGGAAGAATTGAAGACGCTTCTCGTAAAAGCAGACGTTGCATCCTTATCTCTGGCACTGCTGCACATGGAGAGTCTTCAGGCTGCACTGATGGAGCTCATGCTGTTGTTGAATGGAATTGTGGCAGGGTTTTCTGCTGACGGACCAGCATGGGGAGTTTCCCCGGGAAAACTCCCCCGAGAAGATCTCCCACAGCGGTTCATCGGAAAGGCAGGTGGTTGAAATGATCGACACACAGCACTATGCCGCTATTCGAAAATGCAAAAACCAAAAAATGTCCATGCGGCAAACGGCAGAACATCTGTGCATATCCAGGAATACGGTCAGGCGATACTGGGAGGGAGCCCACACGCCGGATGAGCGGATCGCCTATCCAGAATCTGTCCAGTCAGAGATGAGGCTGGAAATCATGGCTGCATTAGAGCGGTATTTTGAAGAAAACAGGGAATTCTCTTCCGGAAAGCAGACGGTCAACGCAAAAACCGCCTGGGAGGAACTCCGCAAAACGTATACGGTAGGGGAAAGCACCATCAGACGGTATGTACGGGAACTAAAAGGGAAAAAACCGCAGGCATTCATCCCACTGTCCTTTGAACCAGGTGAGGTGATGCAGGTGGACTGGTGCGAGGTGAAGGTATGCCTGCAGGGGCACCTCTGGAAAGTGCCGGTATTTTGCGCGGTATTACCTTACAGCTATACGATTTTTGCGATGGTTCTGCCAGATATGCGCACCCCAAGCTTTGTCTGGGGACACGTAAAAGCACTTGAGGCATTCGGCGGGGTTCCACAGCGGATTTTTTACGACAATTTAAAGACAGCTGTTTTTTCCGGTTCCGGGGCAAACGCAGTCAAGCAGGAACGTTTTATCATGCTGGAGGCTCACTATGCATTTGAGGCAGTGTTCATGAATGCGGCAGCCGGGAATGAGAAGGGTTCCGTCGAAAACCTCTGTGGCCTCATTCGACAAGTGGCATTCACACCGATTCCCAAGGGCGAGGATCTGGAAACGATCCAGGAACAGGTAACGGTCCGCTGCCTTAATTATAACCGCATCCACAAAATCAAAGACCGAAAATACTCCATCGCGGAAATGTCAGAACAGGAACGCCCCTGTTTGGCTCCGCTGCCCGTGAAACCCTATGAAGCGCACACCGTAAAGGAAGCGGTTGTTGGCAGCGATCTGACGTTCCGTTGCGAAGGAACCAGGTATTCCCTTCCCTTGGAATATGTAGGAAAGACGATTTCGATCCGTGTTTATCCCTATCGGATTGATGCCTGGTTCAAAGGCAGCATGATCTGCTCCCATAAAAGGGCATTCATCAAGGGGGATGATCAATATCTGCCGGAGCATTACCTGTCGCTCCTGGAACAGCGCCCACGTTCCGTAAGCAATGCAACGCCACTGAAATACGGGGTCATGCCGCTGGAACTGAAACGGTTTCGGGAAAGCTGTATGGAAAAGGATAAATATGCACAGCTGGCTCAGATCCTGCTGCTGGGACGGACGGTGGAAGCCCCCCTTCTCCTAAAAGCCGTTGATTATGCCAATAAAACAGGTGTGCCCACACTGCAAAAAGTACAGACATACCTTTCCCTGACGAATATGGCGGCACAGGCAGCCATAAATGATACGGTGATTGTCAAACGGCAGGCGCTTTCCGATTATGATACCCTGCTTCACAGGGAGGGGGAACCGTATGAATCCGAGTGAGATCAATGCGGAAATTTCAAAGGCCGCAAACGAACTGAGGATGCCTCTGTTTTCCAACTATGAGCGTTATACCGACCCCAGACTGCCCTTTGCCGAAAACCTGCTGGCACTACTGTCAGAACAGGTGGACATCATGCAGCAGAACCGTGTCGCGCGGAGAATAAAATATGCCAGGTTTCCACAGATCAAAACCCTTGATATGTTTGAAATGTCAAAGGAACGGCTGCCGTCATTAAACTTTGAGGAAGTAAAGGAACTGGCGGCCTGCCGCTTTATTGACGAGCAGCTGGATATCGTGGCGATCGGTCCCCCCGGCCATGGAAAAACGCACCTGGCGTTAGCCATTGGTTACGAAGCAGCCAGGCAGGGATACAGCGTAAAATTCAAAAGGGTTTCCGACCTGATTAATGAAATGCGGGAGGCGCAGACAGATAAGAAACTGGCAGACTACCTGCGTATGATTAATCGTTGTCAGTTATTGATCCTGGATGAAATGGGATATCTGAATTTTGATTTGAGTGCGGCAAGCCTGCTTTTCCAGGTCATCGGTGCACGTTATGAAACTGCCAGCACTTTTTACACCACGAATGTGCCTTTTTCTGGCTGGGCACAATTCATTGGAGATGAAGGGTTGGCAACAGCAATTGTGGACCGGATCGCCCATCATGCAGTAGTCCTTAACATGAATGGTCCCAAGGGATGGCGTTTGGAGCATGCCCAAAGCGGGAAGCAGGGAAAGTGAATCAAAGAGAAACACGGTGTGATCGCACCGTGTTTTATCATTTGCAGAACCGCGAAGTTTTCCCGGTTCTTACACTGTTTCGGATAATACATTCAAGCAAATGTAAAGGAAGCAGTGTGATGACAGCATCTTTTATACTTGCCATGATGTTCGAATACCCAAATGAGCATAAGAACCGTTTTCCCAATGGAATGCGTTTTTCTAAAAGTTTTCCCGCTGTGCTCATACTTCATTCGATCCATTCCATTTGTATCATTCCAAAACCCCCGGAATCCTCTGCCAATCCCCTCTCCTCGTGAAGTCTCAATGGTATACTTTTATTAAGCGTCAGCCATCAATTTGCTTCTCTGAATTGGCTCCCTACTCTTTGAGCGTAACCAACCTTCTGTTAAAACTGTAAAATTCTCTTGTTTATATGCTTTTGTGCCCCACAATTTCACTTTTTGCAATAAGCTATTTTTTAAGGCCTCATCCTGGCAGTCACTTTCCTCTTCCTCAAATATATAACGGTAGCGATATTTATTCTGGAATTTCCAAATATGCAGTTCAAAATCATCGCCAAACAAACGCATTTCCTGCAAGAATGCAAAATTCGAATCTTTTCTATTTAAAATCACCTTAGTACCGTCAAAAAATCCAAAATCAACAATTGCGGCCGATTGCCAATAAACAATTGCGGGTTTATGTAAAATATCAATTAAAATTTCATCTCTAATTTCGTCCAGACCATTTTCTTCAGAAAAAATTATTTTATTTTTTACATAAACCAGCTTTGGGGCTTCTCCAATTATCATACTGTTTTCACCGCACTTTCATCAGTTTCTTTTATTTCTAGAATTTTTCTCGATAATGCACTAAAATCACTTGAGTTGAATCCTTCCAATTTAAAAATCCCCCGCCCTATGGATGTTTGCCCGCCAATAGCCAGGTATCCATCGTTTATATCCAGCACAACAAGAAGAAGCAGGTCTTCTATCCATTTTTCAAAATGACGTATTTTAATTCTTAGCTGTGTAGTACAATCCGCAATAATACTATCATCGTATAATGCGCCATCTGTAGTTCCCTGCGTAAACCGATCAATTGCAGTATGTGTTTGCACAAATTTCCTGCCATTGCCTATAACAGATTCATAAAACACAACGTTTGAAGCCGTTTTTTTGGCCTTCTTTTCGATATTTGGCGCAGAACCAAAGACTTGCTCAATAAGCTTGTCTACATCGTCATAATTAAGTTCCGCTAAAATTTTCACTGCCGCATGTCTAAATAAACCGCTCCAGGACGAACCGGGTATTATAGGTTTTCCGCCACTTGACAGCATTGCGGAGTCTGCCGTTTCGTTCTCATTACCATAGCTTCTTATTAACAGCGTGTCCGGAAAAGTTACATCAAACGTCAATACATTGACGCTACGTTTTTTGCCAAAGCTCCCCCTTACTTTGACTATAGACTTATCATATGGAATAAATTCGTCGCTTTCCCACGTAAACCCTACATACTTACTATATGCATCTTGTCCGTATACTTCATATGTCATAGCATCGAAAAGCCTGAATTCCCCTAAGCCGCGGCTTGTCTTTGAGCCTATACAAACCCCTTCTTTGAGCATATCAATCATTGTGTTCATAATTTTGTAATGAATATCGTCGTCATTTTCTCTTAGCAGAAATTCCAGTTTGAAATCAAAGAGGCAGCCTGCTTCAATAACCTCATACTCAAACTTGCCACCATTAACAGTTGTTTTTTTGTCTTTTTCAAGCCTTATACCATCTCTAACTGCATACAATGGTATACAATTCGATTTCAAAAAGCAGTCATACGTAATAAGCATACTTTGTTTCGAGCCATCATCTCTTTCCGCAGAGCCAAAAAAATCTTGGATTTTTTTATCGTTAACAAACCTGGGTTCCAAAAAACTTATTAAGTGACTTTTCAGCATGCCACCGATGCTGCTGCCGGGAATATACGGAGCACCAACGTTATCCTTAAGCGGCGTAATATCTGTATGATCATCATTGTATGAACCAATAACAAAAGGAGACATCGCTTTCAGCAATCCTTTTATATACACTCTGTATTTTACTTGATTCATAAGGTTTTCCTCCGTTTTAACGCAACATTTTGGCAAATCATCAATAAAGTGAAGTTGTAATATTCAGCAGCATCACTATTCGGACAATTTTCAATTAATTCTTTTAATTTGTGTGCGATGGTCAGTTCCTCATTGCACAATTGCAAGCATTCATGTAAATCTGTATAGGGCTTTCTCCTTTTATAAGTTTCTTTTTCCATTGCATGATTAAAGCATTCTTTCAATTCAAGCAAAGAAGGTTTTTTTAAGCATTGATTTTGCAAAAATCTAACAGGACCATTAGAATCTGCATTAAGCAAGTGATTGTATATTTTTCCAAAATAATCACAGTTCATAAGTGTATCCGAAAATATTTTTTGTTTGATATCTTCTTTGATTTTTATCTTTTGTTGCCTGGCAATCAAAATATGGCTCAATCACTTTTCCTGTGGGAAGCGGGATTCCTAACATAATCCTGACGGCTTATATCGAATAGCTTCAGGAAGAAATATTCATCATCAGGATAGCCATATCCTTGCCGTCGCATTGTTTTGATCTTGTTGTTGATGCCTTCAATCTTTCCGGCAGATATTCTATATGTCGCATGTGCTATGATACCCTCGAAATGGGAGCTCAGGAGCCTTCCGAACCACTGTAGGTGCTTATTGCCGGTCGCATCACAAAGATCTATGATCTCAATGATCCCCTCTGCCATCCTGGCTTCGTCGTAAAGCGAATAAGCCAAAGCCACTTTCTCTTTGACGAGATCTACGGTGAAGAGGAGCCGATTTTCCCTCAATAATTCATCATACTTCGCTTCATAGCCTTCCTTTCGCGTCACGCTCTCTGTCCCGAAGAGGGCAGACCCCTTTGAGATTATTTTGCCGTCCCGGGCCTCCTGGTCTTTTCTTTGAAGGGTATCCCTGGATGAGGTGAGTATGTACCGGGTCTTCTTGAGCGCCCTGGCAGCTTCGTCATTGCCCTCTTGCAGAAGGCGGCGCTGCTCATCTTTGCGGACTTCGGCCACCACTTTTTCATTGAAGTTCTTCACGATGTGAAAATAGTCGAAAACAGGCTGAATATGAGGGCATTTTTCTTCAAACGCCTCCTGGAAGTCAGAGTTCATATCACAGGCGATAGCCTCAACATGATCCATCCATTCCAACCCGACATGATCAATGAAGTCATAGACAACCTGTTTCTTCTTGCCATGGGCGATCCAAAGGATGTGTCCGGTTTCCATGTCGATGATGTGGGTGGCATAACGGTATCCATTGTGCAGTTTGAATTCGTCAATGCCAAGGTATCGTGCCGTATCCTCCGGCCTGGTGAGCTTCTCGCCATCAATCGTATAGAGCTCTTTTAGGCGCTGCAGGTCGATTGATTTCACGGTGTTCTTGCCCAGCCCGGTGATCTCGCCTACCTGCTTTAGAGTATACTTTCCGGTAGCAAGCAGGTCTTTTGTGTATTGTTCCAGCTCACAGGTGATACGATGCCCCGCTGCCTTGAACGAGATCGCAGGCATTGATGCCTTGTTGCATTCCGGGCAAAGGTACTGGGTGCGTTTCAAGGTGACACAGCTAAGCGAACTTCCAAATGGAAGATGATGAAGGGTGATTTCGGGGTGGTTATTTATATGCATAAGCCGCCCGCAGTCCGGACATATGCGAGTGAGGGCACCTTCCTCAAGTGAACCATGGAAACGAAAGATGGTGCGCCTGGAGGCAGTGGTTTCTAATGAAGTGGTCGTATTGTTGAATCCTGCAAGGAATGAAGGAATCATCAGGTAGTTAGAAATTGTGTCGGAAAATTTAAGTTGCCCATTTGCTTCGGTTTGTATATAATAGTTCATGAGGGTCTCCTTTTGATTGAGAATGTACATCCAGCT
>Ga0153928_1000867_pt1 | contig 14213 bp, 15 predicted proteins | sample TSNJ012MetaG_FD_106656 | JGI IMG/M metagenome (GOLD analysis project Ga0153928, IMG submission 106656) | Attine ant fungus gardens microbial communities from New Jersey, USA - TSNJ012 MetaG | ecosystem: Host-associated > Fungi > Mycelium > Unclassified | place: USA: New Jersey, Wharton State... | reverse complement strand
CTACATATAGGAGTGCTATTGTTCTTGAAATAGAGATAACCTAACCATCTTAGGGCAGTCCTTTGTTCTATTCAAGAACAGATGATAATCTATGAGTAAAGATCAGTGTCATGTGCAAACATTAAGGACCTTGTATCTCCATGGGATTTTATCGCCTTGGGATCTATTTATAGCCGAAAGAAGCGCATTGAAGAGAGCTTCACGATGGTCATTGAAGCAAATGATTACATTAAGTGGTTCCTGAGATATCGGCAATTTAGTGTCTGGTAACTTGGTGATCACTGACTGATCTGCTGATAGCTCAGTGAATACTAATTGCTTTGAGATGTTTTTGGTACCGTTTGAAAGGTCTTCTTAAGGGCTTTTGGTGGCCATTTAGATCGTTGAAATCAGTCAAGTATTTCTGGAGTTATGGTCCAAATGAAGTTTGTGACAACTACCAGAATTGCATCGTATCCCTGGGCTAGGGGCAGTTTGGTGATAAAATCTGCCAATATATGACTCCATAGTTTTTCCGGGATTGCATTGGGCATTAGCTTTCCTGCTGGTGCCTCACTTCGGTTCTTGTACCTTTGACAAGTATCACATCTGTCCATATATCTTTTTACCTCTTTCATTATTCCTGGCCACCAGTAATTCCTGCCAATTAACTCTGTTGTTTTCCATCTCCCTCTATGCCCTTCTACTGGGGTGTCATGGTGTAATTGTATTATTTCCCTTCTGAGATCCTCTTCTGGCATGTATATTCTTTCTTCTTTCATTACTATTCTATCTTCTACTTCCCATTCTTCATCTCTCAGCATCTTGATTCCTGCCTTTTTCAGCTCCTCTACTGCTTTTACAACTTTTTCATCCCCTTCCTGTACCTTCCTGATTCTTTCTTTTAGGTTTTCCTCCTCTATTATTGTTTCTGCTTTTCTAATCTACTCTGGCTTCACTAGTTTCTGATTCTTGTTATCTCTTTCCACTCCATCCTGCCAGTCTAGCCTTCTGCTTAATCCATCCACCTTCCCCATGCTCTTTCCTGGAACGTACTTCAATATGAAACTAAACCATGATAGGTATAGAGCCCATCTTGCTTGTTTTCAGTTTAATTTCTAACTTGCTATAAAATACTGGAGGTTTTTGTGATCTATCCAGATTTCAAATTCGAGTTTTGCTCCTTCCAAATAATGCCTCCATGCTTCTAGGCATCTTATTACTGCCAATATCTCTTTATTGTGAATTTTATAATTCTACTTAGTAGCGTTTAGCAATTTAGAGATAAAAGCCACCAGCCTCTATTTGCCATCTTTGTACTTCATCAACAACACCCCCCCCTGTTGCATAATCTAAGGCATCTGCTTCCACTCTCATCTCCCTATCAATATCTGGGATGGCCAGAATGGATTCCGTGGTGAACACTGCCTTGAGTTCCTCAAATGCTTTCTTCTGTTCCTTTTCCTACTTCCACTTTTGCTCCTTTCTGACTAGTACATGTAGCGGTGCTGCTATTCTAGCAAAGTTCTTTATGAACCTCCTATAGTAATTGGTGAGGTCTAGGAACTTTTGCACTTCCTTGACGTTCCTAGGTATCAGCCAGTTCAGGACTCCCTCCATCTTTTCCTTCTGCATTTCTACTCCTTTTGGACCGATTACTACTACTACTCCCAGGAATTCTACTTCCCTTACTTTCCATTTGCATTTCTCCAGCTTTACAAACAGATTGTTTTCTTCCAGTCTCCTCAGTACTTCCTCTACCAACTCATCATGTCCTTCCTCTGTATCTATAGCTACTAAAATGTCATCAATGAAAGTCGCCATGTTCCCTTGGTTTATGAGGTCTCTGAACAGGTCATTCATCATTGCTTGGAAGGTAGCCAGGGAGTTTGTCAACCTGAAATACATGATAGTGGGTTTGTATGCTCTGATATGTGTTGTGAATGCTGTCTTCCATTCATCTCCCTCCTTGATTCTGATATCATTGTATCCCCATCTCAAGTCTAATTTCATAAACACCTTCCTCTTTTCTACTCCATCTAATATATCTGCAATGAGGGATAGAGAGTATCCATTCTTTATCATCCACTAGTTTAAGTGTTGATAATCCTGCACCATCCTCTGTGTACCATCCTTTTTTGCCACAAAGTGTACTGGTGATATTTGGGATGATTTGGAGGGTTGGATGTATCCTTTCCTCAATTGGTCTTTTATGAATTTCTGTACTTCCTCTCTTTCTTCTCTTGATAGTAAGTATATCTTCCTCTTTTTTGGCATAAACCCTTCTTTTAGCTCTATGGTATGGTCCCAGGTCTTTTGTACTGGCATCCTTTCTGACTCCTTTTTTCCAAATACTTTCTTCCACTTCTAGAATCTCCTAGGCACCAGTTCTCTTAATACTTCCTCGTCCTTGTTCTTTTCTGTCTTCCTCACTTTTTTCTCCTTTCCTTCTTGCTTTCTTTTTCCACATATAGGTAGACAACACATCATCTTTACCTCTCCCTTTTCCCAATCTATTTCTGGGTTGTGGACTGCTAGCCACGGCATTCCCAGTATTAACACTATTTTTCCCAAGTTGCATACGTGCATTCGCTGTTCCATCTACATTCCTAACTAAGAGGGGTTTTTTTAGCTTCTCCATCTTAAACCTCTTTTCTTTTACAAAGGTTATGTCCATGAACAGACCTGTCACACCGCTATCCAACAATATCTTCACTGCTACTCCTTCATGACTTTCCAGCTTCTCTAACCCTACTTTCAGCCAGACTTCCTTCAACGGCCGTAGTATGCACTGTATATCTCTTACTCTCTCAGTTGTATTGGTGGACATCAATTTATTGCCTGGTTTTTCCAGGTGTAATATACTATACATATTATTGGAGGCCAGCCAAGAGCTCACTGTTCTCCATTTTCTTTTGCCAACTTCTGTAGCATTTTTACTATCTTTCTCCTATGTCTTTTCCAGCAATTTTTGGCCATATGGCACCATTTTCTATACACATAGTACGTCCTATCTCCTTCTCTTCCTCTATCCACATCCATTGTGTTTAGGTCTCTCCTTGGATCTGTTTGAGCTTCTCCTCTATTAGTCATGTTTCCACCACCACCTCCTCTGTATCCCTCTCCCGTTCTTCACATTATTTGTTCCCCTCTTTCTCCATATGATCCTTCTTCTCTTGGCTGCACATTTCTCCCTGGGCGCACCACATTTCTTCCCAGTACTCTTTCTTCTGCCCTGCTTTGTCTTTGATTCCTGTCCAATCTTACTGCTCTTTTCTGCTACTCTTCAATGGTGGTAGGTGGTTCCTCTGCTTTGGCCAACTTCCTTCTGATAGCCCCATTCAATCCTCTTTTAAATTCTTCGATGAGAGGTCTTCCCTCATAGCCACTCCCCCTAGCGATCTTTTTGAACTCCTGTACATACTCGTTGCAGGTCCTTCCCTTCTGCTCAATTGTTTTTAGCTGCTCTATCTTTCTTTCCTCCTCTGATGTTTCTCCGAAGTCATTCCTTATCTTTGCGAACAACTGCTCTGCTAACTCCACCTCTGATTCTCCTTTTGCTAACTCGTCCAATAGGTTATCTTTCTATGCCTCTGCTATTCCTCCTTGCATGTATAATAATACCCAGGCCACCTGGGTCACTCCCACCTCCTCTGTTATCTTCATTCTGATATATAGTCAAGCTGCGTTTACAAACACGCTTACTTTCTCCATCTTCCCACTAAAGACTTAAGGCCTTGTGACCTCTACTCTGCTCTCTTGTTGCTGGAGGAGCATAGTGTTAACCTGCTGCTGCAAGGTGGCGATTATAGTGAGGAGTTGTTCCTCTCTGGAAGGGGTTTCCCTCTGTTGTTGTTGGGACATATTGTATGGTGGTAGTGGTGGTGATAGTGATAGTGATGGTAACAACTTGTACTCTGATAATTCTTGATCCAGGGTTGCTAACTAAGGCCTATATCCAACAGAGCGCACAATCTTCACCTGTCTAGATTCCTACTGCCTTACTGACTACTGCCCTAATCAAATTTGGTATACAATTGCCTCTAAGGAGAGGACCCCTACACTAAGTGGCTTTCTAAGGAATAACTACCAATCTTCTATGTATACCATTCACAATGGAACATAGCACGGAGTTTATATGGAGAAAGAAGTAAAGAACAACATCCAATTGTAAGATCAGAACTCAAGCAGGATACCTAAACTTGGTATCTCGTCTCCTCCCTCAGTCCCTAACTGACTGAGAAGTCCCCTTTACAGCTAGGGCCCACTATCCAAAAAGCTTGTGAGTGCTATGCTCACTAGCGAGGAAGATGTAAGAGTAAGTGGATAATGAGGCTATGAGATGCGAGGTCACCATTGGGAATTGAGTTCTTATGTTATCGAGAGACAGTGAGTGTCCTTAGTGATTACCCTAGGTAGATGTTCAAGAAGAACTCGATAGAGTTCTTTGTTGGATTGAACTACTACTTATACTACTTTTACAGTAGCTGTACCGCTACTAGTCCACAATCACATGTTTCTCCAGAATATTCTACAACCTCATGACCTTATCACATAACTTGGCTTCTTAAGTTCCCCTGCTATTTATATCTTAACCCCATTGTATACTTTGAGGTTTTGGACTAAGTATTCAAATGTATGGAAGACTTTTTCCTACTCGGGGCTCTCATAACAGCTGTGGCTAGCAGTCTATAACCCAGAAATAGATTAGGAAAAAGAGAAAGTAGAAATGACACATTGTCCACCTATATATAGAAAAAGAAAGCAAGAAGAAAAGAAAAAGAAAGTAAAAAAAGTAGAGAAGGACGAGGATGAAGAAATGTTAAGAAGATTGGTGCCCAAAAGGTTTTGGAAGTAGGAGAAGGTATTTGGAAAAAAAAAGTCAAAAAGAATACCAGTGTAAAAGACCTGGGACCATGCCATAGAATTAAAAGAAGGATTTACACTGAAAAAAGAAAAGGTGTACTTATTGTCAAGGGAAGAAAGGGAAGAAGTACAAGCATTTGTGGAGGATCAGTTGAGGAAAGAATACATCTGACCTTCCAAGTTACCCCAAATGTCACTAGTACACTTTGTGGCAAAAAAGAATAGCACACAAAGAATAGTGCAGGACTATCAATACATAAACTAGTAAACAATAAAGAATGGGTATCTTTTACCCCTCATCATAGATATATTGGATGGAGTAGGGAAGAGGAAGGTGTTTATGAAGCTGGACCTAAGGTGGAGATACAATAACGTCAGGATCAAAGAGGAAGACAAATAGAAGGTAGCATTTACAACATATATTAGAGCTTATGAGCCCACAGTCATGTATTTTGGGTTAACAAACTCCCTCACTATCTTCCAGACAATAATGAATGACCTATTCAGAGATCTCATAAACCAAGGAGATATGGTAACATTTATCAATGATATTCTGGTAGCCATAGACACCAAAAAAGGACATGATAAATTAGTAGAAGAGGTACTAAAAAGATTGGAAGAGAATGATCTGTTTGTGAAACTAGAAAAGTGTAAATAGAAAGTAAAAGAGGTAGAATTTCTGGGAGTAGTAATCAGTCCAAGGGAAGTGGAAATACAGAAGGAAAAAGTGGAGGGAGTACTGAACTGGCTGGCACCTAGAAATATCAAAAAAGTACAAAAGTTCTTAGGTCTTGCCAACTATTACAGGAGGTTTATAAAAAAACTTTACTAGGATAGCAGTACCGCTACATATGCTGGTCAGGAAGGAGCAGAAATAAAAATGGGAAAAGGAACAGAAGGAGGCATTTGAAAGACTTAAGGTAGTATTTATCACAGAATCCATCTTAGCAATTCCAAATATCAATAGGGAAATAAGAGTGGAAGTGGATGCCTTAGACTATACAACAGGGGGAGTGTTGTCAACAAAGTGTAAGAATGAGAAGTGGAAGCTAGTGGCCTTCATCTCTAAATTGTTGAACACTATGGAGCAAAATTACGAAATTCACAATAAGGAGATACTGGCAGTTATTAGATGTCTAGAGGCATGGAAGCACTATCTAGAGGGAGCAAAACTCGAATTTGAAATCTAGACAAACTATAAGAATCTCCAGTATTTTATAACAAACCAAAAATTAAACCATAAACAAGCAAGATAGGCTCTATACCTATTACAATTTAATTTTGCACTAAAACATGTTCCAGGGAAGAGCATGGGAAAGACAGATGAATTAAGCAGAAGACCAGGCTGGTAAGAGGGAGTGGAAAAAGACAATGAGGATCAGAAATTGATAAAGCTAGAATAGATTAGAAGAGCAGAAACAATAATAGAGAAAGAGAACCTAAAGGAAAAAATCAAAAAAGCACAGGAAAGGGACGAAAAGGTAGTAAAAGCAGTAGAAGAGTTGAAGAGGGTAGGAATAAAAATATTAAAAGATAAAGAATGGAAAATAGAAGATAGGATAGTAATGAAGGAAGGAAGGATATACATACCAGAAGGAGAATTCAGAGGGAAAATAATATGATTGCACCACAACATCCCAGTAGAAGAGCACAGAAGAAGATGGAAGATGACAGAGTTGGTTGCCAGAAATAACAAAAGAGGTAGGAAGATATATAGATAGATATGATGTATACCAAAGATACAAGAATTGAAGTGAAGCACCAGCAGGAAAGCTGATACCCAATGCAATCCCAGAAAAACCATAGAGCCATATCTCAGTAGACTTCATCACCAAACTGTTATTAGCCTAGAAATATGATGCTATTCTAGTAGTATACAACTGCTTTAGCAAAATAGCACATTTCATAGTGACAACGGAGAAAATATCAGCAGAGGAACTTGCAAAGCTGTTTTGAGATCATGTATAGAAGTTGCACAGACTTCTAGAAAGCATCATATTGGATAGAGAAGTGCAGTTTGTGGCGGGAATGATGAGGGAATTAAATAACTTATTGGGAATCTAGACAAAACTCTTAACAGCCTATCACTCTCAAACAAATAGACAGACAGAAAGGATAAACCAGGAGTTAGAGCAATATTTGAGGGTCTTCATTGACCATAGACAAGAGCAGTGGCCAGATTGGTTAGGAATGGCAGAATTTACATACAATAACAAAATTTATACAGTAACAAAAATATTGCCATTCAAAGCAAACTATGGTCAAGATCCAAGGATGGGATTTGAGAGGAGAAGAAAGGGAAGGTACAAAGTGGTGGAAAGATTTGTGGAAAGAATAAAGAAAATCCAGAAGGAAGCAAAAGCAGCACTAGAGAAAGCATAGGAGGAAATGAAGAAATTTGCAAACAGAAGGCAAAGGAAGAAAGAGGAATACAAAGTAGGGAACTTGGTACTACTAAGTACAAAGGACTTGAAATGGCAGATAAAAGAGAAAAGAACAAAGAAGTTAACAGAGCATTTTGTGGACCTCTACAAGGTCAAGGGAATTGTCTCTAGTAACATAATAGAGTTAGAACTACCTAAATCTATTAAAATACATCCTGTAGTCAACATAAGTAAAGTACAACTCTATAAACCACAGGCAGAGGGACAAAAGAAGATACTGCCAAAACAGGTCATCATTGAAAGAAAAGAGGAATTTGAGGTAGAAAAAATCTTAAACAAAAGAATGGTTAGAGGGAAGAAAAAGTTCCTGGTAAGATAGAAGGGGTATATAGTAGAAGAAGATACTTGGGAGAATAGGGAAAACTTGGAGAATACAAAAGAGCTGGTAGAAGAGTTTGAGAGGATATACAGAGAAGAGATTGAGGAACTAAGATAACAGAAGCTGAAAGAAGAAAAGAAGGAATTCAGTCAGGAATTACCTAGGGAGTTCATGGCAAAATTATTATATAGTTGGAGAAAAAGAAGATATGAAAGAGAAAGGGAAAAGAGGTGGAATGAGAACTAAAGTCAATGGAAAAATTCCTTGGGACAAGGAAACTTGAAAGTAGGGCTATATTATGAGAGCCCCAAAAAGGAAATAAGTCCCATACATTTGAGTACTTAATTGTATAAAGGGGTTAAGATATAAATAGCATGGAAACTTAGGTAATCAGATCACATGATAAGGTCAAGTGATTATGGACTAATAGTAGTACAGCCACTATAAGAATAGTATAAGTAGTAGTCTAATCCAACAAGGAACTCCATTGAGTTCTTCTTGAACATCCACCTAGAGTGATCACTAAGGACATTCACTATCTATCAATAACAACAAGGAGAACTTGATAGAGTTCTTATTTGATTATAGTATACTACTTATATATATCCTGTGTTTACTTCTATTTATGAACTCCTACATATCTCTTTTAGTCATTTCTCAGTTTTCTAATTAAAAGAAAAAAGAAAAAGAAAAAGAAAATAAATAATGACTTTGTTATGACACAAGTGCAATGGAAATGTTAAGTACAACAGGGGTGGGTGTATAAAATGAACTTTTCCTTTAGTAGGAATAAATGGCTAGGTATCAGCATTTTCCATATGAACTTCAGTATTATAACAGGTATATTGTGATAATCTTAGATAACAACTTTGGATCATTACCATTGAACACTTGTAATATGTACATTCTATTATTTACTATTAGTCTACTAGTTATATAGTCTTCCAGCTCTTTATAGTATCTGATATATCAACTATAGACTATAAAAGACTCAGATAAAAGCCTATATATTATTATTATATCATAACCTTACATTACAAAAGGTTATAGACCCCAGTTCTTACTGAAATTGCTCACTATCTTACCTTCATTCTTGCTGTCCATCTCTCTCTCTTTTAAAAAAACAACCTCATATAATTGTATACACTTTCTTGTTGTATACATATCATAATGTCTACTGGTACAGAATTATCATCCACATATCAGATCAAACCTTTGTATGGTATAGCTATCACAAATGGCCACTTACTGATTTGTGAGTTGATGACTTAATAATCAAAAGGCTCAAAAAAGTAAAGTTTAGACAGTAGCAAAAGATGTTATTAAATCTGAGGTTTATCTTCAGATATAGAGTCCTTAAATACATGATTGTGGTGGTCTGTGCACCAGAATAGCCTACTACATAATCACTATCTATTATTCTACATATAGGAGTGCTATTATTCCTAGAATAGAGATAACCTAACTATCTTAGGGCAGTCCTTTGTTTTATTCAAGGACAGATGATAATCTATGAGTAAAGATCAATATTATATGCAAACATTGAGAACCTTGTATCTTATTGTCTCTGGTTCTATTTATAGCCAGAAAAAGTGCATTGAAGAGAGCTTTACAATGGTCATTGAAGTCTTCTCATTCTAAATTTTGATAGCTAATTCATTTGATTTGTCAGCTACAAGAACAGGTGCTATAGATTCAATATATTTGAATAAGCTGAGATTGATCAAGATATATCTTATCTTGATATGCCAAACATTATAGTTAACTACTATCACAAAATTCATTCAGACCATAACTCTGAGAATACTTGACCGATTTTGACAATATAAATGGCCACCAAAAGCCCTTAAGGAGACCTTTCAAACAATACCAAAAATGTCTCAAAGCAATCAGTATTTACTAAGTTATCAGCAGATCAGTTGGTAATTATCAAGTTACCAGATACTAAATCACTGATATCTTGGGAACTACTTAACATAATCATTTGCTTTAATGACTATCATGAAGCTCTCTTTAATGCGCTTCTTTTGGCTATAAATAGAACCAGAGGCAATAAGATCTCATAGAGATACATGATCCTCAATATTTGTATATAACATTGATCTTTACTTATAAATTATTATCTGTCCCTGAATAAAACAAAAAACTGCCCTAAGATGGTTAGGTTATCTCTATTCCAGGAACAATAGCACTCCTATATGTAGAACAATAGGTAGTGATCATGTAGTAGGCTGTCCTAGTATACAGACCACTATAATTATGTATTTAAGAACTGTATATTTGAAAATAAACCTCAGACTTAACAACATCTTTTGCTGCTTGTTTAACTTTACTTTTTTGAGCACTTTGATTATCAAATCAACCAATTACAAATCAGTAAGTAGTCATTTGTAATACTGGGGACCAGTATAAACTACTGGAATTAAAAGTAAATGCTATTATGTTAGCTTCACTGATAGTGCAATACAATGTACTTAGATTCACTTCATGAAAAAGAAAGACATTCTCAGATATATCAAAGATTATTAAACCTTTATCAAAACTCAAACTGGCAAAAACCTTAAAGCTATATAATTTGATAGTAGAGGAGAATATATTGATCATGAGGTAATCAACTACCTCAAATCTTGTAGAATACAATACAAAATCATAACTACTCACTTATCTGCTCAAAATGATATTGCCAAACATCTCAATCATACCCTTATTGAGTATGCATATGCTATAATACTTGAACACAACATCTTCTACTTTCTTTGGCCAGAAGCAGTTGCTTATACCTACTATCTCAAGAATAGATCACCAATACAAGCTCTTAAAAGACCTATTATCTCAGAAGAAGCTTTTACAAGAAAAAAGCCTAACATATCAATATTTTAAGAATTTGGAATCAAATACTAGATTCTCCAACAAGACAGCCAAAACTCCAAACTTGATCCAAAATTACAAGAATTCATCTTTGTTGGTCTATTAGATTATAGCAAAGCTTGGAGATACTAGAATCCCTACTCACACCAGATTCAGATATCCCAGAATGTGATCTTTGAGAATCAAACATATGAGTATCACTATACTGTTCCAAATTCTGTTAGTTTCAACAACACTAATACTTTGAACCCTCTATTGTCTGAGAGAGAGTAGAAGATATCCAAGCAAATTTTAGGTTCACAACCAAATCCAAACTCAACTCAGAACCTTCTGAAATCTCAAAGAAAGCAACTACAAACCACTTGGTTCAACTACTAAATACACCATTAAAGTCATATATTCCAAAATTGGCTCTATTATCCCATAAATATTCTGCTCATATTATATCCCAACCATTAATAGACTATTGTATTCTCAACAATCCTTAAGCCAGAAATAAACCTCCATATTATTGATAGATAGTGAATACTCTTAGTGATCACCCTAGATAGATATTCAAGAAAAACTTGATGGAGTTCTTTCTTGGATTGGACTACTACTTATACTATTTTATAGTGGCTGTACTACTACTAGTCCATGATCACATGTTCTTCCAGGATATTCTATGGTCACTTGACCTTGTTACATAATTTTGGTTTCCTAAGTTCCCATACTATTTATACCTTGACCTTATTGTATGACTTGAGATTTTGGATTAAGTGTTTAAATGTATAGGAGACTGTTTCCTTCTTGGGGCTCTCATAACAAAAGACTAACTGTACCTAGATTGGAAACAATAGTTTTTAAATCTTTAGCCAGAAATAAACTTACTGGAACAATAGAAGAAATTCAAACAACTTTAAATCTAGTATTGTTAAGTAGGAAAGGGATAGCAGTATAGAAAGGCTAGAATATACTATGAATTACTATGGATATACTATGAATGTATACTCTGGGTTCTAGAAAGTAATACAATAAGTGGAGCTGGAGAGTAGATCATGTTACTAGGTGAAATAATATATGTTGCTCTCTGGTTCCATGGTTTTACAGCTAGTCTAGAGGGAACACAACAATAACACAGGAGTAAAACAACCTTGGTCTTAGCTCATATACTATGTCTTGATCTCCTGTCATATTATTATGCTGCCAATGGATTTTCTACAAAAATGTAATATAGGATATACTTTATACCCTTGAATTCAGTATTTGAGTTTATTCTAGAAACTTTCTACAAGCTCTTAGATATATAAAAGACTACCAAAGGTCACTCCTACCAAACAATCACCAAGCTATCACTTGCTTAATAGCATATACCTTGGGAGGCAAGACTGATAAGCTAACATCAGGTTTTAGAGACAAACTATTAATGTTGATGCTCTAGAACTCAGAAACTCTGGAACATTTTTAGAATGTTATAGATTTTCAGTCTAGAATAAACTTAGACAAATATAATGTCAAAGCAACAAATTAAAAGTCTATCAATGACTTATGATCTTATCACTGCTAGACTCAACCAAGAAGCAGACATAGTATACAATGATATCATGAGCTGGAATATTTGCATATATTAAAGCCAGTTTCTAGACCATACTTGGGTAGGAAGTAGCTAGTTGGGAGATCAGAAAATGTTGATAGAAAGTGGTAGTATGGAGGTAGAACAAGAGCACATAGTAGTAATAGGCTAGTATGGTAGGATGGAAGGTTATATTGGACATATCCACATAGTGTAGTTATAAAGAAGAGAAGTGAGAGAAGCTAGAAGAAGAAGAATTTTTCTTTTCTATTCAATTTTTTTTATTAAGTTTTATCAATTTATAATTTTAATATAACACTCAGGGAGCTAGTGAAAGAGGGTATGCAATCTTAACACCTGCTACCATTTCAAGGGCTCTAGAGTTGCTTTCTGGCACTTATATGAGTTCTAAATAAAATAGTTGGGTAGTTGAGGTAATTTTTTTCTATACTCTTACTTTTTCTGAAGACAAGATGTAGTGGTCACTCAGACAACCTTTTCCAAGGTAGTAGGCTTGGAAAGCCTGGCTAACCATCAACTCAGATTGTATCATATCTGTAAGGTTTGGTGTTAGAGGTATAGATGAGAGCTTGGTTGAGTATAGTAAGGCCCAGGAGTAGTTTACTGACTACTTTAATAGTAAGCTTGTTATGGTGCATAAAGGTTGGTACCTTAGGAACACCATGTAAGGTGGATCTAGATTGAACTTACACTCTTTTCAAACAATTTTACCTTATTTTACTGTGCTAAGTTTTTATATCCTCTTTTTAATACCTTCATTCTTGATTCATTCCCACAAACTCTTTAGCATATAATTGGAACCTAATACTACATATTTAGCTTGTGCCAGGCTAATAGTCCCTTTTGCCCCCTTCAGCAGCTTCTGACTCTCTATAAGTATACTAAACATACACTAATAGAAAAATAAAATAACAAAAGTCAGTAGAACAGATCAGAAAGGTGAAGTCTCCAAGCTATATTACAGTTGTGTGTAATTGAGTAGGTACTGGGGAAGTAAATCAAATAATAGAGAGCTTATAAAGGTTACTATAAAGAGATCTAATAAATCTAGAAGATGAAATGTTTTTAATATCCACTTGAGAACAAACTCCAGTTGATTATAGATCTCAAAGGTATATGTTCATCTTATATTATAATACTATACTTCTCAAGCTAGTCTAGCAGCCTAGCTTGCCATTGATACAATAGTACTGCCTAGAACTCCCATATCCTTGTGTAGGCTCTACTTCAACTGACTGTATAGTTAGAAACCTACTCCAAAAATACATAATGAGTAGTTAAACTCTTAGTTAAGCAAATGTTCAAGTTTTCCTCAAAGTAAGATATGTCCCTCAAGGGAAGTTTTATAGAGTTTTATAAATGAACAAATAGGAACCTCAGTCTCTCAAAAATAACAAAGAAGTTCTATGTCACAAACTTTATTTGGACTATAACTCTGGGAATACTTGACCTATTTCCACAATCTAAATGACTACCAAAAGCCCTTAAGAAAACCTTTCAAACAATACCAAAAATATCTCAAGGCAATCAGTATTCACTGAGTTATCAGCAGATCAGTTGGCAATCACCAAGTTACAAGATACTAAATTGCTGATATTTCAGGAATTGCTTGATATAATCATCTGCTTCAACAACCATTGTAAAGCTCTTTTCAATGCACTTCTTTTGACTATAAATAGAACCAGAGACAACAAGATCCCATGGAGATACAAGGTCCTCAATGTTTGCATATAATATTGATCTTTACCCATAGATTATCATCTATTCTTGAATAAAACAAAGAACTGCCCTAAGATAGTTAGGTTATTTCTATTTTAAAAACAATAGTACTCCTATATGTAGAACAATAGATAGTGATCATATAGTAGGCTGTTCTGGTGTACTATCACAAATAGCCACTTACTGATTTGTGAGTTGATGATTTAATAACCAAAAGGCTCAAAAAAGTGAAGTTTAGACAGTAGCAAAAGATGTTGTTAAGTCTGAGATTTATCCTCAGACATACAGTTCTTAAATACATGATTGTGGTGGTCTGTGCACTAGAACAGCCTACCACATGATCACTACCTATTGTTCTATATATAGGAGTGCTATTGTTCTTGAAATAGAGATAACCTAACCATCTTAGGGCAGTCCTTTGTTCTATTCAAGGACAGATGATAAT
>Ga0153928_1000861_pt1 | contig 14283 bp, 11 predicted proteins | sample TSNJ012MetaG_FD_106656 | JGI IMG/M metagenome (GOLD analysis project Ga0153928, IMG submission 106656) | Attine ant fungus gardens microbial communities from New Jersey, USA - TSNJ012 MetaG | ecosystem: Host-associated > Fungi > Mycelium > Unclassified | place: USA: New Jersey, Wharton State... | reverse complement strand
GGCCGCGATGTAGGTCATCTCCGGCGGGGTGCACCCCAGCACCGTAAGGTGTGCCAGTGAATATTCCTGTTTCAGGACGGCCCTCCTCGCCTTCCAGTGGCGCTCTGAAGGATACCCATCGCGGAGTCGATGAAAAGCTGAACAAGGTACAGGATGAAAAGACGTCGCGCGCGACGTCGCATCTTGGCCCACTCCGGGCCCCAGACCCGCGTCCCATATGGGTCGGGATCGACAAAGCTCAAGAGCCCCGGATGACGACACGCCTGGCCGTGCTATAGCGCGGCATGGCCTTCGAGACCCGGCTCACCGCCGAAATGATCGCGCGCCACACCGCGGACGGTTGGTGGGGCAAGGACACGATCTACGGGCTTCTCTCCGCGCGTGTCGCCATGCACCCCGACCGCGAGGCGCTGGTCGATTTCAGGCGCAGCGTCACCTATGGCGAACTGAAAGACGGCATCGACCGCACCGCGGCCGTGCTCAAGGCGCACGGCATCGGCCGCGGCGACGTGGTCACCATCCAGCTGCCCAACTGGATCGAGTTCGCTTTCGTGTTCCTCGCGCTGGAACTCATCGGCGCGGTCGCCAACACGATCAGCCCCGACTTCCGCAGCCGCGAGGTGAGCTACATTCTGCGCTTCTCGCGCAGCCGCGCCTACGTGTGCACGGAGAGCTTCAAGGGCTTCGACTATCCCGGCATGGTGCGCGCGCTCACGCACGAATTGCCGGACCTGCGCTTCATCTGTGTCGTCGACGGCGCCGGCGCGGACGGCACCGTATCGCTCGCCAACGAGCTTGCAACGACGCCGCCGCTTCCGTCAGCCGAGCGCGTCGCCATGTCGGCCGACGAGGTATTCCGCATGGCGTTCACCTCGGGCACCACCGGCAATCCCAAATGCGTGCTCCACTCGTTCAACACCACGTTGCCGGCGTTCCGCGTGCTCACCCGCGACATGCAGGCGAGCGAGAACGACGTGTTCCTCATTTACCTGCCGGTCGGGCTGAACTTTGGCTATTTGCTGCTGGTGCATGCACTGCTGCTCGGGGCGCGCGCGGTGCTGCTCGACCGCTTCTCCGGCCGCGCCGCGCTCGAATTGATCGCGCGCGAGAAGGCGACGTTCATGGGGAGCGCGCCTGCCTCGCTCATCGCCATGCTCAACGAGAAGGATCTGGAGCGCTACGATTGTTCCTCGCTGCGCGTCGTCATCACCGCGGGTGCGTCGTGCCCGGTCGAGACTTTGCGCGCGTTCCGGCGCCGGATGGCCGGCCGCCTGATCGAACTCTACGGCATGCTCGAGACCGGCTACCACACCTACACGCGGCTCTCCGACGATCCCGAGACGGTCACCGGCACCATCGGCCGCTGCGCCGAGGGGATGGGCCTGCGCCTGATCGATGCGCAGGGCCGCGACGTGCCGCGCGGGGAAGAGGGCGAGATCGCCGCCGGCGGGCCGTGCGTGCACCTCGGCTATTACAACAATCCGCGGGCCAACGCCGACGCCTTCACCGCCGACGGCTGGTTCCGCACCGGCGACCTCGCCGTCGTTGCCGATGAGGCCGGCAACCTGCGCATCGTCGGGCGCTCGAAGGAGATCATCAACCGCGGCGGCAAGAAGTTCTTTCCGCGCGAGGTCGAGGAGATTCTCTACACCCACCCGAAGGTGCTGCACGCCGCCATGGTGGGGGTCGCCGACCCGCGGCTGGGCGAGCGCAACTGCCTGTGCGTGGTGCCGAAGAACGGGGCTTCGGTGACGCTCGAGGAGTTCATCGATTTCCTGCGCGACCAGGTCGCGACCTACAAATTGCCGGAACGCCTCGAGGTGCTCGACGAGCTGCCGTTCACGCCGACCGGCAAGATCCAGCGCTTCATCCTGCAGCGCCAAATCGCGGCGAGGGACAACACCAGCGGCCCTTCAAGCTCACTCGCGTAAACCTGCAAAAAGGCGACATGGTCGCGGCAACGCCGGGATCCGACGCCCGTCCTTGGATGATCTGTCAGCTCTCGGCTATCGGGTATCTTGCTAGAATCTCTCCGATCCGCTTGAGCGCTTTCTCTGCCGCTGCCTGCGGCGTCATCCCTTCGCGGATGACGTCCGCCTCGGCCACGCCCCAAACCTGCTGGGACGTAACCTCGGCAAAGCCGGGATTGAAAGCCGAGGGATACGGCACTGTCGGCTCCAGCAGCCCCTGACGCGCGTAAGCCGCCCGGTGCGGCTCCTCGAGCCAGAACGGGTCGTTCCTGACCAAGTCCGGCATTACCGGCAGCAATCGACCCAGCCCTTGCTTGAGATACTCGTTCGTCACCTTCGGCTGGATCAAGTACTTCAAAAAGTCCTTGGCGACCGCGACGTTCTTGGCGCCCGTCGGGATAAAGCACCCGATGACCCCGAGCGGGGACGGCATCGGCTTGCCCGCGTTGTCGAGCGGCAAACCCATGGTTACGACGTCGTCGTATTGGTCCTTCTTGCGAGCCAGCACGAGTTCGGTCGAGATCGTGCCGTCCAAATCCATGATGATCTGCTTGGCGTGGAACGCGTTGTTGTCGTCGGCGTCACTCCAGCTGAGCGCGCCGGGCGGTACGTAGCCTTCCTTGTAGGCGGTGGTGATATAGGTGAGCGCCTTGATAACTCCCTCCTTGACCTGCGGATCGTCGAGCTGCGGCCTGCCGTCCTTGGTGACGATTCCATACCCGCCATTGGCTATCAGGAAGTGGGTGAACAAAACATAGCCGTCGAGCGGCCCGGTGGTGGTAGGCTGGAGCCCGAGGGCATAGAGATGGCGCATGCCCTTGCCGCGTAACTCCTTCTGCATCGGTTTGAAAAAATCCCAGAAGGCATCCCAGGTCTTTGGCGCATCCGCCATTTTGGAGCCCGCCTGCTCGACCAGCGAGTTCCAAACGTGAAACGGGCACACGGCCGCCATCAACGGGAGGTAGTAGAAGCTGCGCTTTTTAGTGACATTATTGTAGTACTGAGACGCCAAAAGGACCGTAGGGCTGTATTGCGCTTTCTGGGTTTCTACGACGTCTGTCAGGTCCTCGAGCTTGCCATTCCAAGTATACAGCGGGACGGTGGTCCCGAAGGCGGCCCCCTGAATCAAATCCGGTACGTCGCCGCTGGTTATGGCCGCGACGATTTTTTGAACCATCGGCCCGAATGGGACGATGCTGTAATCTATCTTGTTGCCGCTCGCCTTCTCGTACTCCGCCACCATATTGCGGAAGGCGGCGTCCTCCTCCGGAACGAAGCCCTGGAGCCAATATACGGTTGCGGTCTTGGCGGCCGCGTTGGCGATGAAGGGTCGCCCCAGCGTTCCAGCGGCGGCAAGTCCCACCGACCCACGGAGAACCGAACGCCTGCTAAGTTCACTCATGGTAAACCTCTTTTGATTTGCCTCTTGGCCGGTGAACTGCGCACGCTCGTGGGCCACTCGGCCGACGGCGCCCAAGTGCGCAGATTAGCGCCTTGAACGCGACGTGGCACGCGGGTATGAGGCACTCCCGGAAAACCGCCGGTCGCCCGGGAAGCCCTCCGCCACATGGTGCAGGTACTCTAGCCTAGGTCGCGATCCTGCCCAACGGGACAATTGAACGTCGGCGCGGTAACGGGAACTTGAGTTGCGCCGGGACGTTCGGGTGCCGACCTGTTTCGAGTGAGTATCCTCGCGCCGCAGCGAGGTGTTCCAGCTCTTGAGGAGCGAAGCCACGTGAGTGACCTGGCACGGAGGGATGACGACGAAGAGTTGTCGCCGCGCGTCGCCGCGCTGGAGAGCACCGTGGCGCGCCTCGCCGCCGATGTGCGCCGGGCCGAGGACGCGGCGGCGCAACTCGCCGCGCTCGATCGCACGGTCGCCGATCACGGGCGACAACTGCATGTGCGCGCGGTCATGGACTGGATCGAGCGCGCCACGCTGAAAAGCGCGCCATTGGTGTCGATAGTGCTGCCGACGCGCGATCGGCACGATCTTCTCGCGCGCGCCATCGAGTCGGTGCAAAAGCAAAGCTACCGCAACTGGGAACTGCTCATCGTCGACGACGGCAGCGTCGACGGCACCGGCGAATTTCTCGCCGGCCTTGCCGATGCACGTCTGCGCTGTTTCCGGCACCACGGCGCGGGCGCGTGCGCGGCGCGCAACGTTGCGCTGGCGCAGGTGCGTGGCGATCTGATTGCCTACCTCGATGACGACAACATGATGCACCCGGCGTGGCTCAAGGCGGTGGTGTGGGGGTTCGAGCAGCGGCCGGAGGCGAGCGTGCTCTACGGCGCGTACGTGGTGGACGACGCGTTCCGCATCAACCGCAAGAAAACGGGTGACCTGCCGCGCCTTTTTTTCCTGCCTTACGACCATCACGACTTGGCACGCAGGAACATCGCCGACATGGGGTGCATTGCCCATCGCGCCGGCCTGCCGGACGCCCGCTTCGATGAATCGCTGCGCGAGATGGGCGACTGGGACCTGTTTTTGCGGCTGACCCGCAAGGCGCCGCCGCTTTCACTGCCGGCGATCGCCTGCTTCTACACGACCGACGCGCCCAACCGGCTCAGTCATGGGCCCACGTTCGCCGCCGACGTCGCGGCCGTCCGCGCCAAGAACCGTCGATGACGCTCCACCGCCTCCGCCACTCCTGCTTCGTCGTATTCGCCGGCCCATCCGCCGATCTGATGTCGTTCGACCAGGCGGCGCAATAGCGAGCCGCGCGGCGGCAGGCACGTCTTGCGCACACCGGCGTGGGTCAGCATCTGGTTCCATAGGTGGAGAAAGTGCGATCCCTCCGACAGTGCGGTGACGCGCGCGAGCTTCGCGGGGCGCAGCACATCGAGGGCATGCAAGTGATCGACGGGATAGCAGACGGACGGTGCGAAAATACCCTGCGTCTCGCCCAGTTCCCGCATCACCTGGGTCAGCAGCCGCGGACCGGTGTCGCCCCAGCGCACCGATCGACCCTTTTCCGCCGCCAGCGCGAGGCACCGCAGCATGACGGGATGGCGCCGCTCGAAGCGCAGCACCGCATTATTAATCAGTCCGTCGACTTGGCGCGCCACGAATTGGGGATAATCAGGAATGGCATCGGACAGGCAAACAACGTCGGTGTCGACCCACCAGCCGCCGCGCTCGGCCAGCAGGTAATAGCGAAACAGGTTGGCAAACCCGGCTGGGGACCCTTTCCCGAAGCCGGTTTCATAGACGAAGAACTCCGACCGGCCGGCTAATTCCGCTGCGTCGCGTACGCGGACCTGCGCGGGAACGGCGATATCAGGATCGAACGAATACAGGTCGAAGTCATGTCCGAAATCGACAAACGATTTCAGGCTCAACCATTCGTACGGAGACAGGGACCCGCCCCACCAAAACGATTGAAAAAGCTGGCTCATTTCGGGATCGCGATCGGTTGCGCTAGTGCCGCGAACCCGAAGTTCGCACGTCAATTGCCGCGAGTCCAACCGCGAACTTCGGGTTCAAAGCGGCTGGTCGCGATCGCAACTTTGCTCACGGTTCCGTGAGGCCGCCGGTAGACGGTCCCAAGCCGATATACATTGACCCTCGCCATGGCGCTTCCGACCCACGACACATGCACGCAACCGCCTTCCGGCGCGGCCGATGGCGTGATTGATTTCGCATCCCCCAGTCACTCCCGCCCTCGGGCGGCGCCCGGGTCCCGCTCCATGAACAAGGCCAAGGGAATCGCGCTCAAGCTCGCATCGCTGCTGCTGTTCGCCGCGATGTCGGCGCTCATTCGAAGCTTGGGCCACACGACTCCGGTCGGGCAGGTGGTGTTCTTCCGCAGCGCCTTTGCGATCGTGCCGGTGGTGATCATCTATGCGGCGCGGCGCGAACTCGTGACCGCGGTGCGCACCCATCGTCTGATGGGGCACCTCGGACGCGGCGTCATGAGCATATGCGCAACGTTCCTGAGCTTCGCGTCGCTGGCGCGGTTGCCGCTCATCGACGCCACCGCCATTTCCTTCGCCGCTCCGCTGATCGTGGTGGCGCTCGCCGCCTTGATTCTGAAAGAGCGGGTGCGTGCCTACCGCTGGAGCGCGGTGGCGATCGGCTTTTTCGGCGTCATCATCATGCTGACGCCCTACCTCGACGTCGGCGGTGCCGTCGCAACCGGGCCGGCGATCGGCGCGCTGTTCGCGCTCTTGGCGGCGTTCTGCAACGCCGGCACCGTCATCGAGACGCGCCGGCTCACCGGCACCGAAAGCACGGCGGCGATCGTGCTTTTTTTCTCGTTGTTCTGCGCGCTCGCCGGACTGCTGACGTTGCCGTTCGCGTGGCACCCGCCGACCGAACTCGAGTTCGCCGAGCTGGTAGCGATCGGCGTGCTCGCCGGTGTCGCGCACATCCTGCTCACCGAGGGCTATCGCTTCGCGCCCGCTTCGCTGCTCGCGCCGTTCGAATACACCGCGATGGTGTGGGCGTCCGTGCTCGGCTACGTGATGTTCGGGGAAACGCCGACGCCGGCCGTCCTGCTCGGCGCGGTCATCGTCGCGGCCTCCGGGCTGTTCGTGATCTGGCGCGAGCACCTGCTCGGCATCGAGCGGCAGCACCGCGCCCGCATCAGGGCGCACACCGCGGTGCCGGGGTGATCAAGGGCGCGTGAGGCCATCTCACGAGCGCGTGCTGTTGACGGCCGCCCGCGACGCGGCGACCGCATCGAGCGGTACTTTGGAGAGGAGCAGGACTTTTCGGCCTTGTTGCACGACCGTGTTGTCCTGTTTCACCACCTCGACGTCGAACGAGGCGATCGCCTGGGTCGGACGCGATTTGCTGTCGCGCAATTCGGCGAGCGTGTAGTTCACGAAAATTGTGTCGCCGATGAAGATGGGGCCTACAAACCGCCAGTCGACGATGCCGAGAAACGCCACCGCGGTCTCGCGCAACTCCCCCGTCCGCGGCCACATCAGGCCATGCGCATAGGCGAGCCCCAGCATGCCGTGGGCTATGCGCCGACCGAATTGGCTGCTCGTGGCGTAGACATCGCTGGTGTGGAGCTCCGAGTAATCGCCGGTCAGACCGGCGAAGCCGACCACATCCGCATCCGTGATGGTGCGCCCAGGACTGCGGAACCGCATCCCGACGGACAAATCCTCGTATCGATAGCTCAGGCTCGGCGGTTCCGTCACGGTCTGGCCGTTTCGCAAGCTGGACTAGTGCCCCGATTCCGAAGTTCGCATGATTTTGCGGCTCGTTCCGTAGCGAACTTCGGAATCGAAGGACACTAGCAACTCCATGATTCTAGTGCCGCTTTGAACCCGAAGTTCGCAATCGGACTCGCGGCAATTGTGGTGCGAACTTCGGGTTCGCGGCACTAGTCTGTGACGTCTACCCTGGGACGGGTCGCTTGAACAGGCGGCCGCCGGTCGACCACGGCGCCGAGCCAGCGCGCCGTCATCATACGGCCGGCGCGGGTCAAGTTCGTATGGCTTTTGAACCGATCGCGACCTTCGCGCGACAAACACGGTGCAGGGCAGCAAATGGGGCGCCTTTTTAGGGGTCGCACAGAGGAGAATTGGTCATGGGGTCTTACGGGAAAATTCTCAGCCGCAGTGCATGTGCACTGGCCGTCGGCTGCTTCATGTGGGGCCAGGCGGGCGCCGCCGGCGCGGCCGAGGTTTCCGCCGACCAGATCGTCAACGCGCTGGTACCGCCTCCGGCGACCAGGGGCTTGACCGCACCCGAAGCGAAGCCGATGAGCGCGTCCGAGCATGCCTTCGTGAAGAGCCTGCGTCATCGCACCCGTTCGCTTACCTTCGAAGAGGGCGAGCAGCTCGCGGACGTCGGCAAGGACTGGAAGAAAATCGATCTCGAGATCTATTTCGAATTCAACTCCGCGCGCATCGCGCCCGAGGCGGAGCCGCAGCTTAACCAGCTCGGCGCGGCCTTGCGCAGCCCGCGGTTGCGCAATGCCACGGTGATCCTCGCCGGCTACACCGATGCCAAGGGCGGTCAGAGCTTCAACGAGCGGCTCTCCGAGCGGCGGGCCGAGGCCGTGAAGCGATATCTGGTCGAAAGGCTGAACATATCGGCGGAGAACCTCGACACGGTCGGGTATGGCAAGCGCCACCTGAAAAACCCGGACGAGCCGTACGGAGCCGAGAACCGCCGCGTGCAGATACTCAACGCGCCGGACAACCAATCTGCGGCTTCGCGCTGAAGGGAAACACCCATACGACTCGTCATGCCCCGCGAAAGCGGGGCATCGCTTTTTCGAGCTCTGCCCATATGCGGACTCGGATTGCGCTTGGCGCCCTGCGGACTAATCTTGTCGTACAAGAATACGCGGGAGGACTGCCATGGATCGCCGAACTCTGCTCAAAGGCGCCGCCGCCTCGTTTTTCGCCGCACCTGTCGCCGCCCAACCTGGCAAGACCGCGACCTTGCGCTTCGTCCCGCAGGCGAACCTGACGCTGCTCGATCCGATCTTCACCACGGCCACCGTTACCAGCAACCACGCCTATTACGTCTTCGACACGCTCTATTCCGTCGCCGGCGACGGGAAGCCGAAGCCGCAGATGGCCGAAGGCCACACCGTGTCGGACAACGGCCGCGTCTGGCAGATCCGGCTGCGCGACGGCTTGAAGTTTCATGACGGCACGCCGGTGCGGGCGGTCGACTGCGCGCTCAGCGTCGAGCGTTGGTCGAAGCGCGAGCCGTTCGGCCAGACCCTGGCGAAATACGCGGACAGCTGGGGCGCGCGCGACGACCGCACCATCGAGATCAAGCTGAAGAAACCGTTTCCCCTTCTGCGCGAGGCAATCGGCAAGGCGGACTCCTCGGTCTGCTTCATCATGCCGGAGCGGCTTGCCCGCACCGATCCATTCAAGGCCGTCACCGAGATGGTCGGCTCCGGGCCGTACCGCTTCGTCGCCGGCGAATACAACAGCGGGAGTCGCGTCGTATACGAGAAGTTCGACGGCTACGTTCCGCGCAGCGAGCCGCCCGACTGGGCGACCGGCGCCAAGGTCGCGCATTTCCCGCGCATCGAGTGGACCATCATGCCCGACGCGGGGGCCGCCAGTGCCGCGCTGCAGAATGGCGAGATCGACTGGTGGGAGCAGCCCCTCGCCGACCTGCTGCCGCTGCTCGCCCGGAACAAGGACATCGTGCTGCAGACCGACATCCCGCAGGGGCGCGACTCGATCATGCGCCTCAATCACCTGCAGCCGCCGTTCAACGACGTACGCCTGCGCCGCGCGGTGCTCTTGGCGGTCAACCAGGAAGACTACATGCGCGCGACCTTCGGCGACGATACCTCGCTGTGGAAGGTGTGCCGCAGCCAGTTCCCCTGCGACACGCCGTACGAGACGCAGGACAATGGCAAGTGGATGAAGGCCGACCTCAACGCCGCACGCGCCGCGCTCAAGCAAGCCGGCTACACCGACCAGAAGGTCGTGATCATCAATCCGACGGATTTCCCGGCGATCCATCCGCTGGGGCTGGTGACCGCCGACACGCTCAAGAAGATCGGCATGAACGTCGATTTGCAGGAGACCGACTGGGGCACCGTCGTGCAGCGGCGCGCGAGCCGCGAGCCGATCGAGAAGGGTGGCTGGAGCATCTTCCATACCTTCGGCTCGTCGGCCGCCTACGCGACGCCGGTAACCTCGCCGATCGTGCGTGGCCAGGGGACGGATGGCTGGTTCGGCTGGTGGAACAGTCCGAAGGCCGAGGAGCTGGTGCAAAGCTGGCTCGACGCGCCCGACGACGCCGCGCGCACGCGCTTCGCCGCCGAACTCGCCAATCTCGCCGTGAGCGACGTTGCGACGATCCCGCTCGGGCAGTGGTACGGCAAGACCGCGTTCCGCCGCACCATCACCGGCGTGCTGCCCGGTGTGTCGCCCTATCCGTGGAACGTGCGTCCGGCGTGAGCGCCGCTGTGCTAAGCCGTTCGCGGCCTCACTCCACCTTGGCGCCGCAGAACCTCACCACCTTGGCCAGATTTTCGGTGTCCTCGGCGATGAGCCTGCCGAAATCGGCGGGCGAGCCGGGAAGCGGAGTCGAGCCCAGATCGGCAAGCCGCGCCTTCATCTTGGGATTGGCGAGGGCCGCATTGATCTCTTTGTTGAGCTTGTCGACGATCTCGGCCGGCGTGTTTTTCGGCGCGGCGATGCCGCTCCAGAAGCTCGCCTCGTAGCCCGGCACGAACTCGGCAACGGTCGGGACGTCGGGCAACACCGGCGAGCGCGTTGCCGTCGTGACCCCCAGGGCGCGAAGCCGGTCGTCCCTGACGTAGCCGATCGACGAGGACATGGTGGCGAACAGGACCTGCATCTGTCCGGCGAGGAGGTCGATCAGCGCCGGCCCCGCGCCGCGATAGGGCACGTGCACGAGATCGATGCCGGTCATCATCTTGAACAGCTCGCCGGCCAGATGATTTCCCGAACCGACGCCGCCCGACGCCATGTTGATTTTGCCGCCATTGGCTTTGGCGTAGGCGATGAACTCGGGAACCGTCTTGGCCGGCAGCGATGGGTTGACCACCATGAGAAACGGCTCGCGATGAATGCCGCCGACCGGCGCGATGTCGCGCACGAAATCGAAATGGAGCTTGTCGTAGAGGCTGGCGTTGATGGCATTCACCACGGTGGCGACGAGGAGCGTATATCCGTCCGGGGCGGCATTCACGACCGCCTCGGTGCCGACATTGCTGCCGGCGCCCGCTCGGTTCTCGACGATAAACGGCTCGCCCAAGTGTTCCGAGAACCATTGTGAAATGAGCCGTCCCATGATGTCGGTCGCGCCCCCGGGAGCAAATCCGACAATGACCCGCACGGGCCGGGACGGATAGCTTTCCGCCCATGCGATCCGCGCGAGCGCCGGCAGCACGGCGGCATTCGCTGCCAGGTGCAGGAACTTGCGGCGGGGAAGCTTCATGGGCGCACCGGAAGGTTTGACAACGGTGGGCCATGCCGCCTTCGACGGATACTACGAACAGCCTCTTGCATCGATTTTCCACCTCGTCATCGCCTTATCCGGGTCACCCATGTCTTTGAGTTTGTTTTTGTTTCAAGACATGGCTGCCCAGGACAAGAGCCTACCCCGGCCTTGATCCGGGCCGTGCATGACAGTGAAGTTGACGGGTCGCTGGTATAACCCATCCTGCAATTCCCGACAAATCTAACAAATTTGTCGACGGTTCGTTTGAGGCGGCTCGGCTAAAGTTCCCTCTAACTTAGCCGCCGAGGATTCCATGCGCTTCATTCTATTGGCGATCGGCGCCGCTGCGACAGGCGCCCTGTCGGTGACCGGTGTCAGGACCATGCTCCCGACAATGGGGCAGACTTTCCCCGCGCTCAGCGGCGACCAAGCGAGCGTGAAGCCCGGCGATCTCAACCCCATAGGCGCGACCTACGACTCCGTCGAGCGGCAGACCACCTTGAGGCACGGAGTCGACGTTCTGGAGCTGCCGCCGGAGCAGCAGCAGGTGATCACAGTCGGCCCGAGCAGCTTCGGCACCCTCGGACCCGTGCGCTATTTCGACAGCCGGCCGGTTCAGCGCATCTGGGGCGGGGACGCCCATTGGCACGTCCATCATGACGTCTCCCGCGCCCCTGAAATTATTCATCACGCCGCGCCACACGCGCCCGAATTTGTTCGTCACGACACGCCCCCGGCGCACGAATTTCATCCTGCCGCTCAGCACTCGGTGGGCGGACACGGCACCCGAGTTTCGCACGGTGGCGGACATGGGCGTCGCTGAAGCGGCATGACGCCGATACTTGTGCGAGCCAATAGCGTATTATAAAGCCCGGGCACCATTCGCTATCAGCTATTAGGCTCTGTCACGACGCTGCCGCCTGCTTCGCTGCCGCCTCGTGCTCGGCGGAAAGCTTGGCATCGAGTTCCTTGACCTTCGCGACCGCCGGGCGCGCGTTGATGCGGCCGATGTAGTCCTTGATCACCGGCAGTTCGGGCACGAGCTTGAACATCGTCGTCCAGGTGAGCGCGGTGCCCCACAGCACGTCGGCCGCGCTGATGCGCTCGCCGAGCAGGTACGGCTCCTTGGCGAGCTGGCCGGTCACGGTGTTGAGCATGGTGTCGTAATCGCCATAGGGCACCATGGCGAGCGCCCCCGGCTCGCGCTTCATCGCGCGGTCGACCACTGCCGGTTCGAAACAGGAGCCGTAGTAGACGAGCCAGCGCAAATACGGGCCGCGCTGCGGATCGTCAAGCGCGGGCGCGAGCTTCGCCTGCGGGAACAGATCGGCGAGATAGATGTAAATGGCGACCTGCTCGGTCACGAGTGCGCCGCGATGGAGAATGGCCGGGACCTTGCCCATGGGATTGACGGCAAGATACGCCGGCTTGCGCTGCTCGCCGGCCTTCATGTTGACGGCGCGCAGCTCATAGGGCGCGCCCAGCTCTTCGAGCAGAATGCGCACGCCCGACGAGCGGGTGTTGGGCGAATGAAAGAAACCGATCGTGTCGTTGGCGGCCATGGTCACCTCTCCAAATTGTCGGGTGCGTTATTGCGAGGAGCGAAGCGACGCAGCAATCCAGGGGCCGTGCGCGCTGCCCTGGATTGCTTCGGCACTGCGTGCCTCGCGACGACGACGCCTGTGCTGCCTTGCGTCTGTGCAGCATGCAATCGGGGCGCCGCCATGGCAAAGGGCTAGATCGCGACCTCGCGGCCGATCTCGACCACGCTTTCCGCCGGCAGTCGGAAAAAGTCGCTGACGTGAACGGAATTGCGCTGCATCACCGCGTACATCTCCTCGATCCATCGCGGCAGCGCGCCATCTTCTTCCCGATGCACCACGGTCTCGTGGCCGACGTAATAGGTGACGTCGGAGAGATCGATTCTGCATCCGCGCGCGCGCGCGTGCGCGAGCAGCGCCGGGAGGTCCGGACGTTCCATGAAGCCGTAGCGCGCCGTGGCGCGCCAGAAATTCGGCGCCACCTCCTCAAATGTGAGGCGCTGGGCGTCCCTCGCCGAGGGGATTTGCTGGATTATCACGGTGAGGATAAACAGCCGCTCGTGCAGCGCGCGATTGTGCTTGACGTGCCAGACCATCACCGGCGGGACGTCGCGCTGGGTCCGCGTCAGGAACACCGCCGTGCCGGGCACGCGCGGTATGCGGTCTTTCTCGACCTTCGCCATGAACGCGTCGATCGGCTCGAGCGTGTCGTGCAGCCGCCGCGCGACCGTCGTGGCGCCCACGTGCCAGACCACCATGATGAAATAGACGCCGCCGGCGAGCAGCAGGGGAACATAGCCGCCTTCCGCGATCTTCATGAGGTTGGCGCTGAAAAAGGCAAAGTCGATCACGCCGAGCGCGCCGGCGAGCGCGGCGGCGGCCGGCAGGCTCCATTCCCAGATCTCGCGCACCGCAATGAACAGCAGCGCGGTCGTCATCAGCATGGTGGCCGAGACGGCGATGCCGTAGGCCGCGGCGAGATTGTCGGATTTGCCGAACCCGATCGTCAGCGCGACGGTGACGATCATCAGCAGCCAATTCACGACGCCGACGTAGATCTGGCCGTAGCCCTCCGCGGACGTCTGGGTGATGTAGAGCCGCGGCAGCCAGCCGAGCTGGATCGCCTGGCGGGTCATGGAAAACGCGCCGGTGATGATCGACTGGCTCGCGATGATGGTGGCGACGGTCGCCAGAATCACGAGCGGAATGAGGAGGCTGGAAGGGCAGAGGCGATAGAAGATGTTGTCGGAGGTCGGTTCGCCGTTGAGCACCAGCGCCGCTTGGCCGGCGTAATTGAGGACGAGGCTCGGGAACACCAGGGCCGACCACGCGAGGCGGATCGGGCGCGCGCCGAAATGCCCCATGTCGGCATAGAGCGCTTCCGCCCCGGTGACGCAGAGAAATACACCGCCGAGCACCAGGAAGGCGCCGCTGCCGCCGGAGAACAGGTAGCGCAAGCCATGGATCGGATTGACGGCGACGAGCACGCCCGGATGTTTGAGGATGCCGTAGACGCCGAGCGCCGCGATGGTGAGGAACCATAAGGCCATGATCGGCCCGAATGCGCGGCCGATGCGGGCGGTGCCCTGCCGCTGAATCGCGAACAGCGCGATGAGGATCGCAACCGCCGCCGGAACCACGTAGGGCTCGACCTGCGGGGTGGCGATCTTCAGCCCCTCAAGGGCCGAGAGCACCGAGATCGCCGGCGTGATCGCGCCATCCCCGTAGATGAGCGCCGCGCCGAGCAGGCCGACCGCGACGATCGCCGGGCGCCGTTCGCGCTTGATGCCGAGCAGCGCCATGAGGGCGAGGATGCCGCCTTCGCCGTCGTTGTCGATGCGCATGGCGATATTGACGTACT
>Ga0153928_1000855_pt1 | contig 14346 bp, 12 predicted proteins | sample TSNJ012MetaG_FD_106656 | JGI IMG/M metagenome (GOLD analysis project Ga0153928, IMG submission 106656) | Attine ant fungus gardens microbial communities from New Jersey, USA - TSNJ012 MetaG | ecosystem: Host-associated > Fungi > Mycelium > Unclassified | place: USA: New Jersey, Wharton State... | reverse complement strand
CGTAACCCGACGTCTATGTCTTCCCAGCCGTACTCGGCGAAAGACTCGTCGAATCCGCCGATGCCGCGAATCGTCGCGAGCGGCACCGAGACGTTCGTCGTCCAGAAGTAGTTACCGCTATAGTTTTTGATGCTCCAAATGGGAGGCGGCAAATCGTCGGGACTCTGGACTTCGATCGCGCCTCCGCGAACGATCGCCGCCGGATCGCGCCGAGCCCCGCGCAAATGCTCCTCGACGAAGTTCGGGAGCGGCAGAACGTCGTCGTCAATGAAGATGATTCGCTCGCCGCTCGAGCGCGCAAGGCCGGCATTGCGCGCCCGTGCAAGCCCGGCATTGCCTTGCGTCACGCTGGTGAAGCGGCACGTCGCGCGTTCGCGCGCTCGTTCGATCACACGAGGCGTATCGTCGGTCGAACCGTCGTCGACGAGCACGACTTCGTAGGCCTCCTCCGGGACGTTCTGATCGAAGCAGGCGTCGAGCACGCGCTCGAGCAGTGGCGCGCGGTTATAGGTACAGAACTGAATCGTCGCGGGCGTCATGCCTTCAGGGCTTCGTAGGCAGCTAGGATTCGCGGCACGTCGAGATTCGCGATGCAAGCGTAGTCGCGGCAGCGTTCTTTCGTATCCCCCGCGTGACAGGGATACGAAGCGCGCACGATTTCGGTTCGCAGTCCCAACGGCGCCCAGCGCTCCGGATAATCGGATTGAAATGGAAAGATGCCGAGGGTTGGAGCACCGACGGCCGCGGCGACGTGCATCGAGCCGGTCGTGATGCCCACGAACGCTCCGGCCCTCCGCGCGAGCGCACCGAAGGCGCCGACGCCGGTCTTCCCGGCGATTGAGATCACCTCCGGATCGTGCGCCAGCGCGACGATGCCCTCCGCCATCGGCGCGTCGCTCGCCGAACCGCTGACGAGAATCCGCGCGCCGGTGCGCTGGCGCAGCGCGCGCGCAAGTGCCGCCCATCCATCGAGCGGCCACGTCTCGCGCCGCGAGGCGACTGCGTTGCATGGGTTGAGGATTATGAAGCCTTCCGCCGCGACGCCAAGTTCTCCGGCCTCGCGCTCGTCGGCGGCGGTTGGAACGAACCTGTACCGGCGGTCCTCGGTATCACAGCCGATCGACCGGGCATAATCGAGCAGAATCTCCGACCAGTGCGAAGTGACGTCGCCAGTCTCACTCCGCACGGCGACGCGATCGGTGAAACGGAACGAGTAGATGCGGCGCGCCTGGCCGACCCGCACGGGAATTCCGGCAAGCTGCGGAACGCGCGCGGTCCGCGGCGTTGCCCACGTAACGACGCACGCCCCATAGCCGCGCGCCGCGAGTCGCGCGGCCAGCGCGCGTTCGCTGCCGGCATCTACGAGCACCGCGTCCAGATCGGGAACCCGCTCGAGCGTCGCGCGATGCCCCTCGAGGGCCAGCGCGTCGACCACCGCAAAACGCTGACGGAGCGCACGCGCCACGATCGAGGCCACGAGCGAATCGCCGATGCCGCCCCCGGCGCAGTAGAGCAGTGCGCGGCTATCGCTCATCGCCCGCATCGAGCGCGCGAACCAGCTCGCGTGCGTAGACCGCGTCGAGGAGTTGCGCGCGAACCAGCGCGCCCATCCATCCGGGAACGCGCGCGCTCGTCGACAAGCCGGCGTACATCGCCAAGAGCCACTCCGGCGTGAGATAGCGGGCTCGCAGAAGGTTCAGCGAATGCGCGCCGGTTGCGAGCCGCGCACGGCTCGACGGATGTTTTGCGAGAAAGCGCGCCGCCATCCGCGCCTTCTCGACCGCCTTACGCGATTCGACGGCGAGCGTGTTTTCCTCGGGCGGCTTGATATGCCAGAGGTACGCCTCCCAGGCAAAGGCCCAGCGAACGCCGGCCAACCGCAGACGAATACCCAACTCGGTATCTTCCCAGCCGTAGAGATCGAACCGCTCGTCGAAGCCGCCTGCGCGCAAGAACGCCGCCCTGGAGAGCGATGCGTTGCACGTGCAGAGAAAAGCCCGCGAGTAGTTCGCCGGGCGAGGCTTCGGCCGGGCGTGGTACGAGGGCACGTTGAGGATCGGCCCGTTCACGACGCGGTCGGAGTCGTCGCGATGCGCGGCTGCATGTGCGGCGAGCCAGCCCGCCGGCAACTGCACGTCGTCGTCGCAGAATACGACGTATCGTCCCGCGGCTTGCGCGACCCCGCGATTGCGCGCCTTGCCGCGGTTTGGCTGCCGCTCGGCGAGATAGCGAACTGCTGGAAAGGCGCGCGCGCTTCGCTCGACGACGCTCTTCGTATCGTCGGACGAGCCGTTGTCGACTACGATGACTTCGAACGGCGGCGCGTCGCGCTGCAGCTGCAGTGATTCGAGCGTCCGCGCCACGTAACGTGCGCGATCCTTCGTCGCGATGACGATCGAGAGATCGGCGTCCATTATCCAGCCAGGGCGAGCAGCGATTCAGCCATTCGGTCCGAGGCGCCGACATGATCGCTATAGAGCCGCGCGAGCGCTTCACCGGCCGACGCGAGCCAAGCCCGGTCCTCATAACTCTCGAGCGCGATGCGCGCGAGACGGCCCGGCGTGATCGTTCCGTGCACCTCGCGAATGAGCGATCCGCCGGCATCCATGTTCGGCTGCGTGTGATATTCGAATCGGCGCGAGACCGCGACCGCGACGGCGCGCTTGAGCGCAACGCCGACCAGCGGAAGACGATTGAGGTAGGTAAGCGGTCCGTTGATGGTCACCATTTCGGGGGCATTGTGCGGCGTTATCGCAATCGCGGGCTTGCCGAGCGCGGCCAGTTCGATCGTCTTCGTGCCGGGAATCGTCAGGACGAGACGCGCGCGTTTCGCGGCGGCGAGCGCGTTGGTCACGACCGGGATGCGAAGCGTACCGTCCTCGCTCGTGAGGTAGTCGCATCCGTTTTCGCTGATGAAGCGCCCGCGCCGCCCGAACATCCGCGGGTGGCCGCCGCCCTCGATCGCTGCGCGTACCTGAGCGCGCGGCGTGAAGGGCGAAATTGCAAATGCGACCGCAAGGGCCGGCCGCTCGTGAAGCATTCGCAATGCGACCGCAAAATAGAACGGAACGAGGTTCTCGACTTCGTAGGAACGCGAGCCGGGCATGATGACGATGCCGTCCTGGGGTGTCGCGGTCTCGGCCGGAAGACTGGCCTCGAAGAGTGCGCCGTCTATAGCGAGATTGCCGACCTCCACGATGCGCTCGGGCGCCGTTCCCCACGCTAGAAGCTGCGCGACGTTACGGCCGTCTACCGCGAAGGCGCGATCGAAGGTAGTGCGGTACGCCCGGCGCGAGAACTTGTAGGTCGCCGCGCGTCCGCCGAGGCGCGAATGAATGCGCGCGGCGTGGAGCAAGTCGCCGCCGACGTATTGCACGAGCTCGACCTTGTCGGGAATGTCTTCGCTGCGCGCCCCCAACGCGAACTTCACATATGCTTTTGGCTCGACGACCGCAGCCTGTGGAAAGGCCTCGCGAACCATCTGCGCTTCGAATCCGGTCGCGTAATCGTCGGGCACGAGAAAGATCAGCGCGTCGAGATCCGGCCGGCGGCGATAGAGCGAGCGAAGGAGCGGGCGGAGCCAGCCGGCGACTTCACCCGGTCCGTTAGCGGTGAAGGCTATACGCATCGATGATGCGCGCTATCAGATCGGTCGTGCTCTCGCCGGCGACGTGCGGTGCGAGTGCGATCCGTCCACCGTGCTGCAGAACAACGGTTCGTTCGGGAAGCTCGTCTTCGCGATACTGATCGCTCTTCACGTGCACGTCGGGTCGGATGCGATCGAGCAGCATCTCGGGCGTACGTTCGGCAAAACCGACGACGGCGTCCACGCTGCGCAGCGCGAGCAAGACCGCGGCGCGTTGTGCGAACGGAACGATCGGTCGCGACTCACCCTTAATGCGCCGGACCGATCCGTCCTCATTAAGACCGACGATGAGGGCGTCGCCCTGACCGCGCGCCCAGGCAAGGTACTCCACATGTCCGGCATGCAGCAGATCGAAGCAGCCGTTGGTGAAGACGACGGTGCGGCCTTGGGCGCGCTGACGTTCGCGCCAATCTACCGCATGGTCCACGTCGAGGAGCTCGCCGAAGAGTCGTTGGGTCATTGCGCCGGGTCGAGCAGCGCGAGGATCTCTTCGGGCGAGGCAGTCGCCGTACCCAGTTTGGCGACGACGGCGCCGGCCGCGAAGTTCGCCAGCTGCATCGCCTGCTCGATCGGAGCACCCGCGGCGAGCGCGAGCCCGAGCATCGCAATGACGGTATCGCCGGCGCCGCTTACGTCGTAGACCGTCCGCGCGACCGACGGAATTTGCAAGCGTTCGCCATCGCGACCGAAGAGCGCCATTCCGTGCTCGCCGCGGGTCACGATCGCGTAGCGGCAATCGAGCATGTCGATCAAACGCACGCCGGCGCGCTCCAAGCTCGCCTCGTCAACGATCGGAACGCCGGTGATCGTCGCGGCTTCGGCGGCGTTCGGCGCGACGCACGTGACGCCCGAAAAGACTCCAATGTTCTGCGGTTTCGGATCGGCGAGCACCAGCGGGCAGGTGCGGGCCGCCTCGACGATATCGCGCGAGAGCAGTCCCTTCGCATAGTCGCTCAGGATGACGGCGTCGCATCGCGCGGCACTCGAGCGAACGAAATCGGCCAAACGCGCGCGATCCTGCGCACCCAACGCATCGCTCGACTCCCAATCGGCGCGCACAACCTGCTGGCTGTGCGCGACGATGCGCGTCTTGCGAGTCGTGGGACGGTCGCGCATCGTAAAAACGCCCGAATCGTCAACCTGCTCGTCCCGCAGCAGCGCGCGCACTTGATCGGCAAAAGCATCGTCACCGACCGTGGCGGCGAAGACGACGTTGCCGTGCAGCGCCCGCAGATTGTTGGCGACGTTGCCCGCGCCGCCGAGCGTGAACGAGTGATCGGCGACCGCAACGACCGGAACCGGCGCCTCGGGAGAGATCCGCGTTACCGTCCCCCAGATCCATTCGTCGATCATGAGATCGCCGACGACGAGTATTCGTCTGCCTCGAGCGCGCTCGAAGAGCGTCCGGGCATCGGGAACGAGCAGCGCTTGCGTCACGGAATTCCGCCTTCGAAGATCAGCTGCTGCTCGACGAGATCGCAGACGATGTGTGCCATGACTTGATGAACCTCTTGCACGATCGCCGCATAACCGTCGGGACCGACCAGCGAATGATCGGCGACCTCGGCGACTTTCCCTCCGCCGTTACCGGTGAAAGCGATTGCGATAGCGCCGCGGCGCTTCGCGGCCTCGAGCGCGAGGACGACGTTGCGCGAGGTTCCGCTCGTCGTCATTCCGATGACGACGTCGCCGGGATGGGCAAATGCTTCGACCTGACGCGAAAAGACGTGTTCGTAGCCGTAATCGTTTCCGACGCAGGTCAACGTGGACGAGTTTACCGAGAGCGCCTCGCTATTGAGACCGGGACGCTCGCGAAGATAGCGGCCGGAGAGTTCGGCGGCCATATGCTGCGCCTCGGCCGCGCTTCCGCCGTTGCCGCACCAGAGCACTTTCTTACCGTCGCGCAACGCCGCGACGATGACTTCCACGATCCGTTCTACCTGCGCGCGATAGTGCGGCGCGTCGAAGATTCCGCACCGGTCCGCCATGAGCTCGGCGAAATCGCGTTTTCCGTGGTAGTTCACGGCTCGATCCAAAAGAGATCCTCGCCCTGTGAAACGAGCTCGCCGTTGCCCGGCACGATGCGTACGATTCTTCCCGAATCGTCGCTCTGTATCTCGTTGAAGAGCTTCATCGCCTCGAGAACGCAGAGCACGTCGCCGGCCTCAACACGATCGCCGACCTCGACGTATGGCGGCGCGTCGGGAGAGGACGAACGATAGAAGACGCCGGTCAGCGGTGCGACGACTTTCGTCACGTTCGCGCCCGGCACTACGGCTTCGTCGGCGGCTGGAGCGGGCGGGGCCAGGTGCGCCGCAGGAAGGATTACCGGATCGGCTTGGCTGCGCGAGAGCTCGTAGATTGCATCACCGAGCTTGACTTTGATCGTGCTGAGGTCGTGCTCGCGCATGATCGCGAGCAGCTCGTGCAGCGTCTTCGTCTCCTCGGAGTAAAGTTCGTCCATTAGCAACCCGCTTCTACGAGGAGCTGGGCAACGACTCTTGGTTCGCCAAGCGGTACCCGCCGGTCACTCCGGTTCTCGAGGTCGCGCAGCACGAGTTCGCCCGATGCCAACTCCTCGCTGCCGGCAATGAGCGCGTAACGGGCGCCGTTGCGATCGGCGATCTTGAGATGCGCGAGCAGCTTGCGATCGTTGTAGTCGACGAAGGTCGGCGCAAGCAAGGACCGGCGCAGCTCGGCGACGATCGGAGCGACGACGGTCCGCGCCTGCGCACCCAGCGCGATCGCCTGCACGCCGCGACGGGCAGGCGGCTCGCCTTCACCGCGCGCTTCGAGCATCATCAGAAAACGCTCGATGCCGAGCGCAAACCCGACGGCTGGCGTATCGGGGCCGCCAAGCGAGCGTACTAGGTGGTCGTAGCGGCCGCCCCCGCAGACGCTGCTCTGCGCGCCGAGAAGGCTCGACGTGATCTCGAAGACGGTGCGATCGTAGTAATCGAGTCCCCGAACGATTTTGGGATTGACGACAAACGGAATCTTTGCGAGCTCGAGGTATGCTTGGACCGCCGCGAAGTGTTCTCGGCAGGCTTCGCATAGAAACGATTCGAGCGCCGGTGCGCGCTCGACATACGGTGCGTCGGCCGGATCCTTACTATCGATGAGGCGCAGCGGGTTTCGCAAGGCACGTCCGCGAGCATCTTCGCTCATCTCGTCTAGGTGCGGGCGAAAATGCTCGAGCAGCGCTTCGCGATAACGCGGGCGGCAATGCTCGTCGCCCAGCGAGTTGAGGTTGAGAACGGCATCGCCGATGTTGTGACTCGCAACGAGCTCCCAGGCGAGTGAGATCACCTCCGCATCGGCCTCGGGTCCAGGGAAGCCGAAGCACTCGACGCCGAACTGATGCGATTGGCGGTAGCGTCCCTTCTGCGGACGCTCGTAGCGGAAGATCGGTCCGACGTAGTACAGGCGCAACGCACCCTGCGAGAAGAGATTGTGCTCGAGCGCGGCGCGCACGACTGGAGCGGTCCACTCAGGGCGCAGGGTGAGCGAACGATCGCCGCGATCGGTAAATGTGTACATCTCTTTCTTGACGATGTCGGTCTCTTCGCCGACGCCGCGAACGAAGAGCTCGGTCGATTCGAATAGCGGCGTACGAATCTCGCCATAGCCGTAACGCGCGGCGAGCGCGTGCATGCGTCTCTCCAACGCATTCCAGCGCGCCGACTCGGGCGGAACGATATCCGCGGTTCCCCGCGGCGCGGTCAGGTTCTCCGACATGCCCGGGCCCCTTTCGCCCCGGCATCACGCTAGCCATTGCTCGCGCACGCCGTGAATGATTCCGGTGCGCACTCTACTCTACGCTGCAGGGGCGCTCGCGCTCGTTACGATTGCGTCGCCCGATGCGGCGCGCGGCGCGCTAGCCGCCGCAGCGAGCGCGCTCTTCGAAGCGACTCCGTTTCTCTTTGCCGGTGCACTCCTTTCGCGCTGCCTCGGACGACGATGCGCCTTCGCGCTCTATCTCGGATGCGGTTGCGGACGCGGACCTTCCGCGCTCTCGATTCCAGCCGCCGCCGCGACGTGGCTCGTCTTCGGCCCTTTCATCGCGATCTTGCGGTTCGTCGCGGCGATGCTCGCAGCTCGCATCCTTCGCGAGCGCGCCGCGGGGAGCGCGCACGCGCACGATGACACGGCCGATCCGCTCCGAGAACTCGCCGCGCTCGTGCCCGCAGCGGCGATCGCGGGCGTCGCCGTGCAGCTGGGCGGCGCGTTTGACCCGCACCGGCTTCCTCCGTCAGGTGCGGTGCTAATCGGTGCCGCTCTCGGTTTCTTCGGCGCGCCCTGCGGGCTCGCCGCGATAGCAATCGGCGGCGCACTCCAAGTCCGGGCCCCGCTGGCCGCAGCTGTCTTTCTTTGCACCGCCGGAATCGTCGACTTGCGGGCGCTCGCGCGTGCTTCCCCGCCGCGCGCTGAGCACGACGCGTTCGCGTATGCGCTGCTCGCGTTGGCGACCGCGCTCGTAGCCTGGCGCCAGGGCGGAGCGCTCGTGCATCCAGCCTTTACGGCGGCGCTGGGCCTCTGCGCCTGCGCCGCCGCGTTCGGTGCGGCATTCCATCGTCGCAGGCGAAGCCCCAGCGCGCGCTACGCGCCCGCGTTGATGCTGATCGGTACGTTTGCCGGCGCGCCGCCGCCGCAATATCACGCGAGCGAGACGACGCTCACGGACCTCTTTGCCGGCGAGCGTGTAACGTTCACGGGAGTGCTCGTACGCGAGAACGGCGCGAGCGCGATTGTGCGCTACGCAGTCACGTGCTGCCGCGCCGATGCTGCGCCGGTCGCGCTCCGCCTCGATCGGCCGCCGCCGTACCGTGCGGGCACGTGGTTGCGTGTGGAAGGCCGCATCGAAAGCGCGCCTTCCGGCTTTGCCCTCGCGGCCGGCTCGGTAACGCCCGTTGCGCCGCCCGCCGATCCGTTTATTTATAGGTAGGCGCGCGGGGCTCGAGCAGCTCGACCGGAATGCCGTTGGGATCTTCGACGAAGGCGATCGCGCGCGTTCCGCCCGGCGATTTATAGACGTCCTTGAGGATCTTTACGCCCTTCGTCTTGAGTGAGTCCACGTACGCGCGAAGGTCACCGTCGGATTCGATCGCCAGGTGCTCGTAACGGTTCCCGACCTCGTACGGCGGGTGCTCCTCCAAATCGTAGACGAGCTCGATGTACGAGTTCCAATCGTTTCCGACGAATGCCATGTCGGCATTGCCGGGGTAATGGTACGGACCATCGAGCAGCCGCAGGCCAAGCTTTTCGGTATAGAAGTCGATCGACTCTTGCATGTCGTTGACGAAGATGGAGGTGTGAAGAAATCTCGGCAAAGGCTCGTCCTCGATAAAGAATGTTAGTGCGCGAAGTAGCGGTAGTTCGAGAAGACCAGCGCGGCTGCGCGGCCGTCGGCGGCAGCGATGACTTCGGCGTCACGAATCGATCCGCCCGGCGCAATGATCGCGCTGCAACCGCCGTCGACGGCGGCAAGCAGGCCGTCGGCAAAAGGAAAGAAGCCGTCGCTCGCACAGGCTGCGCCGCGCGCGTAGGCACCGGCGCGAGCCGCCGCGATCTCGACGGCGCTGACTCGATTAGTCTGGCCCGCACAAATGCCGCGGGTCGTGCCGTCCCTCACGATCACGATGCCGTTGCTTTTGACGTGCCGTACGACATCCCACGCGAAGGCGAGATCGTGCCACTCTTGAGCGTCGGGTGCGCGCCGGCTCACGACGCGCCACTCTTCTGCGGGCGCGCCGGGATCGTCGTCTTCCGCGAGCACGCCGCCGAGCGCGCTGCGCAGGCGCAGCTCGTGCGCGAGCTCGTCGGGGAGTGACGGGTCGAAACGCATGACGCGGAGGTTCTTTCGCGCGCGAAGCAGCGCGAGCGCCTCGTCGCCGAAGGCCGGCGCGGCGACGATCTCCAAAAAGAACTCGCATAAGCACCGCGCGGTCTCGGTATCGATCGTCCCGTCGGCGGCTACGATGCCGCCGTAGGCCGAGACCGAGTCGGCCTGCAGCGCCTCGCGGACCGCTAGCGCGACGCTCGAGCGTTGCGCGACTCCGCACGGAACGGCGTGCTTGACGACGCCGGCTCGCACGAAGCGCGCGCGTTCGCTCCCGAACTGCGCGCCCAGCGGCGCACGCGAGAGTAGGCGAAGCGTCGCGTCGAGATCGAGCAGGTTGTTATACGAGAGCGCCTTTCCGTGCAGTTGTTCGGGCAGCCGTTCGACGCGGTCCAAGTAAAAGGCGGCGCGCTCCTGCGGATTGGTTCCGTAGCGCAGACGCTTGGCGAGAGGAAGCGTGAGCGCAAGCGCCCCCGGAAGCTGGCTCGGAAGAACTTCGCCCGCGGTCGCGAGATAATGCGAAATCGCGATGTCGTACTCGGCCGTCCGCTCGAAGGCCGCTACCGCGAGCCGCTGCCGTAGCGCCGGCGCGACCTCGTCTGACTCAAATGCCGCCCGGTACTCTGCATACTGCGACGGATGCGTTAAAACGGCAACGTGTTCGAAGTTCTTCGCGGCTGCTCGTAAGAGTGCAACACCGCCGATGTCGATCTGCTCGATCGCCTCGTTAAGCGTGGTCCCGGTGCGCGCGACCGTCGCTTCGAACGGATAGAGGTTAACCGCGACGGCAACGATTTCGGGAACGGCGTACGTCTCGGCTTGCGTACGGTGCTGTTCGTCACTGCGGTCGTAAAGGATCGCCCCGAAAACCTTCGGATGGAGCGTCTTGACTCGGCCGCCGAAGAGTGCCGGAAACCCGGTCAACTCCTCGACGTCGCGCGCGGGAATCGCATGCTCGGCGAGAAACGCGCGCGTCCCTCCGGTTGCGTAGATCTCGACCCCCCGCGCGCGCAGGACACGCGCGAGATCGTCGGCGCCGGTCTTATCGGAGAGCGAGAATAGCGCTGCCTTCCTCGGCGGCGGGCCGCTCTCAGGCAAGCATCGCCTCGGCTTCGCGCACGAGCTCGGCGGAGACGATAGCGCTGACGCCCGCCTCGCGCGTCGTCACGCCGTAGATGCGATCGGCCATCTCCATCGTCTTCTTGTTGTGCGTAACGATGAGCATCTGCGACTCGACCGCGAACTCGCGCACCATCGCGCAGAACCGGTCGATATTCGCGTCGTCGAGCGCCGCGTCGACCTCGTCGAGGAGATAGAATGGCGCCGGCTTCGTCGCGATGAGGGCGAAAATCAATGCTGCCGCCGTCATCGCGCGTTCGCCGCCCGAGAGCGCGGCGAGAGGCATCGCCTTCTTGCCCGGCGGCCGTACCTCGATCTCGATTCCGGTCTCGGAGAGATTCTCCGGCTGCGTCTGCCACATCTTCGCTTCGCCGCCCGCAAAGAGCCGCGCGTACATTTGGGCGAAGGCTTCGGAGACGCGTGTGAAGGTCTCGTTGAACTGGACCTGCGTTTCGCGCTCGATTTCGCGAATAGACTCGAGCAGCGTCTCGCGGGCTTTCGAGAGGTCCTCCATCTGCGTGCGCAAGAATTGCTCGCGCTCGGCGACTTCGCCGCGCTCGATCTCGGCATTGAGGTTGACGTTTGCTTGCAGCCGCGCGAGCTCGTCGCGAAGGCGCGGAAGCTCGTCTACGACCGTGTCGGCTTCCTCGCGATACCGTCCTTCGACGTCGGCACATTCCTCGCTGGTCGCGGGATTCTGCGCGAACTGCGAAACGAGCATGCCGAGCTCGGCTTCGACCTCCGCGAGCCTGGTGCGATGGCGCTCGCCTCCCGTCGCCGTTTCGCGCTCGTCTTGTTCGGCCGCGCGCAACTCGGACTCGAGCTCGGCCTGACGCCGAGCTAACTCCTCTCGCTCGACGCGGGCGTTTTCGACCTGCGAGTCGAGCGCGGCGACGCCCTGGCGGAGACCCTCGATGTGCGCATGTTCTTTTCGCGTCTCTTCGACGAGCGCCGCGATCTGCGCGAGCATCTCCTCGCGCGCGAGTCCGCCGCGCTCGCTATTTTGATCGAGCATCGCCAGACGCGCGCGCCCGGCGTCCCGTTCGGCACTGAGTGCCGCCGCGCGCTCGCGCAGCTCTGCGCCGGTCGCATTGATCGCGGCCTGCGCCGCCTCGGCCCCCGCGATCGATTCGCGAACGCGTGACAGTTCGCGTTCGAGCGCAAGGCGTTGCTCGTCGCTGCGTGCCGCTTCGGGCTCTTCGCGTTCGTACTCACGTTCGAGCTCGCGCGCGCGCGCGGCTCGGGCGCGCAATTCGGCCGCCGCAGCTCGCGCCGCTTCGAGTTCGCCGCGCGTGCGCTCGGCTTCGCCGGCGAAGCTTCCCGTTTCGGCGCGCAGGCCGCCGAGCTGCGCCTCGACCCGGGTTTGACGTTCGCGCGCGCTATCGCGGGCCGAAATCGCGGCGCGGGCGCGCTGATGTGCTGCATGCAAGCCCCGATCTGCCTCGTCGAGCTTGGCGCGCATCGCGACGAGCGCTTCCCGCAAGCTCGCCGCTTGAAAACGTCGCGATAGAATGGAGCGTTCGCGCACGAAACGGCCGCCAGTGATCGCCCCGCCGCCGGTGATCTGCTCGCCGCCCAGCGTCACGATCGTATCGCGCAGGCCGCGCCCCCGAACGAGCTCGATGCCGACCTCGAGCGTCGTTACGATCAAAACGCTGCCGACGAGAAAGTTCACGATACCCGCGAAGCGCGGCTCGGTCTTCACGAGCGTGTGCGCGTACCCGAGCACGCCGTTCACCCTAGCGAGGCGATCGTCGAGCTCACGGCCCTCGCGATTCGCAAGCGTGTCGAGCGGAAGGAACGTCGCGCGCCCGGCCTCTTTGCGATTGAGAAATTCGACGCATCGTTCTGCGTCCTCCGACGTCACGGTCACCACGTTGGAGAGGCGCGCGCCGAAAGCAACGTCCATGGCGCGAGCATAACGCTCGTCGGTCGCGATGAGATTTGAAACGATGCCCTCGATCCCGCTCAGCTCGCCGCGGTGCCAGGCATCGACGATCGCACGCGTTCCTGGAACGTGGCCTTCGAGAGAGTTCTCCAGCTCTTCGATCGTGTGCAGCCGCGACTCCGCGGCGCGCACCTCGACGGCTTGATCCCGGTGAGCGGCCACTGCGCGGGAGACCTCTTCTTGCGCGAGCGCCGCCTCGCGTTCGGAATCCTCGGCGCGGCCGCGCGCGTCGAGCAGCTCCTCCTCGGCGATCTCGAGCTGCCGCCGGGTTTCGCCGTAACGGTGCGCGGCGGCGCCCGCGACAATCTCACTCTGCTCCGCCCGTCCGCGCGCGGCGTGCTCTTCGTGGTCGAGACGCTCGGCCTCGGTTCGCAGGCTCTCGGCGTGAACGCGCCGCTCTGCCTTTCGCGCGGCGAGCTCGGCTGCCGCCGTTTCGACCTCGCGCAGCTTGGTAAAAACCTCTTCAAGCGTGGCACGCGCCGCCGCAAGCGCCGTTGCTGCATAAAGCTCGCGCTCGCGCGTCGCATCGATCTCTCTGGCGAGCGGCTCGAGCCGCTCGTCGAGTCCTTCGGTCGCGGTCACGAGAGTGGCGCGCTCCTGCGCGACGCGTTCGGCATCTTGCGAGGTTTGCGTTGATTGGCGTTCGAGCGCTTCACGCCGTGCAAGGGCGGCCGCGTACTGCGCCTCGAGCCGCGCGAGTTCGGCGCGTTTGCCTTGCGCCTGCGAACGAAGCTCTTCGAGCGAGAGCTCTCCCCGATAGAGCTGGGTGCGCACCTTCGCGACCTCGCCTCCAAGCGCGGCGGCCTTGGCCGCTGCCGAGCTACGGTGCTCCTCGTTCTTCGTGATTTCGGCGCGCAGCGTCTCCGATTCGGCGCGTCGCGTCGTGCTCGCCCGTAAGTAGCCGAGGATCTCAAGATCGCGGACCCGCGTGCTGACGCGCCGAAAGCGTCGCGCGCGGCGCATCTGCGTCTCGAGTTCGGGAATCCGTCGTTCGAGCTCCGAGATGAGATCGCTGATGCGAATGGCGTTCTGCTCGGTTCGTTCTAAGCGGCGCAGCGACTCGTTTTTGCGAGATAGGAACTTTCCAATGCCGGCCGTCTCTTCGAAGAGCGCGCGGCGCTCGACCGGTTTACTCGTCAGGATCGCATCGATCTGGCCCTGCGAGACGATTGCGTACGATCCCGGCCCCAGTCCAGTTCCCATGAGCAAGTCCACGATATCGCGCAGCCGCACTTGCGTGCGATTGATGAAATACTCGCTCTCACCGACCCGGTAAGCGCGCCGCGTGATCTCGACCTCCGAGAACTCGATCGGCAACGTCCGGTCAGAGTTGTCGAAGGCGACGGTCACCTCGGCGAGGCCGAGCGGCTTGCGCGCTTCGTTACCCGAGAAAATGACGTCTTCCAACGCGCGGCCGCGCAGGCTCTTGCTCGACGTCTCGCCTAGCCCCCAGCGGAACGCGTCGACGAGATTCGATTTTCCCGAACCATTCGGTCCGACGATCGCGGTGACGCCGTCGCCGAAATCCAGGGCGGTCGGCTCCGCGAACGTTTTGAAGCCGAAGGCGCGGATGCGCCGCAGTTTCACGTACTCACCGCCGTCTGCACGTTCCGCTCGGCCGGCCCGATCGCCGAGAGCGCCGCTTGAGCGGCGGCCTGCTGCGCCGCTTTTTTCGAAGCGCCCTCACCCCGGCCGAGGATCTTCCCCTTGACGCTTACTCGCGACTTGAAGGCGGGACGCTGCGGGGTTCCGCGGCTCGTCTCGCGATAAACGGGGGTCGCGGCGAGATGCTCT
>Ga0153928_1000854_pt1 | contig 14353 bp, 10 predicted proteins | sample TSNJ012MetaG_FD_106656 | JGI IMG/M metagenome (GOLD analysis project Ga0153928, IMG submission 106656) | Attine ant fungus gardens microbial communities from New Jersey, USA - TSNJ012 MetaG | ecosystem: Host-associated > Fungi > Mycelium > Unclassified | place: USA: New Jersey, Wharton State... | reverse complement strand
TTGTTTGCAAAATCAAATAAAGAAGATTGAGGAGGTGGATAAGATGGGAAAATGGACGATTGGGAAATGCGTCTATTGGCTGCTGGCGTTGATATTCTGTTTTGTTTTTCTATATCCTGTGTATTTCACTATTATTTCTTCATTCAAAAACAACAATGAAATCTGGAATACAATGTTTGCTTTGCCTTCGTCAATGGAATGGGGAAATTATGTTTCGGCTATTTTTGATGTTCAAATTCTAAGAGCGGTGTTAAATTCATTTGTCTTTTCGGCGGGAGCTTGTATTGTTGTAGTGATTTTTGTGACGATGGCGGCATATGTGGTGGCCAGAAAGCTGATTCGAGGAACTACGTTCCTGCGGTTGTATTATCTGCTTGGTTTGATGATTCCGCCGTATGCAATGTTGATTCCGGTAGTTACCATGTTTACTGAGTTTGGAATGCGGGATAAATATTTGCCAATGATTTTTCTTTATGCGGGTATCAATTTTCCGATGAGTTTTTATATTATAACCGGTTTTATTGCAGGAATCAGCCGGGAGTTGGATGAAGCGGCGATAGTAGATGGGGCAAACACCTTCCAAATTGTTTTTGGCATTATCTTCCCAATTGCAAAGCCGGGCATTTTTACGGGGGCGATTATGGCATTTTTGACCGTTTATAATGAATTGGTATTTGCGAATACATTGCTCAGTACGAAGGCCATGAAGACGATATCAGTTCGCCTTTTGGGGCTTCAGGGGGAACGATTCACCAGTTACGGTCCGATGTTTGCATCTATTGTTATGTCGATTATCCCGATTATGATCATATACCTGTTGTTCCAGGAAAAAATAGAAGGTGGCGCCGTAGCCGGAGCGATCAAAGGATAAGGAGGTCTATCATGTTAAAAGAAAAGGCAAGGATTATTCCACTTCGGTTTTTGGGGGCGGAGGAATCGGATTTTTATCGGATTCTTAATGCCCTGAACGTTATATATCAGGATGAAGTGGAGTTTATGGAACCGCAAATTGCAGGTGAGAACATAGCAGAGACCGCAGATGCCGTTTTGTTTCCGGTGATGTGGACAAACGTCTATGTTGAAATTGACAAACTGCTGGAAACAATTACTCTCCCAGTGATTGTTATGACAACGACGGTAGGCGTTTCATTGATGTTTGATTGGGAATCGGTTTCGTATATGAAACAAAAGGGATTGCAGGTGTTTAATCCTCACAGTGTGGAGTTGGCAAAAACGATATTTAAGGCATTGGCCCTGAAACGTGCCATGAAGAAGCAGAAATTTATGGTTTTCCATGACTCAAAGGGCGAAGGATTGATTCCAGAACAGTTTAAAATTTTTTATTGGTGGAATGATGAAAACATCAGGGATATTAAGGAGCGTTTTGGCATTACCATTGTACATAAGTCTTATAAGAAGTTAGGAGAAAGGGCTCAGGCAATCAGTGATGAGGCCGCCAGAGAAGAATTCAAACGCTGGGATTTTGCGGAAGCCATCCCTTATGAACGTCCCGTTCTGGCTTCAATCAAGCTGTTTATGGCAATCAGAGACGAGGTGGATGCAGAGGGTGATGTGGTCGGTTGCGGTGTGAACTGTCTCAATGAAGGATTCTATAGTGATACAACCCCTTGTTTGGCCTGGAGCCTCTTATACCAGGACCGAGGTATTATGTGGATCTGTGAGAGTGATACGTCGGCCCTGATGACGCAGTATTTAATTGGCAGTACCATTGACTGTTCGATTTTTACGACTAATATTTATCCGTTTTTATCAGGGATGCCAGCTTTGTCTCATGAAAAGATTCAAGAGTTTCCGCAGGTTGAAAGGCCCGACGATCATGCCCTGTTGGTACATTGTGGTTATTTGGGCTGTATCGCTCAGACAATGTGTACGAAATGGATTCTCCGACCGCCGGTACTGGGATGGCATTCATGGAATATTGTTGGAGAGAATTCCATCGTTATTGATGCGGAGGTGGAAAAAGGCGACATTACTTTGTGTAAGCTGCACTCTGATTATCTGGGGATTTTTGTGGAAACTGCGGTACTGGAAGAATATGTACAGTATCCCGGTTCAGATTGCCGAAATGGCGGGTTGATTTGCGTTCCTGATGGATACAAGCTGATGGAAAATATTTGTTCTCACCATGTGATTGTAACGACCGGAAAAAGAAGCAATCAAATTAAGGCGGTAGCAGAGTTATTTCAATTGAAATTTATGGACGGTAAGTAATTTATAATAACTTAAAATAAAGCGTAAAAGGCTATCCTTATTGCAGGGTGGCCTTGTTCCGCCGTGGTGATGCCTGGGGCAGCACTGTTGGAGGTCCTGAAAAAGATGAGGAAATAGTGAGCAAGATTTCATAATTAGAGAGCAAGAAGGGGTAATGAAATTAGGCGATATTAGTATTATATTATAGGCAAGAACAAAAAGGAGGCCAGGTAATGGAAAGCACAAAAATTTGGGAGGAATCGATTATTATTCCTACCTATGAAGTAGGAGCAGCGGATAAAAATCCAATGTTTTTGGAAACGCGTGTTTATCAGGGCAGTTCAGGGAAAATTTATCCATATCCGACCGTTGAAAAAATTTATGATGAGAAGGTGGATAAGACTTATCAGGCGGTATGGCTGGAAAATGAATATTTAAAAATTATGATTTTGCCAGAACTGGGAGGGCGTATTCAAAAGGCCTTTGATAAAACCAACCAGTATGACTTTGTCTATTATAATAACGTAATCAAACCGGCGCTGGTTGGTCTCTGCGGTCCGTGGATCAGCGGTGGTATTGAGTTTAACTGGCCGCAGCATCACAGACCGGACACTTATTCACCGGTAGATTATATGCTGATTGAACATGAGGACGGTTCAAAGACCTGCCGCATTTGTGATGTGGATCAGATGTATGGTACCAAGGGAGAGGCCAGCTTTACTTTATATCCGGGAAAATCATATATCGAGATTAAAGGTCAATTATATAACCGAACATCAACTCCGCAGACCTTCTTATGGTGGGCCAATCCGGCTATTCCGGTAAATGACGATACCCAGTCAATTTTTCCGCCGGATGTGCATGCGGTTATGGATCATGGGAAGCGTGATGTATCCCGATTCCCGATTGCTACCGGTGTTTATTATAAACATGACTACAGTGAGGGGGTAGATATCTCCCGATATAAAAACATTCCGGTACCAACATCCTATATGGCTGAAAAAAGTGATTTTGATTTTGTCGGCGGTTATGATTATCAGGTGGGCGCTGGTATTCTGCATGTAGCTGACCATCATATTTCCCCGGGAAAAAAGCAATGGACATGGGGTTGCGGCGATTTTGGCAAGGCATGGGATCGGAATCTGACGGATGAGGATGGTCCTTACATCGAATTGATGACCGGTGTTTATACGGATAATCAACCTGATTTTTCATGGCTGGGGCCAATGGAAGAAAAGACGTTTACCCAGTATTTTATGCCCTATAAGGCAGTTGGTGCCGTGAAAAATGCTTCTATCCATGCGGTAATCAATATGGAAGTGACGGAAGAGGGGATTCATATGGTTGCTTATGGAACCCAGAAGTATCCGGCGGCAAGAGTGCTGCTTACCTGTGATGGGCAGGTGGTTTCTGATGAAACGACGTTGTTGTCGCCAACCAATATCTATGAAAAAACGATTCATACCAAGATAGAAGATGAAACAAAGTTAACCCTGAGTGTGCTGGACGGCGATAAAGTACTGGTGTCTTACACGCCGTTAAAGAAGGAAATACCACGATTGCCAGATTCAGCCGAGGCGGCCAAAGATCCGGAAGAGATTATGACAAACGAAGAACTGTATCTGACCGGTCTGCATATTGAGCAATACCGTCATGCAACGTACCGGCCGGATCCATACTATCTGGAAGGCCTGAAACGAGATCCGCAGGATATCCGAATTAACAATGCCTATGGGTTACTGCTGATGGGAAGAGGTCGATTTAATGAGGCGGAAGCATGTTTTCGCAATGCAATCAAGCGGGCAACCTGGAAGAATCCCAACCCATATAATTCTGAGCCTTATTACAATTTAGGTTTGGTATTGTTCTATCAGAGTAAATATGATGAGGCCTTTGATGCGTTTTATAAGGCAACCTGGTCCAATGAGCAGCAGGAGATGAGCTTTTACTACCTGGCCTGTATTGAGTCCATGAGAAAAGAATTTGCGAGTGCTTTGGAACTGGTTGAAAAGGGTCTGGTAAAGAATGCACATAATGTGAAAGCCAGAGCCTTGAGAGTTTATCTGTTGCGCAAGCTTGGACGCACGGAAGCAGCTATCGCAGCTGTATCAGATAATCTGGACGTTGATTCGTTTGATTATGTGTCCCGGATGGAATTGGCATGGCTGAATCAGGAAAGCCAGGATGAGCTTAAGTGTGAAATCCATAATATCGCCAGAGGCTTCCACGAAAACTATTTGATGATGGCTAGAGATTATGCGGAATTTGGGGCATATGAAGAGGCGGTTGATACACTTGACCAATGCGATTCAGAGTGGCCGATGTTGTATTATTACAAAGCATATTATCGGGAGCTGAGTGGGCAGGATGGTGAAGGTGCATTAAAGATGGCCGAAAGCTGCAGCCAGGATTACTGTTTCCCTAATAAACTGGAAGATTTAATTGTATTGCAGTATGCAGCAAAACAGAATCCGGCGGGAGCAAATGCATTTTACTATCTTGGCAACCTGTATTATGACAAATTTCAGTATGAACCAGCTGTCTCAAGCTGGGAACAATCCGTACAGCTGAATCCGCATTTTGCAATTGCCTGGAGAAACCTTTCACTGGCTTACTATAATAAACATAACGATAAGGCAAAAGCAAAAACAGCGATGGAACAAGCCGCAAAGCTGGAGCCGGACAATGCCAGAATTTTCCTTGAGTTAGACCAATTGTATAAGAAACTGGATATTTCTGTGGCGGAACGTCTGAAAAACTATGAAGCAGCCAAAGCCGTGTTTATGCAGCGTGATGACTTGATGATTGAGTATGCAACACTCCTGAATCTGCTTGGACGTTATCAGGAGGCTTATGAATTCATTATGGCAAACCGATTCCATCCATGGGAAGGCGGAGAAGGTAAGGTTACGACCCAATATACGGTGGCGTTAGTGGAAATGGCCAGACAGGCAATGGCCGGGAACGACTGGGAAAAAGCGGAAAGTTATCTGAAGCGGACACTGATATATCCGGAAAATCTGGGCGAAGGCAAATTGGAAGGAACGAAAGACAACCATGTGAATTATTATCTGGGTGTTGTAATGGAAGCGATTGGAAATACAGCGGCGGCTGAATGGTATTTTACCAATGCCGGTGTCGGGACAGACGAACCAGCAGGAATGATGTATTATTATGATCAACCGGCAGATATGATTTATTATCAGGGATTGGCAAAGGAAAAATTGAAAAAACCGATTGAAGCGAAAGCGAGATTTAACAAGCTTCTGGACTATGGCGAACGGCATATGTTTGACAAGGTCAGAATTGAATATTTTGCGGTATCTCTGCCGGATTTCCTGATTTTCGATGATGACCTGGACAGAAGGAATAAGGCACATTGTAATTATCTGATTGGCCTTGGCAAGATGGGGCTGGGAGACCGGCAGGGAGCCGAGGACGCATTTAGAGTGACCATCAGTCTGGATGCAACTCATTTAAATGCTGTTCGCTATTTGGACATGTTATAAAGGCAATAAGCGTCTGGACAAAAATATCCGGACGCTTATTGTAATTCCGCCGGGTTATTGTAATAATGGCTGGAGTTGAATTTTCTCCAGTGCCAGTTCCAGCGTTTCGGCAACCAGTTCATTTTTGGCAACCAACGATGTTTTCTTACCAACCGGGTCATCCTGCCCAAATGGAACAAAGTAGATATTTTTTGAATTCAGCAGTTTTCCGATATTCTGTGCATTGCCGCTTAAACCGTCGTTGGTAGAGATCGCGATAACGACCGGACGGTCATTGCGCAGGTGGGCTTTGACGGCCATGGTTACGGAATTATCGGTTACCCCGGCAGCAATTTTAGCCAGGGTATTCCCGGTACAGGGACAGACCACCAGAATATCCAGCAGCCCTTTGGGGCCAATCGGCTCGGCCTGGGGGATGGTCTTGATGATCTGGTTGCCGGTGATCCGGACTAATCTATCTTTCAGAACATCCGCTTTGCCAAAGCGGGTATCCATATCATTCACATTGTTTGAAATAATCGGAAGCACATTGGCTCCTGCTGCGACAATCCCTTCCAGCTGTGTTACAGCTGCTTCCAGGGTGCAAAAGGAGCCTGTCAGTGCGAATCCAATTGTCTTATCTTTTAAATTCACGCATTTCCTCCTGACTCATTGACAATTCGGTAGACAGTTTCTTTAATATACTTTGCCGCAGTTACCGGTGCGACTTTGCCGGGCAAAGAAGAGGCCAGGATGACATCAATGCCTTCTTCTTTGGCAGTATCAAAATTGACGCCGTACGGTTTGGAAGCTAATTCAATGATCATACAGCTTTTTTGCATTTGTTTTAAATGATCACGCCCTAGCAATACGCGGGGAACCGTATTAAAAACCACATCGGCCTGTTCCAGCTGATGGTCCAGCTGCGAATATGCCACTGGTTGATAGCCATAGCTTTTCATCCAGGCAAAGTCGGACGGTTTTCTGGCAGCAACAAATACATTGGCCCCGATTCCCTGAAGCATGCGGGCCAGAATCTTGCCGATTCGGCCAAATCCCAAAATCAGGGCATTGGAATCGTGAAGGGTTACTTTCATATTTTCCATGGCTGCCTGAATCGCTCCTTCTGCAGTAGGGATGGCATTTAAAACCGCCAGTTCTTCCTGTTCCAGCAAATCAATGCAATGGATTCCTTTGCCAGTACCTGCGGTTTCAAATGAAGCGGGAATACGGCCGGCGACAAAGATCTGGTCCTTTCGCATTACTTCCAGTATTTCATTCAGAGTGATGGTGTGGGTGTGAAAAGGGGTATTTAATATGGCCTCACTGCTGGTGCAGGGAATGGGCGCGATGATAACATCAGCCTGATTGATTAAATTCTGCATGCTTTTCTTATGGCTGAGTTTATCATTTTCATCCGGATGATGATCAAAGCCAAACAGGCTGACCGACTGACCGTCATTAAGCAAGTGATGATAAAGCGCCAGACTGCGCAGATCACCACCCAAAACCAAGTAGTGTTTATGGGGCATACGTAACACATCTTTCAAATTTGTTACTTGTTCCATAATATGATTTGGGAAACCATTGTGCTACCGGAAATTGCATGATAGAATGAGGGTAACATGACAAAAGGAGATATAGCAGAATGGAACAGTTAATTATCACCAGTCCGGCTTTTGAAGAAGGCGGTTGGATACCGGTGGAAAATTCAGCAAGAGGATGGGATTTGTCACCGGAACTGCATATTAATGGAATTGACGAAGGTGCAGTATCATTAGCGATAACGATGGATGATGCTTCGCACCCGCTTTTTCCAAACTATAATCACTGGCTGATCTGGAATCTGCCGGTGCAGGCGGCAATTCCTGCGGCCATTCCAACAGGAAAAGAGATTTCGGAGCTGCCGGGAGCAGTGCAGGGGATAGCGTATGGGAAGAACTGCTATAAGGGTCCTAAACCGCCGCTGCAAAGGATACACACCTATACATTTACCGTGTATGCACTGGACTGTATGATTTCGTTATCAGAAAAAAGTAAGTCCGGCGACTTAAGTCATGCGATGAAAGGGCATATTTTACAAAAGGGAACACTTTCCGGTAAATTTCAGAATCCACAAAATTATATCTTACAACCAATCGGAATGAGAAATATAAAGACGGCATTGTCGGTCTTTATTTGTCTGGTGTTTTATCTGCTTTGTGGCTTTGCTCATGGGATGCTGCCGTCAGGGGATTCGACTTTACTTCGGCTGCTTCACTTTTTGCTGGACCGTAAAGATGTCAGCTATGCCTGTGTAGCGGCAATTGTCTCGATGCAGTCCAGTGTTGAGGACTCGGTTGCGTTCGGCAAATCCCGCCTGATTGGTACGGCGGTGGGGGGTGTGATCGGAATTGTGATGGTGGCGAGTATACCACGTTTCAATCATATGGTACTTAATTATTTGCTGGTTAGCCTGGGTGTGGTAATTACCATTTATATATGTAACGTTATTAAACACAGCATGGCCTCATCGGTTGCCTGTATTGTCTTTTTGGTGATTGTGCTTAGCATTGACAGTGGCAGCTATGCTGTGCCATATGCAATTAACAGGATGATTGATACGGCGATTGGAATTCTGATATCCGTGCCGATTAACTGTTATATCAGAGCACCTAAGAGTCATTATCATTAAGGAGGAAATGGATATGGGACTATTTGACAAGTTTAAGAAAAAACCTGTGGAGAATGCCACAAGCCCCGCGCTCATTGACATGCTTTCACGATACATAGGCCCGGCCAGGCAGCGCCAACTGGCGTTTGGGGAGCAGGTGGTACAAGAACGGAACTGGAATGTTGATTTGAGCAGAGGTGTCATTTCGTTTGGAGAGGATGAGTATCCGATTCAGCTGTTGGGGACCGAGTCTGATTCGGCGGGTACGTGGCTTTGGGGATTTGCCAATCCGAGCGGATTTCCGGACGCCGTTCTGCAGGATTCGGAATACACCTATAATTTCTGCAAGTCGGCGCCTGAGCTGGCATTAATAGAGCCGGCGCTGACAGAACTGGTCAACGGGCACAACATTGCCTCTATTTCCGCAGCGGCGTGCAAAGACAGGGTGTGCTATTACCGCTGCCCATATGACGCCGGCGCTGCGTTCGTGCTGGTGAGGAATGTGCCGGAGAGTGTCTTTGCTCCTTTGGATGCCATGGGGGTCATCAATATGATTTCGGAATTGATCCTGCAGTTTCCGCTGAATCAAAAAACATTGGTCAAGAGTATGATGGAGATAAACTGCGACGAAATCGACGAAGCCGAAAACAAGTTCACCGGACAGTATACCGACGGAACAAGCCTGACGGTTACCTTTGACAGCCAGGGACGGATCGGGTCAATGGATACCATTGCGGCTGATCAGGTACACATTACGCTGTACACTGTCATCGGTGATTTCGACAGGGTAAAAAAGGCGCTGACGGACCAATTTGCCGATATGACGAAAGAGATCAGAGATAAGGAGCCGGTCCAACGTGGCATAGAGGACTTTATAATCCGGTTTCATGATGACACTGAGATTGAATTACACATCAACACCGATCGGGAGCTGATCGACAAGCATATCACCGGTATGTACAATTTTTTCGCCCAGGTGGAATGTGAAAATGCAAAGCTGCATCAAAGCGTACTGCATCAAATCCGGGTGTTCAATTGCCTGGTCGGCAGTTCCTTTGTGCCGGACGGCAACGAAAAGCGCACCAACTACATTATCAACACCATGTTTGCGGCTGCGAAGGACATCACCGGCCTGGTGCTGATGCCGGATATGCGCCTGTTCAGCAGCGATGGGAAGCTGGTCTTTTCCACCGCGGGCAAGAGTGATTTTGACGAATATATCCCCGTTGGCAACGCCGACTTTCTGGACAGAGGGGCCGAAGAAACGCCATTGGATATGGCCCGCCGGGAGCGCTCCATCGCCGTCATGAAGGAAAAGGGTATCCCTTATATTGCTCATTTGCGCGCCGCTGTTATGGAGTCGGAAGCCAGGCTGCGTTCCCCCGAAGAGATTGCGCAAAGGCTGCTTGCCATGTTCGCTGTATGCGTTTATTGCGAGGCCCGAAACGGCGGTGAGTCGTGGGCGGAAGCACAAAAGTATCTGGACAGGACAAATGAAATACTTGGCGGCCGTCTTGAACAGTTTTTAACACCGGCGGAAAAAGCGTTTTTGGACGTCAGAGAACCGGAGCAACAGGAGCTTGCCAGATTCAGCTGGCGGTATGAGTGCTGTCATGTACTGATGTGGGCACTTGGCATTTTGGATGAGCTGGGCTATCCGGAACAAATCTGCAATGTCTCCGTTATGGCGAAAATTCTGTGGAAGCAAGAGAGTCTGGAAAGGTTCTTTGAAAGCGCAAAGCCGCGCGCCAGGGATGAAATCCTGGACGGTGCCGACCTGCTCCTGCGGTACGACTGGGCCTGTGTGGACGCGCGGATCCATAAGCGCGCGAGTCCGGGCGGTTTGGATGATGGCGTGGTTGTGGAGTGGCATTATGCATTCAACTGGCTGATCGGTGCAAACGGCGGTGCCGGTTGGGACGACATCTCGACCGATACATGATGTGAGGACAGAGCAATGTCAGTCAATGAAATTAATAGGAAAGTGAGGTTATTACATGAGCATTGGATTTTCATTTGAAGGGGTATCCTGTAAAACAGAAAAGTCGTTTGCTGTGTTAAAGAAGCTGGCAGACAAACAACACCTTCCATGCGGCATAAATGAGGATTCGGCATGGGTTTCGTTTTGCCATATGGGTACGTTGTACTTTAGCGTTAAAGACAGCTGCCTGTCCTGCGAGTGTCAGACTAACGTAGCCGGTCCGGGCTTTCATAAGGCCGCTATTGATTTCACAGAGGTTTTTTTGCGAAAAATAAAATTATCGGTATCCATAGACGATGAGACCGAGTATTCAGAGCATCGTGATTTCGATCGCATGCGGCGCGAGCACTTTCATAACTGGCTGCTCCGTATAATCGATCTTATCAAAGAGAAGCTTGTCGAAAATAGCGAATACAAGAATCTTATGATTTGCTGGGATTTGAATCAATACACACCGCAGGAAGTGGAAGGCTCCGTCACAATGCCAATGGGCCGATTTTCAGCAGAGAAGCTCGTCTCACGCGTGGAGCGCGAAGGAATTGAGCCGTTTGCCAAAGACTTTTTCATCTGGTACGAGGAAGAAAAAGATGCGTACTTTTACCGCAATCAGGCTTTGTCGCGGCTTTGGGAGGACTGTTTTTTCAAACCATCCGTACGCAGCAAGGAGGATGAGTCTGTCAACGCATACATACGAAGCAACATTGAAACGGCGGCCGGGCTTTCGTCATCCATACCATTGCCTTTATCCGAATATCGACTACTGTGCGAGCTGGACGGGATCTCGGCGAAGCTTCTCAACAACCCAGAGCTGCAAACCGACTACACAATAGGCTACCGCCGCGGCATGGTGACGCATAAGCTTGGAAACCTGCAGATTACCCTGCCCGGCGACTTTTTGCTGGATACAGAGGATAACCATGTTATCCTATATGACGACGAGGAGAACTGGCATGCCGTCAGGCTTACGGCGTTTAGAGGCAAAGAACCACCGGAATTTTCGGACAAATTGTTCGCGGATAGTGCGTCACCGGCCGAGGAATTTGCCGTGGAAAACGGACGCGGGAAGATGGCGTATGCCGGTTGGCAGGAGAAGGATAAATGTCATCAGGTAATCGCACAGATACTGTCCGGTCTGCAGGTCACGCTGATAACGGTGTCGTTCGGTGATGAAAAGGAAAAGGAGTGGGCTTACGCATTCCTGCGCGGTCTAAAATCCGATGTAAATGGGTAATATAGTGAATATATTTTGTAACAGACTAAAAAATAGAAAAGAGGAATTCTTATGAACTTTGTGAACCCACCAGCAGAATCACCTCAATATGTTACTCATGGAACATTTTACAGCCAGATATTAAATCACGAAACAGGCTATAATATCTATCTTCCGCCCGGGTACAAAGACTGCGGCGAAACATATCCGGTCGCGTACCACATTCACGGCTGGATGGGCAACGAATCTTCCGAAATATGGCCGCTGGAAAAGGTCTATAAAAACAGACGGGCCATTACTGTTTTTGTCAACGCCATTTCTTCGGAAGACAATTATCTCGATGCCTTATTGCAAATAGAAGCCATCATTATTAAGGAACTGATTCCCCATATCGAAGGTCAGTACAGAACAGACACAACCCGTGAGAACAGAATGCTGTCAGGGTTTTCGATGGGTGGCAACATGGCGTTTTATTATGCAGTTAAGCACCCCGAGCTGTTTGGTTTTGTAACCCCATACGCAGGAACCTATCACCATCTCTATCACAAAGAATACCGTACGGTGGGCGTAGCACCGGAAAAAGCCATCGGGTTATACGAAGATATGATGCGAGAAGAATGGTATTTGGAGGAAAACAATATTTTATGCCTGGTACGGCAAAATGCAGAAAAAATTCGCGGCAAGCTAAAAATTGATATTCATATAGGCACAGCGGATATATTATTTTGTGACAATGAAATTTTGCATTTGTATTTGGATTCGTTGAATATCCCGCATGAGTACAGGAAATTCGAGGGGATTGACCACGATTTGGAAAAAATAGTATAGTACAAATGTTACAGATAACCGGAGGTGAGTTTTTTAAGATGAGCAGTGCGATATGGCAGGAACAGGTAATTCGTGATTATTTTAGTGCATGGCTGCTAAAAGAGGGACGGATGCTTGAAACGGTTTTTTCAGAAAACATCCGGTATAGTGAATGTTATGGCCCGGAATATCATGGGATAAAGCAGGTGCGGGCCTGGTTTGCAGATTGGAATAAAAGAGGAACCGTTTTGGAATGGACAATAAAGCGTTTTATTCACCAGGAATGCATAACTGTGGCAGAGTGGTTTTTTCAATGTGAATATGACAATACTGTGGATGGATTTGATGGGGTGTCAATTATAAAATTTGATGCGAATGGAAAGATTGAGGAACTGCGCGAATTTCAATCAAAGTCAGAGCATTGCTTTCCCTATGGGTACATAGAGTCGGATGCGATATTGGAAACAGACAGACTTCAGTTGCGGGAAATGGAACAGACAGACTATGCGTCCTTGTGCAGCATATTGCAGGACGAAGCGGTCATGTATGCATATGAAGGTGCTTTTAGTGATGCAGAGGTACAGGCATGGCTGGAAAAGCAAATGAAGAATTATGAAGTATATGGATTTGGCTTGTGGGCTGTTGTCTTAAAGGAAACCCATGAAATGATCGGGCAATGCGGTCTGACGATGCAGGTATATGGCGATAAACAAGTACTTGAGGTAGGGTATCTTTTGCAAAAGGCATTCTGGCATCAGGGATTTGCTGCCGAAGCCGCGATTGCATGCAGGAATTATGCGTTTGAGAAATTAGGAACTGAGGAAGTGTTTTCAATTATCCGGGACACGAATATTGCCTCTCAAAATGTTGCAAAACGGAATGGGATGACGGTGAGAGATGAGTTTGTTAAGCATTATCGGGGAGTTGAGATGCCTCATTTCGTTTTTTCTGTAAAGGATACAGAGGTAGTGTTCCATTAGATATGGATCTAACACGTCTGGAGCATTATCCTTCTATTGCAATCACGAAAGAGGGTGAAAAACCATGAATATACGTCTTCTGGGTCAGGCGGTATTACAATTACTTGGCTTAAAGTTTGCAACAGTAAAATACAGAAACAAAGATATTAATTGTTATGTACCCAAAGTAGAGTATGCATTGCCGTTTGACGGGGAATGGTATGCAGCAAATGGCGGTGTTACAAAAAACACATCTCATTCGTGGGAAGTTCTGCCACAACGTTTCGCTTATGATTTTGTTATTGTGGATGAAGAAGGTGAGAGTTATCGTGGAGATAAAAAAGATTTGTGCAGCTATTATTGTTATGGGAAAGACATACTTGCCCCTGCGGACGGCGTGGTTGTTTCAATAAAAAACAACTTCCCTGATTGCCGCATAATGAGCGATGGAAAGACTGACCCAGATACACCTGATATTGGCGGTAACCGAATTATTATAAAGCATTCTTCAAATGAATATAGCGCCATTTGTCATCTTATGCCTGGGAGTGTGATGGTACAAAAAGGTCAGACGGTAAAAAGAGGTGATGCTATTGCCAAGTGCGGCAACTCTGGCAATACGTCTGAACCTCACGTTCATTTTCAGGTGCAAAACACCGCCCATTTTTATTCTTGCATTGGTTTGCCTATCCCTTTTTCCAATATTCAAAAAAGGCTATATGCAAAGTATAACATGGTTGATACTCGCCCGCTGCCAGAAAAAGAAGATATAAATGATGGCTATATTCATAGGGGGTTATTAGTAAAGAACATGTCAATGACTCATGACTAAAGTCACGAGCTTGTAAAAGCTCGACATTGATTAGCCTAAGTCTTAACTGACTACGTTGTTTGGGTCAAGACACCATAGGGTACTTCTCAAGCTCTATGCAACTGTCGCTTGTGGTTAAAAGTCCTGTTGAGTAGGGACGGTGCTGCAAACATGACAAGCCTTCACAACATTGGCGATGAGGAACTAACTCTGAAAGGAGATTTATACTTTGA
>Ga0153928_1000850_pt1 | contig 14379 bp, 11 predicted proteins | sample TSNJ012MetaG_FD_106656 | JGI IMG/M metagenome (GOLD analysis project Ga0153928, IMG submission 106656) | Attine ant fungus gardens microbial communities from New Jersey, USA - TSNJ012 MetaG | ecosystem: Host-associated > Fungi > Mycelium > Unclassified | place: USA: New Jersey, Wharton State... | reverse complement strand
CGCCACCACCGTCATCGAAGTGGGCGTCGACGTGCCCGAGGCGACCGTGATGGTCATCGAGCACGCCGAGCGGTTCGGGCTCGCGCAGCTTCATCAGTTGCGCGGGCGGATCGGCCGCGGCGCCGGCCGCTCCACCTGCCTGCTGCTCTATAAGCCGCCGTTAGGGGAGACCGCGAAGGCGCGCCTTGCCATCATGCGCGAGACCGAGGACGGTTTCCGCATCGCGGAAGAAGATTTGCGCCTGCGCGGCGAGGGCGACCTGTTGGGAACGCGGCAGAGCGGCGTGCCGGGTTTTCGCGTCGCCCGCATCGAGGTGCATGCCGACCTGCTCGAGCCGGCGCGCCAGGATGCGGCGCTCATCCTCGCACGCGATCCTGATCTGAAGACCGAGCGCGGCGAGGCGCTGCGTCACCTGCTCTATCTGTTTGAACGGGACGAGGCGATCCGGCTGCTGCGCGCGGGATAAGTCGACAATGTTACATCGTTCGGATGTGTGGCACTGTTCGCATTGCGGCCGCGAGAGTGAGCGGCGTACGATCACCGATCGTGACAAATCCGATCGGTAACAACCGGACTCATAAAGGGAGGAGACTTATTGGAGACTTATGTTGACACGTCGAGGATTCGCTGGTTTTGCGTCATGCGCGCTGTGCGGAATCACCGAGTTCGTCGCGGCGGAAGCGTCGGCCCAAGGCACGCCATCCGCGGCAAGCGGCGGAGTGGCGCGGACGGTCCCACGGCAGGCTACGAAACGTTGCTTGTCGAGGCGACGATCGAGCCGGGCGTGAAGGTCGGGCGACATACGCATCCCGGGATCGAGTCCGCCTATGTCCTCGAGGGTGGCTTCGAGCTCCCGATACAGGGCCAACCTACCAGGAATATGAAGCCAGGGGACGCCTTCCAAATACCGCCCGAAACGCCGCACGCGGGCGGCAAGCCCGGCGAGAGCAGATCCAGAATTCTCATCACCTACGTCGTGGAAAAGGGAAAGCCCCTCGCCTCTCCGGCTTGATTACTTGGCCGGGGCGACGCTGTGCATCGGCTTGGCGGCGCGCGCGGTCTCCGCGAGCGCCGCGAGCCGGCTCTGATCGCTGCCGCCGGGCTGGATCATGCCGGCCGTCATGATCAGCTTGGCGGCCGCCTCCACGGGAATGTCGAGTTCGATCACCTCGCGCCGCGGCACGAAAAAGAAGAAGCCGGTGGTCGGGTTGGGGGTGCACGGCATGAACACCGACACGTGCTCCTCCTGGGTCGGCAGCCGCGCGGTGATGTCGGAACCCGGCGGGGTCGAGAGGAACACGAGCGACCACATGCCGGGCGCCGGGAACTCCACCAGCCCGACGGTGCGGAAGGTCGAGGCCGATTTCGAGAACAGCGTTTCGAACACCTGTTTGAGGCCGCGATAGAGCGGCCGCACCACCGGCATGCGTTCGAGGATGCGCTCGCCGAACTCCACGAGCTTGCGCCCGACGAGGTTGGCGGTGAGGAAGCCCAGCAGCGTGAGCGCCAGGAACGCGATGATCAGGCCCAGTCCGGGGATCTGGATCGGCAAGTAGGTCTCGGGCCGGAACGCGGGCGGAATGAACGGCCGCACCAGCCCATCCACCCAGTTCACGAACGACCAGATCAGGTAGATCGTGATGGCGACCGGGCCGGCGACGACCAATCCCGTAAGGAAGTAATTGCGGATGCGCCCACGCGCGGTCGAATACGCCCGCTGCGCGGGCGTCGGCGGAACGATCGAATCACCCATGTCGTTCGGCACAGCGGGTATTTCCGGGCTTGTCATTCTGCAGGCTCGGCCGTTCGGCGCACTCCGCCATTATAGCGGCAGCGCCGGCATTTGTGCATGGCGCGCGGTAGGGTGGCGGCTGCGGCGGCCGGCCGCATTCATTCGACCGTGACGGATTTCGCCAGGTTCCGCGGCTGGTCGACGTCGGTCCCCATCACCACCGCCGTGTGGTAGGCGATGAGCTGCACCGGGATCGCGTAGACGAGCGGCGTCACGCTCGCGGGCATCTCCGGCAACGTCAGGGTCACGAGCGAAGCGATCGCGGCCTCGCCAGCGCCCTTGGGATCGGTAACGAGGATGATGCGTCCGCCTCGCGCCGCCACCTCCTGCATGTTGGAAACGGTCTTTTCGAACACGCGGTCGTAAGGGGCGATCACGATCACCGGCAGCGTCTCGTCGATGAGCGCGATCGGCCCATGCTTGAGTTCGCCCGCCGCGTAGCCTTCCGCGTGGATGTAGGAGATTTCCTTGAGTTTGAGCGCTCCTTCCAGCGCGATCGGAAAGCTCGTACCGCGGCCGAGGTAGAGCACGTCGCGGCTCTTGGCGAGATCGCGAGCCAGATGCTCGATCGCCGGCTCGATCGCCAGGGCTTCGATCATGTGGCGCGGCACTTCGACGAGCGCACGCACCAGTTTTTGCTCGTCGTCGCGCGAGAGAATCCCGCGCGCGCGGCCGGCCGCGATCGCCAGGCACGCCAAGGCGGCGAGCTGACAGGTGAAGGCCTTGGTCGAGGCGACCCCGATCTCCGGTCCCGCGAGCGTCGGCAGCACCACGTCGCTCTCGCGCGCGATGCTCGAGCCCTGCATGTTGACGATGGAAAGCACGTGCTGCTTCTGCCCACGCGCGTAGCGCAGCGAGGCAAGCGTGTCGGCGGTCTCGCCCGACTGCGAGACGAACACCGCGAGATCGCCTTTGCGCAGCGGCGCCTCGCGGTAACGAAACTCAGAGGCGATGTCGATCTCGACCGGCAGGCGTGCGAAACGTTCGAACCAGTATTTGGCGACGAGCCCCGCGTAGTAGGCGGTGCCGCACGCCGAAACCGCGACCCGCTCGAGCTTGCGCCAATCGAACGGCAACTCGATCGGCAGCACGACGCGTTCTGCCACCATGTCGAGGCAATGAGCGAGCGTGTGCCCGACCACTTCCGGCTGTTCGTGGATCTCCTTGGCCATGAAGTGGCGGTGGTTGCCCTTGTCGACCAGGAATGCGGACGCCGACGATTTGATGATGCCCCGCTTGACGACCTTGCCCTTGGCGTCGCGCACTTGCGCGCCGTCGCGGTGCACGACGACCCAATCGCCGTCGTCGAGATAGCTCACCGCGTCCGTGAAGGGCGCGAGCGCAATTGCGTCCGAGCCGAGATACATTTCGCCCTCGCCGTAGCCGATGGCGAGCGGCGGTCCTTTGCGGGCGCCGACCAGCAAATCCTCTTCGCCGTCGAACATGAAAACGAGCGCGAAAGCGCCGCGCAGACGCGGCAGCGCCGCCGCCACCGCCTCGGTCGGCGCGCGGCCCTCCTTCATCTCGCCGGCGACGAGATGGGCGACGACCTCGGTGTCCGTTTCCGTGGCGAATTTGGCGCCCTTGGCTTCGAGTTCTTCGCGCAGCTCGCGGAAGTTCTCGATGATGCCGTTGTGCACGACCGCAACGCGGCCGGTCGCGTGCGGATGAGCGTTCGTCTCGTTGACGCGGCCGTGGGTCGCCCAGCGGGTATGGCCGATGCCGATCGTGCCGGCGAGGGGCTCGCGCGCGAGGCGTTGCTCCAAATTCTTGAGCTTGCCCTCGGCGCGCCGGCGCGTCAGGTGGCCTTCTTCGAGCGTCGCGACTCCTGCCGAGTCGTAGCCGCGATATTCCAGGCGCTTGAGCGCCTCGACCATTTGGTCGGCGACCGGTGCGCGGCCGAGAATTCCGATGATCCCGCACATGAGAGAGCCACCCCTGCGTTACCGCTCCTAGCCCGCTGCCGGTTTAAACGGACCTAACAACGCGCGGAAATCACAATCCGTTTCGACATATGACAAGGGGAAAGGCGTGATGAGCCCTCATCATGGTTAATCGGATGCGTGTACGCGCTTCCCGGCGTTTTGTTTTTTCGCCTTGAGCCGCGCCGCCCAACCCTCTTTGACCACCTGCTGCCCGCGCCCGATCGCCAGCGCGCCCGCCGGCACATCGCGGGTGATCACGGAGCCCGATCCGACATAGGCGCCCTCCCCGATCGCAACCGGCGCCACCAGGGCCGAGTTCGAGCCGATGAATGCGTCCTTGCCGATGTCGGTACGGTGCTTGTCGACACCGTCGTAATTGCAAGTGATGGTGCCCGCGCCGACGTTGGCGTTCTCACCGATCCGCGCATCGCCGATGTAGGTGAGATGGGGCGCCTTGGCGCCGGCCTCGATCGTTGCTTCCTTCACCTCGACGAAATTGCCGATCCGAACCTTCGCGCCCAGCCGTGCACCGGGGCGCAGCCGCGCAAACGGACCGACCGACGCGCCTTTGCCGACATGCGCACCTTCGAGGTGCGAGAACGAGCGGATCACCGCCCCTTCCTCGACCACAACGCCAGGGCCGAATACCACGTTGGGCTCGACGATGACGTCGCGGCCGAGCTTGGTGTCGGCGGCGAGGAACACCGTCTCCGGTGCCACCAGCGTTGCCCCGCCTTCCATGGCGGCAGCGCGCAGCTTTTGCTGCAGCGCGCCTTCCGCTTCCGCGAGCTGCGCCCGCGTGTTGATGCCGCGCACTTCGTCCTCCTCGGTTTCCTGCACAGCCGCGGCGAAGCCCTTGGCACGGGCAATCTCCACGGCATCGCTCAGATAGAACTCGCGTTTGCTGTTTTGGTCGCCGATCCGCCGCAGGATTGCGAGCGCCCGGCGCCCGTCGAGCGCCATGACTCCCGCGTTGCACAAGGTGATGGCGCGCTCCTGCGGGCTCGCGTCGCGCTCCTCGCGAATGGCCAGAAGCTTGTCGCCGTCGATAATCAGACGCCCGTAGCCGGTCGGGTCGGCTGCCCGGAATCCCAGCACGACCACGGCCGCCCCTTTCGCGAGAGGGGCGCGCAACCGTTGCAGCGTCGCGCCGCGCACGAACGGAGTGTCCGCGAAAACGACCAGCACGTCGTCGTATCCCCGGGCGATGGCGGCCTCGGCCGCGAGCACGGCGTGCGCAGTGCCACGGCGCTCGGTCTGCACGTACACGCCCGCCCCCGGCACTAGCTTGCGCGCCTCCGCCGCCACGGCTTCCTGGCCCGGACCAATCACGACCGCCACGGCGGTGGCCTCGGTCACTGCCGTCATGGCGTGCGCCAACAGGGATTTGCCGGCGAGCGCGTGCAGCACCTTTGGCCGAAGCGACCGCATGCGCGTGCCCTCCCCGGCAGCGAGCACGATCGCGAGGCAAGTCCGCGTGGCCATCACGTCCTCGATGAAGCCGAAGACAGGCTCATAACTGCAGTCGGGGCGGCGGGGAAGGTGAATTGGAACAACGGTATCTCCTCGCGCCCGCGTCAGGATCGCCGGATTCTGCTAACGTTTTCAAAATGATTCGCCTCCCGGGATGACCGCGATGGCAAAACGCGGGCGCGATGCCGCCCTGCATGACGGCAGCCGCGCGACGATCGCGCGCAAAACCTGGAGGCTCGGCGCCTGGACTGGCATCGCGCTCCTCTGTGTTTCCGCTGCCCTCGTTGCAGCCTACACCGAGACCGGGACCCGCCGTTTGACGATGGGCGAGGCGCCAGCAGCGCCCAATGCCGCCGCCGAGATGGAGACGCGGCGCCTCGCCGACGCGGTGCGGGCATTGACGGCGGACCGCGACCGATTGGCCCTGCGGGTCGGCGCGCTCGAGCGCAACCTCGACGACGTCACCGGGTCTATCCAGAGCCGTCCCGGCGCAGAGCATTCGGGCAGACCCAATCCGAGCGCTTCGCCGCTGCCTCCCTCCCTGATGCCTGCAGCGCCCACCGAAGTGAGCCGCGCACCCTCCGCGCCCACGAGGGCCACGACCCAGTCGATCGTGCCCGCGCAGCCGGCCACCGCGGCGCAGGTCGCAGCCGCACCCGCGCGCACGTCCACCTTGCCCCCGGCCAGCACAGAGAGCGCGGCAGCCGCGTCCACCGCCACCCGAACAGAGTTCGGAATTGATCTCGGCACGGCGGCAACGGTTGAGGGGCTGCGCAATCTCTGGATCGCCATCAAAGGCACGCAGGCCCCTCTGCTCGAAGGCCTGCGGCCCGTCGTTGCCGTACGCGACGGCGCCAAACCGGGCGCGCTCGAACTCCGCCTGGTGGCCGGGCCGCTGGCCAATGCGGGCGTCGCCGCGCGGCTATGTGCTGCGCTCGCCGATGCCGGCCTCACCTGCGCGCCGGCGGTTTTCGACGGCCAGCGCCTGGCCCTCAACTAGGTTGGCTGTACACCCATTGCGGTCGACGAAAGCCCTGCCGTAGCTTTGCAGATGGCCACAACGCGCAGGCTGTTTCGTCCCACCACACGGCAACTGGGCGTGATTGTTCCCGTGGGGCTGCTGGCACTCGGCTGCGCCTTCTACATGCGCTACGGCGTAATCCAGGACACGCCGACCGGGCTCGATTGTGACGCCGGAGTTGCAACGCTGCTGTGCCGGACGCGCAGCGCCACGATCGTGGCTTACCAGCACAGTGGGTTTGGCGGGCTCGCGCTCGCTGCTGCGGTCATCAACCTGCTGCGGCCGCACGTCGTGCTGTTCGTGCTCGGGATCATCGCGTCGGCCCTCGGCATCGTGCTCTATAACGTCGTGCTTTCCGGCCTCGCCGTTGCGCTGCTCATTTTAAGCCTGGCGCGGCCCGTGGCCGGAACAACCCAAGGGTAATGGCCGCAAGGACACCGCACAGGCACTGGGACTGCCAGTTGGTAAAGCCCTCGTTCCAGGCGATGTAGAGAAGAGCGGCGGCGAGCACCGCGCCCATGACCGTCTCGGCAAGCTCGCGCGGGCGCCGGCTGCGCGCTCCGAACAGTGTCAAGACGAGGAACGGTACCGCTGCCGCGCCGAGGGGCGCGAAGGGAAAATCGCGATAACGCGGATCGAACGCGAGGCCGAGCGCCACTTCGGTTGCCAGCGCCCCCAGCGCGATCCAGGTACCGCCGAGTACCAGCCCGAGTGAATCGAGCCGGCTATCGGAGGCGCGCCCGAGCACGCCGGAAAACGCGGGGATCGGTGCATTGCGAAGGTGAGCAGCCGCGCCGGCTACGGGTGCGATCAAGGCAATGACCAACATGACGACGGAGTGAATCCAGCCGCCGATGCCGAGGCTTTGCAGCGGGACGTTAGCGGCGGCCCAGCCGATGAGGACGCCCTGCATGAGCGCGATGGCGGCCACGCCGAGCCATTGCGCCGTCGTCGGCGGGATGACAGCCGAGCGCCCTGCTCGTGCGGCGCTTACGAACACTGCCGCCGCAAAAAACACGCCGAGCATCGCCTGCCACGGCCAATCCGGGTGGTTCGAAAGGGGCATGCCCCAGACGAATTTGCGCTGGCGGCTTGCGCCGTCGAGTAGCCCCCAGTGGCCGCCGACCGTGCCCTCGAGCTGGCGTTTCCAGGGCTGGTCGAACGCCTCGATCACGTTGGCCCGGAATCCATCGCGCTTGGCAACGGCGAGCACGTCTTCGATCACGCGCGCCTGGTTCGCGGGCGACGGCAGCGCGCTCTCGCGCATGCGGCCCGCACTCGGCCAGCCAACCTCGCCGAGCAATATCTCTTTCCCGGGAAACGCCTCGGCGACCGTTCGGCGAATGGCCGCGACGTGGCCCGCGGCGGCGGCGGCCGAAATCGGGACGTCTTCCCAATAGGGCAGGATGTGAATCGTGACGAAGTCGACCGCGCCAGCAACCGCGCGATTGCGCAACCAGAACTCCCACACGTCCGCGTAGGTCACCGGAATGCTGACACGCGCCTTGATCTCGCCGATCAGGCTCGCGAGGTCGTCCGGCGAAAGCTCGCCGCGGAGCAGCACCTCGTTGCCGGCAACAAGCGCGCGCACCGTGCCGGGATAGCGGGCGGCGATGGCGACCGCCGTCTCGATTTCCGCGCGGTTACGCGCACGCTCGCGCCCGAGCCAGATGCCCTGGATGACCTTGAGTCCGTGACGCTCGGCGACGCCTGCGACCTGGTCGAGACCCAGTTCGGTCGAGTAGGTGCGCACGCAGTCGGTCAACGGCGCCAGGCGCGCGAGGTCGTCTTCGATTTGGGCCGGATCGATGCGCAGCGTGCGGTCGAACGGCGTCTGCCGTCCGCGGAACGGCGAATACGACATGCAGTAGAGCTTTTCGCCCGGACCGAGGGGAGACGGCGGCACGGCAATCGGGCTGCCGAGCCACCACCATGCCAGGATGATCGCGGCTGCGACCGGAACCCAAAGGGCGGTGGCCATGCGCATCGAACGCCACGGGAAGTCCATGGCAAGCCTTAGCCCGCTCAGCAAAATTTCGACAAGTGCTGGACAAAGGACGGGAGTTCGGCCAATTGCAACGACGGGCTCTCAAGTGCCGCAAAGATGACCTATTCGGGTGCTGCTCTCGGTTTGCGTCACCTCCGACGCGTTCGCGTCAGCCGGCTTTCCATGTCTGCGTTCCATCCGCGTTTTCCTGCAGCGCTTCTGGCGGCTGCGCTGGTTCTCGCTGCAATCCCGTATGGCCGGGCGCAAAACGCCGGCGAACAGAAGCAGACCGAGCAGCCGCAAAAACCTTCAGGTACGCCGCCGGCCGACGCCGCCAAGGAGGAAAAGAAGAAGGTCGACGACTTCGCCGAGGCGGCTCGCATTCTGCCCGGGCCCGCCGGGCAGCCGGAATGCGTGTGGACCGGACGCCGGGTGGTCAGTCTGTTGTGGCGCGACGATCTCGACACCGCGCTACGCCAACTTGAAATCTATGACCGGTTCGGCTGTCCCGGCGATCACCTCCAGCAAGCCTTCCGCTGCGTCGTACGCCAGGGGGAGATCGACAAGAAGTCGACCGACAGCATCGGCATGCGGGTTGCCGCCTGCTGGCTGACGCCGAGCCTCCCGCCGATCATCGCCGCTCCGGCGAATGGCACGCCTCCCGCGCCGTCCAGCCAATGATTTGCTGAAATATTCTTTGCTGACACTCTTGTGCCGCAAAACTGTCATCAGTACTTGATCGATTGGCATTGAACGCCGACTCCCGCCGGTGTACGCTGCACTGCATCAATCATGATCGAGCCCAGGGGACGGGTTCAGGTCTCTGGTTTCCGCCCCATCCGGTTGCGTCCATGCGCATCCCTGCCGTAGCCCTCGCACTCGTAGCGTGCGTGCACATGGGCTTATGGGCTCTCGGCCGCCAACTGACCCCCGCTCCCGCCTTCGATGGCACGCTCGCCAGCCTGTCCTACACGCCTGCGATCGGTGCACGGAATCCCAACAGCGAGCGGATCACCGCCGAGCAAATCCGCGCGGACATGAAGGCCATCGCGCCCTACACCCACGCGATCCGCACGTATTCGTCGACCGGCGGGATGGAACTCGTCCCCCAGATCGCCGACGAGTTCGGCCTCAAGGTCACGGTAGGCGCGTGGATCTCCGACGAAACGGCATCAAAAGGGGCCAAACAACGCAACGAGCGCGAAATCAAAAGCGTGGTCGAACTCGCGCGGAAGAGCCGCAACGTCATCGGCGTGGTGGTCGGCAACGAGACGGTCTACACCGGCATCTATCGCGACCAGGACGAAATCGAGCAGCTCAAAAAGGACGGCACCTATCGTGGCCAGCAAAGCATCGATGACCTGATCAAGCTCATCCAGCGCGTCAAACGCGAAGTGCAAGTCCCAGTAACAACTGGTGAAATTTTCTCAGCCTGGGAAAGCCATCCGCAGCTCGTCAGCACCGTCGACTACGTCGCGGCGCACATTCTGCCCTATTGGAACAAGATCTCGGAACGCGAAGCCGTGGACGAGACGATGCTGCGCTACGACGAGTTGCGCCGCATGTTCCCGGGCAAGCGCGTCGTCATCGCCGAGTTCGGCTGGCCGAGCGCGGGATACAACCGCGGCGACGCGAACCCGGGACGCATCGAACAAGCCAGCATCGTGCGCGATTTTGCTGCCCAGGCCGAGGCGCGCGGCATCGATTACAACATCATCGAAGCCTTCGACCAGCCGTGGAAAACAAATGAAGGCAGCGTCGGGCCCTACTGGGGTCTTTTCGACGCGGCGCGTCAACCCAAGTTCGCATGGTCGGGCCCGATCGCTTACGCCGACCATTGGAAGATCGCCGCCGTCGCCGTGCTGATCGGCCTGCTGCTCTCGCTTCCGATCCTGTCCATCGCGGGCGCCACGTTCGGTCAAGCCGTCGTGCTGGCCGTCGCGGTGCATGCAGTAGGCGCCTGGGGGGCGACGCTCCTGGCTTACTGGAACGGCCACTATTTCGTTGCCGGCGCCGCCTTCGCGCTCATGCTGGGTGTCGCGCTGCTGGTGCCGCTGGTCGCAATCTCGCTTTCGCGCGTCGAGGAGGTCGCGGCCATCGCCTTCGGCCGCAAGCCGCGACGCCTCCTCGCCGGCCGGCCGTCCGCGCCGGAGGGCTTTGCGCCAAAGGTCTCCGTGCACATTCCGGCCTGCCGCGAATCGCCGGAGATGCTCAAGCTTACCCTCGACGCGGTGTCGCGGCTCGAATACCCGAACTTCGAGTGCGTGCTGGTCATCAACAACACGCCCGATCCCGCCATGTGGCGCCCCGTCGAAGAGCATTGCGCGGGGCTCGGCGAGCGCTTCAAATTCGTGCGCGCGGACGAGTTGCGGGGATTCAAGGCCGGAGCGCTGCGGCTCGCGCTCGCCCGCACGGCGGCGGATGCGGATATAATCGCCGTCATCGACGCCGATTACGTGGTCGATCCTGCCTGGTTGCGCGACTTGGTTCCCGCTTTCGCCGATCCGACGGTCGGCCTTATCCAGGCGCCGCAGGATCACCGTGACGGCAAGCGCACGGTCATGCACCACGCCATGAACGGCGAATACGCCGGCTTCTTCGACGTGGGAATGATCCAGCGCAACGAAAACAACGCCATCATCGTGCACGGCACGATGTGCCTGATCCGCCGTGCGGCGCTTGAGGACGCCGGCGGCTGGTCGAGTGACACCATCGTCGAGGACACCGACCTCGGCCTCTCGCTCCTGGAGCGGGGCTGGCGCGCGCTCTACACCAACCGCCGCTACGGCTGGGGCCTGCTCCCCGATACGTACGAGGCGTATCGCAAGCAGCGCCATCGCTGGGCCTATGGCGGCGCGCAGATCGTCAAGAAGCACTGGCGCAGCTTCCTCCCGGGCGCGAACGCGCTCACCAAAGAGCAGCGCCGCGACTTTGCGGTGGGCTGGCTCAACTGGCTCGGCGCAGAGAGCGTCGGCGTGGTGGTCGCCCTGTTCAATCTCCTCTGGGTGCCGATCGTGGCCTTCGTCGGCATCGCCATTCCGGACAAGGTCCTTACGGTGCCGATCATCGCCGTGTTCTTGCTGTCCGTCCTTCATTTCGCTGCGGGCTATCGGCTGCGCGTCTCTATTCCGCTCGGCCAGACGATCGGGGCAATGTTCGCGGCCATGTCCATGCAGTGGACCGTGGCGAAGGCTGTCGGGGACGGCGTCATCAGAAGCCATTTGCCGTTCGTTCGCACTGCCAAAGGCGGAACGGCACGGCGCGCGCGCGATTTTCAGGCGTTCTGGGAAGCGATCCTCGGCGGCCTTCTGATCATCGGCGCGCTTGCGCTGATCGCAACCAACCACGAGCACATCCGCGAAATCTACCTATTCGCGGGGGTGCTGGTGCTTCAGAGCCTTCCTTTCCTCGCGGCCGTGGCCATTGCCACGCTCGAGGGCTCACGCGTGAACGACTTCGCGTTCTGGCGCGCTGTCGAGGCACGCCTGAGCGACGTGCTGCCGAGCCGCGCTGCGATCAAATCGCCCGCTTCGGCCGACAAGCGGATCGAAACAATTCGCTGATTTAGCTCTCGGTCGTAGGCGTCAGGAGGCGTCTTCTGCGTTCTTCTGCTTGCGCCGCTTGCGCACCTGCGTGGCGTAATGCCCGGGCTGCCGCTCCGGATTTTCCATGATCGGTTTGACCACGGTGGCGCGGAAAGCGTCCCAGTCCTCGGGCTCGAGTTCGCCGAGGTCGGTCACGATCTCGACCTCATCGAGCGCCGGCCCGTAACTGCTGCGGTGGATCGGCTGGACCTGCAGGTAAGGAAAGTTCGCATCGAACTCGATGGGCATATTGGTGCGGGTGAGCCTGATGTTCGTAAACAGCGGGCCGAACCAACGATCGGTTTCGATCAGGCCTTCCCAGCACTCGTAGCTTTGGCTGCGCGCAAGGTTGGCCGGCGGGCGCACCAGGAGGCTCCATCCCGGCGCCGTGCGCGCCGCAAGCCCACTCCACAGCTGGATGCCGCCCGGCGGCGCCGTCATGGCGCCCAGGAACGGCGGTGAAAAACCGCGGACGTCAGGCGGCGCAATGCCGTCGAAGCGCTCGGCAAAATTGGGGAACTGGGCGGCATCGAGTTTGTACCAGCCGTCGGCTTCCTTGAAGGTCCAAACAATATCGGTGCCGCCGTCCCACATCAGGCTGAAGCTCATGGGCGGAAACACGTACCAGCCGAAAGCCGAGGCGGTCGTCACCGGCTCGCAGTAACGAAAACCGCGGGTCGGGATCGACCCGCCAGCGGAGCGGTCCGCGCGCTGCGGCAGGCGCGCTTCAGAGATGAAGCGGTAGAAGGTGAGCAGCGGGGTATCGGGCTCGATCGGTTGTTCCATGATGCGCACCCGGAGCTCGCTTCAGCCCGGCATCGCGGTCTCAACCAGCCGGGCCCAATAGGCCACACCGGTCGGGATCGCCTCGTCGTTGAAGTCGTAGGCCGGGTGATGGAGCCCGGCGGAATTGCCGTTGCCGACGAAGATGAAGGCCCCGGGCCGCGCCTCCAGCATGAAGGAAAAGTCCTCACCTCCCATCACCGGGGACGCGGCCGCGTCGACGCGGTCGCGCCCGGCGACCTGCGCGGCGACCGAGACGGCGAACGCGGTCTGGCGTTCGTGGTTGCGGGTCACCGGGTAATCACGGACGTAGGTGAGTTTTGCGCTTGCGCCGTAAAGGCGGGCGGTTCCTTCCACGATCTCGTGCAGCCGCTGCTCGACACAATCGCGCACCGCCGGCGTGAGACTGCGCGCGGTGCCGCGCAGGTGCGCGGTCTGGGGGATGACGTTCCCGGTATCGCCCGCCTGGAACACGCAGATCGACACCACCGCCGACTCGATCGGGTCGACGTTGCGGGCAACGATGGACTGGATCTGGTTGATGATCTGGGCGCCGACCAGGATGGTGTCGACGCACTTGTGCGGCTTTGCGGCATGGCCGCCATAGCCTTCGATGTCTATCAGAATGCGGTCGGATGCGGCCAGCATGGCGCCCGGTCGGATGGCGAATGCGCCGACCGGCAAGCCAGGCGCGTTATGCATGCCGTAGACCTCTTCGATGCGGAACCGCTCCATGAGGCCTTCCTTGACCATCTCGCGGCCTCCGCCGCCGCCCTCCTCGGCGGGCTGAAAAATCAACACGGCGGTCCCGGCAAAATCGCGTGTTTCGGCGAGATACTTCGCGGCGCCCAGCAGCATGGACGTATGCCCGTCATGTCCGCAGGCGTGCATCTTGCCGGACACCGTCGACCGGTAGGGCAGATTGGTTTGTTCCAGGATCGGCAGCGCGTCCATGTCGGCGCGCAAGCCAATGACCCGCCCCTCCCCGTCCGCCGCCTGCTTGCGTCCGCGGATCACGCCGACGACCCCGGTTCGGCCGATCCCGGTCACCACCTCGTCACACCCGAACGTCTTGAGTTTCTCGGTCACGATTGCCGCAGTGCGGTGAACGTCGAACAGCAGTTCCGGATGGGCATGAAAATCGCGGCGCCATGCCGAGATCTCCGGTTGCAGACCGGCGATGCGATCGCAATTGGGCATCCCGCGTCCTCCGTTCCTGGATGGGATATTGGCGGCGATACTATACCGCAGACGCAAAATCAGGAACTCCCCGCCGCCAACCGGCGGACTTGGGCACCGGGGCGGCCGAGAGACTTACCAGCTCTCGGGCACGGCAGGACTATTCAAGGCCTTCTCGACTCGCTAGTTTTTTTGCACGATGCGGGCAGGAAGGGTAGCCGCCGGCTCAAACAGGGGCCGGCACTTGCCGCAACTGGGCAATAGCGGGGCGGGACCATTGCCGCCCCGCCAGGAACATGGCGAGGCCGCGCAGTCGCGGACACTCCGCCAGCAAAAACAGAGCCGGCACCGCCGCTGGCGTCACTAGGGGGATAGCCGAACATGTTCAAGCAAATACTCGATCCGACCGGGAATCTGTTCGTGACCTGGCTCGTCGCCATGATCCCGGTCGTCCTGCTGCTGGTGCTGCTCGCGGTGTTCCGCATGTCGGCGTGGATCGCCACGCTGATCGGATCGCTGGTCACATTCGTTCTCGGGCTGTGGGTCTGGCAAATGCCGTTCGAAGACGGCGTGCGAGCCTACCTGTACGGATCGGCGACCGGAATCTGGAACGTCGACTGGATCACGTTCTGGGG
>Ga0153928_1000848_pt1 | contig 14401 bp, 12 predicted proteins | sample TSNJ012MetaG_FD_106656 | JGI IMG/M metagenome (GOLD analysis project Ga0153928, IMG submission 106656) | Attine ant fungus gardens microbial communities from New Jersey, USA - TSNJ012 MetaG | ecosystem: Host-associated > Fungi > Mycelium > Unclassified | place: USA: New Jersey, Wharton State... | reverse complement strand
TTACAGGTTTTACAAGATTAAACGTATGTTTGGTTTTACTTTACAAAATTATAATTTTGTGATATGATGCTATAGCATGATAAAAATCATGTCGTGACAAGCATCTGTAGCTCAGAGGATAGAGCAGTGGTTTCCGGTGCCACGTGCCGGGGGTTCGACTCCCTCCAGATGCGTTTGGGTATGAAAATACCTTATGGATGACAAGATGACATTTTGGGAGGTCTATATATTGAATGGTTTTAGAGAGTGGCTTTCTGATAATCTCCGATATATCCTGCTTGGTCTTTTCATTATCCTGGCTTTGACAGCGGCGCTGCTTGGGATGAGGTTTATTTCCACCAAGTTGAGTTCGAATGATACAAAAGAGGCAGTGAAACAGGAAATACCACAGGACGCAGACAGTGAAGACACGGAAGAGGAGATAACTAAAAGCGCAGCAGTAACTCCGACTGAAGCACCGGATGAGAATCTTCTGGAAAAGAATGCATATCCCGAGGTGAATGCGGTTATACAGAAGTATTACACGGCTTTGGGCAGTAAAGACATTGAAGACATGAAGGCTGTTGTTGATGAACTGGATGCGGCGGAAGAAGCCAAGATTACCAGAGATCAATACCTTGATGGTTATAGCAATATTGAAGTTTATACCAAAAAGGGATTGGCTGAAGGAAGTTACGTTGTATTTGCCTGTTATGATTATAAATTTAAAGATATTGATACATTAGTACCTGGATTGAGCCAGTTGTATGTATCGACAAAAGAAGATGCAAGTCTTTATATTTCTATGCAGGGGCAGAATACTGATGTCCAGCAGTATATCGCTGACATAATGCAGGATGCAGATGTTATGAGCTTGATTCAGAATGTGCAGAGCAAGTATGATGAAGCTTATGAGTCGGATGAGAAGCTAAAAGAGTTCATTGATGCATTAGGTGTACCAACTTCATCTGCCGCAGAAGCAGCTGTTGGTGACACGCTGACGGTGAAAAACGGCTGTAATGTAAGAGCGGAAGCTAATTCAGACAGTGAGATCATTGGTGAACTGGGTACCGGTGAGCAGGTTGTGAAAAAAGGTGCTGACGGCGACTGGATTCAGATTGATTTTGAAGGTCAAACCGGATATGTAAGAAATGATATGTTTCAATAATGTATATTTATACTAAAGAAGAACTGTATCACATTTTGTTTAATGTGATACAGTTCTTCTTTAGTAGCTAAAACTTGCTGTATACGCCCTTTTTCTCTAATTTTGTTCCTTTTGCTTTGGCCAGTTCACTGACGGTACTCAGGTTATAACCCATTGATTTTAACGTTGGTATTAAGATATCGGCAGCATCTACCGTGGTGCCATGAATGTCGTGAAGCAGAATGATATCGCCATCCTTTACGTTATTCAGAACCATTTCGGCGATTGCTATGGTATTCTTGGATTCCCAGTCACGTGTGTCCATGGACCATAAGATGATCGGTGCATTAAGATTTTCTTTAACCTCATCATTATAAGCGCCTCCAGGCGGACGAACCAAAGAAGTTCCTTTACCGGTAATCTTCTTGACCTTGTTGCTGGTGTCTTTAATCTGCTTTTTCATTGCGGCTTTATCAAGCGTAGTTAAATTGGTGTGATCATATGTATGATTTCCGATCTGACAGCCCAGAGATTGCATTTTCGCTATTGCATCGGGATATTTATCGACTAATTCACCGAGTACAAAGAAGGTTGCTTTGGCATTATTGTTCTCTAGTGTTGTCAGCAGATGACTGGTATATTGACCGGGTCCGTCATCAAAAGTGAGGGCAATTGCTGCGCCGTCTTTTGCGGTCTTTTTGTTTGGCTCATAGATCCCCTGATCGTTCAAATAATAGGCCTTATTCTGGTCGACAATCCAGCCGGTTCGCATAACACCGGAGCCGGGATCCATATAATAACTGTCGCCGCTTAGCTCCAACCAGCCTTTGGCAAGATCGCCGTTGTCTTTAAAGTAATAGTTCTTTCCCTGATCGGTAAGCCAGCCGGTATACATCGAACCCATATCGGAGAAATAATAATTTTGCCCATCGATATTCTGCCAACCGGTAACCATGGAGCCATTTTCTGACATGTAATAGTAGACATTCTGATCTTGTATCCATCCAATCTGCATGACACCGTCTGAATTCAGGTAATAATACTGCTCCTGGTCAATCAGCCAGCCGGTATGCATAGTTCCGTCTTCCTGGAGATAATAGTAATTGTCATCCAGCAGCACCCAGCCATGTGAGAGACTGCCGTCATCATCAAAATGATACTGCTTATTATCAATATCCAGCCAGCCCGTAGCCATCTTGCCGTTTTTGTCTAAATAATAGCTTTTTCCGTTATCTTCCAGCCAGTCGATTTCTTTTTGACCAAAATAGTTCAAATAATACCAGGTGTCTTTCGGTTTGGTCCACCCAGTGGCCATATATCCGTCTTTATTGAAGATGTACTCATTATCACCGATGGTGAGAGTTTCATTTTTCGCTTCATGTCCGCTTGCATCCGTGTAACGCCAACCCTTTTCATCCACGACCCATTTACCGTTTTGCTCCGGGATTTTCGGGTCTGCTGCAGTTGATTTTTCGAAAGCAGTTTCCCCATCACTATAAAAGAACCCATCCAAGAAAAGGTCTTTTAGCGGACTGAAGAATAGAATCAGAGCCAGAATGCCTAAGATACCTATGGACATAAAGAATGTTTTTAATATTTTCATAGTAATTCCTCCCCTTATGAATTACATATACACCTTTAATAATAAAGGTTTTCGACAATTTATGCAATAAATAAAAGAGGTTAAAGCGATTTTTTGGTGCCTGAACGTGTTGAGGTTTCCCGATAAAGGTGTTAGAATAAAACCGTATAAACGACAAATACTTATGAGGTGTGAGTTTGGAGCAGCAGATACGTTTAAATAAATTTTTAAGTGAAGCAGGGGTTTGCTCAAGACGTGAAGCAGACCGAATGATTGAAGCCGGAAAGGTTTTGGTAAACGGACAAAAGGCAATTACCGGAATGCGGATTGGCGATGAAGATGAGGTTTGCTTTTGCGGGGAGAGAGTGCAGAAGGCAGAAGGAATGGTTTTATTGTTGTTCCATAAGCCGCGAGGAATTGTCTGTACGGCAGAGAAAAGAGAAAAGAATAATATTGTGGATTATATTGATCATCCGGTGCGGATATATCCGGTTGGACGGCTGGATAAGGATTCTGAAGGTCTGATTCTGATGACTAATAACGGAGAACTGGTGAATAAGATCATGAGAGCCGGTAATTATCATGAGAAGGAATATATCGTTAAGGTTAACAGAGAAATCACAGCGGATTTTTTAAAACAGATGAGTCAGGGGGTTCCGATCCTGGATACGATCACCAGACCATGCCGGGTACAACAAACAGGATCCGATAGTTTTCGGATTATCCTCACCCAGGGCTTGAATCGACAGATACGGCGAATGTGCGAGTATCTGGGGTATGAAGTGAAGCGGCTGAAGCGGGAACGGATTATGAATCTGAAGCTGGATGGTATTCGGTTAGGAGCATACCGTCAGGTGACAAAGGAAGAAATGCAGGAATTAAATAAGTTGTTAAAGGATTCCACTTCGCTGCCCTGGCAGGAACGGGAGAAGAAGGAGACTACATGAATCAGAAAGAACGAATGCTTGCATTAAATGAACTTTTGCAGCGGGCATCGAAGGCATATTACCGGGACGATAAAGAGATTATGAGTAATTTTGAATATGATCAGTTATACGATGAGCTGGTGAAGCTGGAAGAAGAAACCGGTGTGATACTGGCCAATAGCCCAACTCAGATGGTGGGCTATGCAGCGCTTGAAGAATTACCCAAAGAAGCCCACGAAAGTACGATGCTGTCCCTGGATAAGACGAAAGACCGGGAGGTATTAAAAACTTTTGTCGGAAATCAGAAGGTGCTGTTATCATGGAAACTGGATGGATTGACCATTGTTCTGCATTACCTTGAGGGAAAACTTGTGAAGGCGGTTACCAGAGGAAATGGTGTTATCGGCGAAGTGGTGACTAATAATGCCAGGGTATTTAAGAACATTCCTCTGCAGATTCCTTACAAAGGAGATTTGACGTTACGGGGTGAGGCTGTTATTACTTATTCAGAGTTTGAAAGAATTAACAGTGAGACAGAAGGTGCAGAGGCTCGTTATAAGAATCCCAGGAACCTCTGCAGCGGTTCGGTGCGGCAGCTGAATAATGAAATTACGGCCAGGCGCAGCGTTCGTTTCTATGCTTTTTCATTAGTCAGCGCTGCTGGTGTAGATTTTCAAAATTCCCGGAAGATGCAGATGGAGTGGCTCGCCAAGCAGGGCTTTGATGTGGTGGAGTACCAGATGATCACGGGAGAAACGTTTGAAGAGACCCTTAATTATTTTTCCGGGGCAGTTTCTAAGAATGATCTGCCGTCGGATGGACTGGTAGCCCTCTATGATGATATCCAATATGGTGATTCACTTGGCAGCACGGCAAAGTTCCCCCGTAATTCCATTGCTTTTAAATGGGAGGACGAGACGCGGGAAACGCATCTGCAGGAAATCGAGTGGAGCCCGTCCAGAACCGGGCTGATTAATCCGGTGGCGATATTTGAGCCGGTGGAACTGGAAGGAACGACGGTGAGTCGGGCCAGTGTCCATAATATCAGTATTATGAAGGCTTTGGAACTTGGTATTGGTGATAAGATCCGGGTTTATAAAGCCAATATGATCATTCCTCAGATTGCTGAGAATCTGACCCGCAGCGGAGTGCAGGATATTCCTGAGTGTTGTCCGGCCTGCGGTGGTGCGACGAAGATACAAAAGGCGAATGACGTAGAGTCTTTGCACTGTATCAATTCGGCATGTCCGGCCAAAGCCATTAAAGCATTTACGCTGTTTGTCAGCCGGGATGGGATGAATATTGAAGGATTGTCAGAAGCTACCTTGGAGAAATTCATTGGGAAAGGTTTTATCCATGATTTTGGTGATATCTTTGAACTGGGACAGTATAAAGATGAAATTGTCGAGATGGAAGGCTTTGGGGAAAAGTCTTATGCCAATATGATGGTCAGCATCGAGAAGTCCAGGAAAACTACATTGCCGCGAGTGATTTATGCTTTGGGCATTGAGAATATTGGGGTTGCTAATGCGAAGATGATCTGCAAAGCATACCATTATGATATGGATAAAATCCGAAACGCGTCAGCCGCAGAGCTGCAGGAGATTGATGGCATTGGCGGGGTGATTGCGGAGACATTTACTGCTTATTTTCAGGATGAAGGGAAGAAGCGGCAGTTAGAGCACTTGCTTTCCTATCTGGAGATAGAAAAGATGCAGCAGGAGACAAAAGAACAGATTTTTGCAGAGTTGAACTTTGTGATCACCGGTTCGGTTATGCATTTTACAAACCGCAGCGAAGTAAAGGAGTTGATTGAAAGTCTGGGTGGAAAGGTGACGAGCAGTGTTACATCCAAGACCCAGTATCTGATTAACAATGACACCACATCCAACTCTTCAAAAAATAAAAAAGCAAAAGAACTGAATATTCCGATTATATCAGAAGAAGATTTTATAAAAATGGCGGAATTATCATAAGATAAAGAGATCGGTTTTCTACGGAGATATTTGTGGATGTATTTGCGTACTCGGTTTAGGAAAAGAGGTTGGGTTTGGATAGAAATAAAGAACAGGCGGCAGAAAAGAAGATATCTGTTGAACGGGGAAAACAGGGTGTTTTAAAGGTCATATTTGGACGAACGGCAATCATTATCGGGATTATTATTGTTCAATTACTGATCTTATTATGGGGATTTTCCTATGTACAGAAGTACATTGTTTATGCATACGGAGTGTACCAGTTTGTTATGGTATTAATTGTTTTGTATATCATTAACCGACCGGGAACACCGGAATTTAAGCTGTCATGGATCGTACCGATTCTGGGTATACCGATTTTTGGCGGGCTCTTTTACTTATTTGTAAATGCTCAGATTGGTGGGAAGATCCTAAATCGCCGGCTGACCAGTCTGGAAAAGGTGACGAAACCTTATGTGCAGCCAGATCCGGAACTGATGAAGGAAATCCGAGAAAAGGATGAGGAGGTTGCAAATCTCGCACACTATCTGGAGACACACGGGAATTATCCGGCATTTAAGAATAGTGTAGTGAAATATTTTTCCAGTGGTGAAGAAAAGTTTGAAGAATTGAAACTGCAGCTTAGAAAGGCAAAGAAGTTTATATTCCTTGAGTATTTCATCGTCCAGAGCGGCGAAATGTGGGATACCGTATTAGATATTCTGAAAGAAAAGGTGGCGGAGGGAGTGGAGATACGATTTATGTATGACGGTACTTGCACGTTGGCTTTGCTTCCATATCAGTATCCCAAGCTGATGGAGTCATTTGGAATTCAGTGTAAGGTATTTGCGCCTATTCGTCCGGCGCTTACTACCTCTCAGAATAACCGGGATCATCGGAAGATTCTGGTGATTGACGGAAAGACAGCATTTACCGGCGGAATTAATCTGGCGGATGAATATATCAATAAAAAGGAACGGTTTGGCTATTGGAAGGACACGGCGGTTATGGTGAGAGGGGAAGCGGTTCGCAGCTTTACCAATATGTTTTTGCAGATGTGGAATATCGACCGGGAGGGGGAGAATTATTCGAAATACCTGGAATGTGATGGTTATCTGGGTGCTTATGGTTCACCTGGTTATGTAATTCCGTATGGTGACAGCCCGCTGGATAAAGAAAATGTGGGCGAATTGGTTTATCTGGATATGATTTATTCAGCCAAGCGGTATGTGCACATTATGACCCCTTATCTGATTCTGGATCAGCAGATGATCGTGGCTCTTACATTTGCGGCAAAGCGTGGAGTGGATGTGAGTATTGTCATGCCCCATATACCCGATAAGGTTTATGCTTTTGCCTTGGCGAAGACCTATTATCCGGAGCTGATTGCAGCTGGGGTGAAAATCTATGAGTTTGAACCGGGATTTATCCATGCAAAGAATTTTGTTGTGGATGATGTGAAAGCGACAGTAGGTACGATCAATCTGGATTTTCGCAGTTTATATTTGCATTTTGAATGTGGGCTTTACATGTTTGAAGGGCCGCAGATTGCAGACATTGAGCAGGATTTTCAGCATACATTGGCTCAGTGTCTGCCGATTACGTTGGCGGACTGCAAAAACATTTCCATTTGGATGAAAATTATTGGAAAGGGGTTAAGACTGTTTGCGCCTTTGATGTAGATATGTTATATTAAGTGATACGGCTGGTGCAGTTGGTCTGAATATGATCAGAATGGTGTATCAGTTTGTTATTATTCACAGCCAGTATTCCGCGAGGTATTTTTTGTGAGTGCAGCGAAGCGGAAGTCACAGAAAATCCGAGGATTGTGACCGAAAAACCAGTTGACTATAAATAAAAAAAGACGGAAGGTGAGATTATGCCAATTAAGATACAAAGTGATTTGCCAGCAAAGGAAATTTTGGAAAAAGAAAATATATTTGTCATGGATGAGACGCGGGCAGTGCATCAGGATATTCGGCCGATTCATATTTTGATACTGAATCTGATGCCGCTGAAAGAAGAAACTGAGCTGCAGCTGCTGCGCTCACTTTCGAATACGCCGCTGCAAGTGGATGTGTCTTTTATGGCAATGAGCAGTCATCAGTCAAAGAATACTTCCACCAGCCATCTGAATAAGTTCTATCAGGAATTTTCGGATGTGAAGAATCAGAAGTTTGATGGGTTGATCATAACCGGAGCGCCGGTAGAGCAAATGGAATTTGAAGAAGTGGATTACTGGGACGAACTGGTGGAGATTATGGACTGGGCGGAAACTAATGTGACTTCGACGCTGTATATCTGCTGGGGAGCTCAGGCAGGATTATACTACCACTATGGATTAAGGAAGAGGGTGCTGCCGGAGAAGATGTTTGGTCTGTTCTGGCATAAGGTGATGAACCGGAAGATACCACTGGTGCGGGGATTCGATGATATGTTCCTGGCACCTCATTCACGCCATACGGAGACACCGGCAGAGGATGTACGTAACTGTAAGGAGATTACCATTCTGGCTGAGTCTGATGAAGCAGGTCTGCTGCTGGCGATGGCCAAAGAAGGACGGCAGATTTTTATTATGGGGCATCTGGAATATGACCGGATCACACTGGATGGTGAGTATAAGCGGGATTTGTCAAAAGGTTTGGATATTAAGATGCCTAAGAACTATTATACGGAGGATGATCCTGATACGAAGCCGCTTTTGTTGTGGCGGGCACAGGCGAATAATTTATACGCGAACTGGTTGAATTATTATGTTTATCAGGCAACACCGTATGACTTGGATGGGACGCCGTTTTAAATCTTGATTTCGCTGGGGCTATGAGGGTTTTAAGAAAAGTTTAAGAGAGTCTGTATTCACGTATCTTAACGGTAAATTGGTGTCAAAATTGGTGTCAATAAAAAAGTAATTGGTGTCAGGAGTTCTTTGTTACTATTCACAGCCAGTATTCCACGAGGCATTTTTTGTGAGTGCAGCGAAGCGGAAGTCACAGAAAATCCGAGGATACCGCTTTAAAAATACACATACACTTGGCAAAACGAATCTTGGAAAACTTTTACTGTAAACTACAATGGAGCTGTCGGGAAATAGACAGCTCCATTTACTGTGTGTATCTTAAACAACAACGTGTTATTTTCCATTAATAACATTCTGATAGCCGCTAAGAACCCCTGCTCTGTCCAAGCTGCACTTTTTTCAGGGTAGTCCTTACTTAAAACAGATCCTGTATACGTGCCAATCAGCTCGAAGGTTGCAAAACATCAAATTTTTCCGTCATGCGTGGAAAAAAGATAGTATCAAACAATTTGTATTTATCTGCTACAATTAACATAAATCAAGAAAGGAAGGAGGATAGGCTGGTGAATATAGATCTTAAGTATAAATATCTTATTGATTTTTTATCAGATCATAAACCGCATGCGGCCAAAGCTTGCGCCGCGCAGCTTCAGGTCAGCGAGAGAAGCATCAGGAATTATGTAAATATAATCAATCATAAGCTTAAGAGTATCCTGAACATCAAACATGAAAACGGCCTGGGATATACACTAAGCATTGTTGATTACAGCGCATATCTTAAACTAAATGAAAGCAAACATGTGTCTCTGGATTCGCCAATGAATAGAGTGCACTATATTGCCAAACGCTTTTTGGAAAGTAAAAGTATTCTGCGGATTGATGACCTGGCTGAGGAAATGATTTCAAGCAGGACCACGGTCGTTAATGATCTGAAAAAGGCTGGTAAGATCTTAGCAGAATATGATCTGACGATTGTTGGGAAAAGCAATCATGGGCTTAAAATCAGTGGAAATGAGATTAATAAAAGACGTTTTATCGTTAATAATCCTGGTTTGTTCTATGAAAATAACTTAAGTCATGAGTTATCAACTATGATTCGGGAAGTAACAAAAGAGTCGGAACTGGCAGATGTTGTAGAGGAACAATTAAGAATTTATATACTTGTTATGATTCATCGGTTGCAAGCAGGTTTTCTTATTGATGATGTGGCAAAATACAGCGAGCTGAAAAATTCCAGGGAATATGAAGCTGCTGAATTGGTCTTTAAAAGATGCTCGGAGATATTAAAACTGGCGATTGATGAGAACGAAAAAGTATTTTTAACCTTCCCTTTTATTGGTCGAAAATCAAATCTGAAAGAGGTGGTAGAGGAAAGTAGTCTGGTAAAAATAATTTCCCTTAGAAAATCAATACTAGATAAAATCCATAAAGAAACTAATATAAGCATTGATGACCCAAGCCTGTTTGAATTCTTGGACAAACATCTATTCTTTGCAATAAATAGAATGAAATATGGTATTCACCATAAAAATCCATTGGCTGAAAACATTAAAAGAGAATATCCCCTTGCTTATCATATGGCTATATTTGCAAAGGAAATTATTCAAGAAGAATATGGTTTTGCAATCAAAGATGATGAAACATCGTACCTGGCAATGTATTTTTCAATATTTATTGAAAAAGAAAACATCCCCAAGTCTCTGAAAATATTATTTGTTTCGGATGGTGGAGTTGGAAGAACACAATTATTTTTAGCAAGGTTAAAGCGTATTCTTCCAGTGAACACTCTGTTTAGTGTTATGACCAGTCATGACTTCTATATAGAAAGAAAAGATCAGTATGATGTTGTACTATCAGCAGTCTTAGATTTAAACTGCGATAAACTACCGATTATTTTTGTTGATAACCTTTTCACGGTTAATAATTTGGAGACAAAAATAAAGCGTATCTTAGATTTAAAGGGATATAATAACGACGAAGAAGATTATCAATTGCCTTATTTAAACTCTGTCTTGTCATCATCACATTTTAACATTATTGATACGGATGATTATTTGGAAGCAATTAAGATTATGTGTGACAAACTTATGGCTGACGGCATGATTGATGATACCTTTATTGACAGACTGCAGGTAAAGGAGATGGAATCTCCGGCGATTTTTGATTCTGGTCTTAGTATTCCGCATATGACAAATCTAAAAGAATGTTCGCAAATTGAGCTTTCAGTAGGAATTCTAAAGAAGGAAGTGGTTTTTCTGGGAAAGGCGGTCAAAACCATTGCTATGCTAATCATTCCAAAGGAAAATATTAATACAGACTTGTTGATTAAATTGTATGATGAGCTTATAGCAATTAACGATTATAAGGGAATAATGGAAGAAATCAACAATGTCAGATCATATGGAGAACTAAAAAATACTTTAAAAAAGTATAAAATACCAATAATTTAAGGAGGATGAAACATGAGTTTTTTTGTTAATTTAGCCGAAAATTTTATTTCTTTTTTCCAACAGACCGGGGATACAATTGTAAGTAACATTACCGGCACGATTCCAATGCTTCTGGGGCTGCTGTTTTTAATCAATTTTATTATTAAAATAGTAGGTGACAAGAAGATTACAAAGATAGCCGAATTGTTGGGGAAGAGCACGATTCTCTCTTATCTGGTGCTGCCAAGCTTTGCATGGTTTTTCTTTTCCAGCCCAGGAGCACTCACGATGGGTAAGTTTCTGCCTGAAAAGAGAAAACCTGGTTTCGAAGATGCACTGGGGACAACAGTACATCCATTAACCTCACTTTTCCCCCATATTGTTCCGGCAGAGTTGTTCATCTGGCTTGGAGTTTCAGCAGGAATCACGACCCTTGGGCTGCAAACAGGACCATTGGCAATCCGCTACATCCTGGTAGGATTAATTATGGGACTGGTCAGAGGCATTGTTACTGAAAAAATTTTCATGTATTTCTTAGCGAAAAACAATAAATCAGCTGAATAAAGGAGGTATCCCAAATGAGTAAAAAGTTAGTTTTAAAACAAATGTCCGGATGGGGAGGACCTTTGGTCATTCCGATTGATACAAGTAAGAAGATTCTTTGCATGACTGGAAATGGAATTCCCCCGCTGGCAAGAAAAATCTCTGAAATAACAGGTGTTCCGGTAATTGACGGATTTCAGGACAGCGTAGCTGATGATGAGGTGTTACTGGTGGTTATCAATTGCGGGGGAACTCTCCGCTGCGGAATTTATCCTAAAAAAGGGATTTATACCTTGAATTTAAACAGCATTGGCCCATCTGGTCCACTGGAACAGTTTATTACGAAAGAAAACTATATCTCAGGGATTAGTGTCGAGACGGTGGAAGTTGTCGAGGGAGAGATATCCCCAAGCAGCCTGCCAAAAACTCCAGTCGCGGAAAATGTGATTGAGCCGGAAAAGCCGAAAACAGTGAGCCAGCAAAACGTGGAGAAGGATAATTGGTTCATATCGCTTGTCGGGTCTATGGGGATAACTCTTGGAAAGGTTATTTCGATGGCATATGAATCGGCAAAAGATGCGGTCAATACCGTACTAAAATCTGTAATACCATTCATGGTATTTATCAGTGTCCTTGTTACACTCATAATGGTAAGTGGAATTGGCAATGCAATGGCGAATGCGATCAAGCCAATGGCAGGATCGTTAGTCGGATTGATTATTATTTCGGTCATCTGTGGAATTCCATTTCTGTCACCACTTCTGGGTCCGGGGGCGGCAATTGCCCAGGTCATCGGTGTGCTGCTGGGAACGCAGATTGGTGAGGGAATCATTCCGCCGCAATATGCCCTCCCGGCATTATTTGCAATCAATGTGCAGGTAGGAGCCGACTTTGTTCCGGTGGGCCTTTCCATGCAGGAAGCGAAACCAGACACCATCAAGTATGGTACTCCGGCGTTCTTATTATCCAGATGTTTAACCGGTCCGCTTGCAGTTATCGTAGCATTTTTATTCAGTATTGGAATGTATTAAAATTATGGAGGCAAATATGAATAAGATTAATGTAGCAGTAGTGGGCGCAGGAATTTATGGAATCCATCATGTTCATGCATATCTGCAAAACCCACAAGTAAATCTGGTTGGTGTCTGTGACTTAAGTGCTGAGATCAGAGAAAAAATAGCTGGTGAATATCATGTTAAAACATATACAAACACGGAAGAACTTTTTGCAAATGAAACCGTAGATGCTATGTCAATTGCTACTCCTGACAGCTTTCATGTTGAACCGGCTCTTCATGCGATTGAGAAAGGCGTTCACATTTTGGTGGAAAAACCCCTTGCAACATCCTCCGATGATTGTCGGAAGATAATCCGGGCGGCCAATGCCAAAGGAATAAAAGTCGGAGTTGACTTCCACAAAAGATGGGATCCTGTTGCAATTAATGTATATAAAGCCCTTAGAGATCAAGAAAATACAGGATTTCCCATCAGGGGATACATGAGCATGGACGATACCATTGATGTTCCGACGAAGTGGTTTAAGTGGGGGCACACTTCTTCGCCGGTACACTTTCTGGGAATCCACTGCTTTGACCTTATCAGGTGGTATATGGGATGTGAGGCGAAGTCCGTTTATGCGGTTGGATCAAAAGAACTTCTGTTAAAAGAGCATAACATTGATTCTTATGACAGTGTACAGACCATTGTGGAATTTGAAAATGGCTGCAGCTGGGTTGTGGAAAACTCCTGGGTACTGCCTTCTGGTTTCCCGAAAGATAATGATGGAAGAACTACTATATTGACATCAAAGAAATTCTTTCGGATTGATTCCCAAGACCGTGGCATCCAGATCTATGCGGAAGATAAAGGAAGAACGCCTAACGTATATTTTTTCAATGAATGGAACGGTAAACAATTTGGCTTTGGGGTTGAACCAATTAATGAATTTATCGACGCGGTCATTCATGACAGGCCTTACATGGCGAGCGATATTGATGGGCTTGAATCAGCTAAAATTGCTGAAGCTGCCCATCTGAGCTTAAGGACGGGCAATAAAATGGTGATTGAAAGGGAGAAATGATGCGGATTTATCATTCGAAAATTGTGGAGATTGGAAAAGAAGCTTGTGAAATCATGCAAAATGACATGATCATTCTATTCTTTTCCAATGCGCCCCAAGAACTAAGAGACTATTGTGTTATTCATGAGAAATCAGAATTGATCAAAGAATTAAAGACCGGGGACCGACTGGTGCTGAACAAACAGCATTATACAATCATTAATATAGGTAATACTGCGTTAGATTCACTTGAAGAACTTGGGCATGTAACCTTCAAATTCAATATGAAAGCGGAAGATCAAATTCTTCCGGGAAGTATTCATCTAAAAGAAAAGTTGGACTATATCCCCCGGATAAATGATCTTATTACATTGGAGCGTTCATAAAATCATTATAGGAGGGCTAAAATGCTTTATTTTCTTATAGCATTTGTATTAGTAAGTGTTATTCAGTCATTTTTGCACCAGCTTCAAATGAAAAAGATCAATATGTTTTTCTATGAACTGAGGGAACGCGGGAATGTACTGGTAGGAATGAAACGAAATATGTTTAAAAAGAGTGCGGTTTTAATGATGCTTTTAAACCAGAATAACATTGAAGAAGCGTATATTATGTATGGAAGAAGCACGCTCTCAAAAATAAACCCCTATCCTGAGATTCAGGGAAAGAATATTTATAAAGTGGATATTTCTCATAATAGAACCATTGAACTGGCATTGAAAAATGCAATTGATCAAATCCAGAGATGTTGTTGATATACCAGATTATGTTCACTTCTGACGGGGAAGTCAGTTTTAGCGGTCGGTTGCTCAGTAGTGACTATAGCAGTCGAAATACCTGTTCTACAGTGCCGATCATGTTGTTCTTAGCGGTTTGAGGATCTAAAGCTTCTTCTAAGGTGGTAACGCCGCGGATAATTGGGAAATAAGCATCAATTCCGGCAGTATTACAGACCGCAGCATCTTCAGTTACGCTGCCGGCAAAT
>Ga0153928_1000844_pt1 | contig 14435 bp, 18 predicted proteins | sample TSNJ012MetaG_FD_106656 | JGI IMG/M metagenome (GOLD analysis project Ga0153928, IMG submission 106656) | Attine ant fungus gardens microbial communities from New Jersey, USA - TSNJ012 MetaG | ecosystem: Host-associated > Fungi > Mycelium > Unclassified | place: USA: New Jersey, Wharton State... | reverse complement strand
TCGTGTGAATTCCCACTAAATATTATACCAGATTTCACCCGGATTTGCAACAAAAATCGTTGAATTTCCGGGCTTTTTTGAATTTATCTTCAATTGAGTGTCACTTTTTTCTGGAAGTTAAGATATAATTGTAAGTATTGAATGCGGCTTTTTCATCACATGCCAAACTGTAATTGGGGCGATAATGAACGCTATATCGCAATATCTTAAATAAACTCTGATTGCAAGAACAAAAAGAATTAGATATAATAAGGCTGTGCAGCAATATGATAATAAGTTGATATCATCTGATGTTTACTTTGATCCAGCCACTTAAAGGGGTGCCAGTATGAATATTTTAATAGTTGTAGGAAGCGGTCTGAAAAGAGGAAACACCGACCGGCTTGTAGACGCATTTATCTATGGTCGGATAAGGGTATGGTGTTAGCCGGGGGATGCGGCGGTTCTCCTGACAAACGGCATATTGAGGATACCGGACATCTGGAAGCAGCGTATATGTTTGGCAAGAATTTATCATGAGGAGGATATACATATGGCAACGCACAAAGTCAAAATCACTGTTTTGAAGCGGGAGTTGTACAAGGATTTGCAGGAACAGTATTTAGCCGATCCTGAGTCAGGTAAATGCCCGTTCTTTGAAGAAGGACAGGAGTTCATGGTAGAAAATGATGATTTTTTCCGTATGCTGAACGGTAAGTTTTGTGCGGAAGCGTGGGACTGTATCAGCCGGTATGTATATTCCGCGTTGCAAGGCGGGTCAATAATGCACGGCTGGACCAATGATGAAAGAGTTATGATTGCCTGCTGCAACGACGGCACGCGCCCGGTGATATTCAAATTGGAACGTATTGACGAGTAAACCTGATAACCACAGCCAACTCCCCCACTCCGCCGCAGTGCGTTCCACGGCGGAGCATTTCCATTCATGGAATTTAAATTGTTTCTTGTTCTTCTTCTGGTTTCATAATTCCCATCAACCGTTTGATTTCCGCAAACTCAATCGGAGTATAATCAATCCGTTCTACACTGACACAAAAGCTCTGACTGCTGTAATCCGTATATTGCCTGCTGGCATGCACATGACCGAAAATGTTGGCATAAGGCATATTGGTATTCGTATATAGCGGCTCATGCGACAGCATCCAAAATTGATCTAAAATGATTGGATTATCATAAACCCGATGAAATCCCATGTCATAATAACGCTTTACATTTGGATTATCGTGATTCCCAAGTACCAGATATTTAATCCCCTTCAGCCGTTTCACAATTCCAGCAGTAACCTCATCCTTATAAAAAGAAACATCCCCTAACAGATATACCTTATCCCGCTTTCCGACTACCCGGTTCCAGTTAGCAATCAGTGTTTCATCCATCTCTTTCACCGTTTCAAATGGACGATTCTCATAAGTCATAATCGCACTGTGACCAAAATGCGGATCGGCAATAAAAAATGTTTTCATAGTCCCTCCATAGCCCCTACAAGTAATTTCCAAAAACAAACGGAACAGGTAATATCCCTGTTCCATCTATATATAATCAATACTAACTATCGTATTACATTATCACTGTACGCTGATTTCCAATGCTGTTGTCACTTGCTCGCCAATGATTCCATCTACAGTCAAACCATTGTCTTCCTGAAATTTCATCAACGCACCTTTCGTTCCATTCCCCATAATCCCGTCAGGCGTTCCGCAGTCATATCCTCTTTCATTCAGTGCTTCCTGAACCGCCTTTATCGTTTCTATGTCTTTTGATCCTGTTTTTGACGCTGTTGTTACTGTTGTTGTAGTTGTCTTATAAGGGCAAACACCGCCGCTGTGCAAATGAGGCGAGTATCCACCACAATGATAGTGGTAGCTTCCAAGTCCGCTCTTATTTTTGTTGTCCTTATGCCCACCACTTGAATCAGTTCTTCCCGAATGAGCTTGTGCAGTAATCATAACTGGGGTTTCCAATGCGGTCATAACAGGTGACACGGTAACAACAAGTGCCAGCAAAATCGCTAATAACAATTGACGACTATTTTTCATCAACTTGCCCTCCAGATTTGTTATTTTCCAATATTATACAATTAATTATCTATTTATGCAACGGTTCTTGCACAATTATATAATAATTTATATAATTTATGTCAAACCATTTTTAAAAACTCATGGAATCACCACCTATCACCCATACCATTGCAGTTTAGTTATATACACAGTATAATATCGATATGGAGGTGGCTTAAATGTTCAAGATAGGTGAATTTTCCAGACTGACACAAGTATCAATTCGTATGCTGCGATATTATGATGAAACAGGTTTACTAAAACCTGCCAAGATTGATAAATTTACGAATTACCGATTGTATTCCACAGAACAAATTTCCACATTGAATAAAATTATATTCTTGCGAGATTTTGGCTTCCATATTTAAGAGATTGCGCTTGCTCTTAATAAATGGGATGATAACTATATTATTAGTTTGCTTGACAATAAACGTCTGGAAATTGAAAAAACAATTAAATCCGAACAGGACAAACTATCTAAAATTGAATTGGCACAAAGGGATATCAGGCAAGAGAAAATAAAGATACATTACAATGTTTCAATCAAATCCATTCCCAGTTATCAGGTATTTTCGTTAAGGCGGGTTGTTCCCGATTATTATGCCGAAGGTCTGTTGTGGAAAGAGATGTCGGCTTTTGCAGACAAACATAATATTCCTATTTCAAACAATACCTTTTCCATCTATCACGATCCGGACTATAAGGAAACAAATGTAGATATTGAAATCTGCGCTCCCGTGGCCCGAACGGGAAAAGATACAAACGGTTTTACATATCGTAATACGGAGCCTGTTCCAATCATGGCGTGTACCATGGTGTATGGGACTTTTGAAAATATCGCGGGTGCATACCTTGGATTTGCGAGTTGGCTGCAAGAACATAGCCAATACAGTATGGGCGAACACAGCAGACAAATTGTGCACCGTGGGCCGTGGAATGAAGAAAGTCCCGATAATTATTTGACCGAACTACAGATTCCAATAAAGAAAATATAGATAAAAGCGTTTTGCAGTTTTTTCTGCAAGGCGCTTTTTTGCTATTGACTCTCACATGATGTGAGGGTCTAAACTGAATTTGCAGGCAAATAAAATTCATATGGAGGAATGAGACATGCAAAATTTTAATATCAGGCCGATTGGCAAAATCAGCATAAACGAGGGTGGGATGTTTATCAAGCTTGAGCAGAAATATATTCCTGCTTTGCAAGCGTTAAACGGATTCAGCCATCTTAATATTATCTGGTGGTTTAGTGACTTTGACCATGAAGAAGCGAGGAACATCCTTGAAACCCCACAGCCATACAAGAAAGCCCCAAAAACAATGGGCATCTTTGCCACAAGGTCGCCGGTTCGCCCTAATCCGCTCGCTTTAACAGCAGTTCAAATTATCAATATTGATTACGAAAGCGGCATTATTCAGATTGCTTATGTGGATGCCAACGACAACTCGCCCGTACTTGATATAAAGCCGTACACGCCAAGCCTTGACAGAGTGGAAAATCCTGGTGTGCCGGAATGGTGTTGCCATTGGCCTAAGAGTTTAGAGGAATCCGAAGAATTTGATTGGGAAAAGGAGTTTAATTTTTAGCATACTCTGGAACGGCGGTTTTGATTTTCAAAACCGCCGTTCTCAAGCATCCTGTCAATACACTTCCCCAATCCTCCCATTCAACCCTGATTGCATCTTTTCCGTCAGTAGCCATTATACTACTATCAATGGAAATTTTCCAAAGTAACCATAATTAAAAATATGATTTTTTTCTAAACCTGTTTCTAAGTAATGATAAGAAACCCATTCATAAAAGAAAATGCCAAATTCTTTGATAAATTCATATGCATCTAAAGCCTCCTCTTTCGACAATCCATTTTGTGAATCCACATTAACCTTTGATTTCTGAATAATTTCTATTTTCTTCTCAAAATCCATGCTATCTTTTAAAAGCTCTTTCACCCGCTCCATTTGAAAAGAGCCACAATAAATATAGTAGTTTATATCTTCACGAGGCACAAATGATTCCGGATCATCACAGTCAAATCCTTCCATTATTTCTTCCTCATTAAAACTGCTTGAATAGCTGGCAATACATTCATTCTTATCGTAGATTTCATAGGACCATCCATGATCTTCGGCATTTGTGAAGAAAACCAGTGGTCTTGTATTATGCATGAGTATTTGTTCACAACAATTGAACTCAGACACTCGCTCCCGTTGAATCACAAATGTAACAATACCATTTTTCTCCGGAAATACATAACCATGTAAAAGTGATAAGAGGCACTAAATTGGCTCATTTTTCATCATTCCTTTCCTGAAACCTTTCCTGCAGCAGCTCCAATAATTCTTCATAATACTTAAATACATACTGCCCTGGTGACAGCCCTGATACCTGACCATCCCCAGTCTCAATCACGATCCACTCGCCATTTTCCAATTCTGCAAAATCAACCGTATAAAACCGACTCTTTAGTCGGGGCAGATTATTTACCAATTGCTCCGGAACAGTATTTCCCGTCTGCTGATTTGAGTTTTTTGACAATGACAATCGTTTTCCATCCAGAAAAAAGGCACGGTACTCATTTGTCACACCCGCATTTTGCTTCAAAACAACATATTCTTTCAGAACAATTCCTTTGACAAACAGATTGCCCCGCATTTCGATAAATCTGGCAACGAAGCGGTCCATCTCGTCACTAGAGTAGGAGTCATCAAAAAATGCAGGAAAGTCCATCCCTTTCACGGATTTTACATAATCCTTAATCATAAACCGCCTGAACGCAGACTTGATATCATCCCAGTTGATTTTTTCATCCGCTTTAAAAAATATCGTCTTGGGAGTATACCCTTTTATCAGTGGATAAGAATTAGGGAATTCATGACAACTCTCATACTCTGCTGGAGTGTTAATCAAAGTTAACCCCTGCTCCTGCAGGGACGCATACAATTCCTGATATTTATCCGACTGCAGCATCCAGCCACGGTAGATGCACAAACCACCTTCCGGATGAGTCGGGTAAAGGTTTAGTTTTCCTCCTGCCGTAAACGTATCATAATCATAAAATAGAATCTGAAATTCCGGGAATTTTATTGCCTCCCGGTATTCATATTCATAATCAGGATCCACCGCTTTAATATTAAAAAAATCCGCTGGATATAAAATAGTGTGTCTCATTATATTATCTACTCCGTTTATTTGTGTAATTACTCCTCTATCAATCGTTTCAAACCGTATTCTCGCTCCATATGGATATCAGCACATCTTAAAAAATCACCATGATTTTCAAAAGAACAATTACCATGATTATTGTGAGCACCACCCGAAGTCCACGAACAAACAAATGGATACATTTGGCCTATCTCATTTCCCTTTTCAATACAGAAAAAGCTCAACTTCTCAAAATTATTATCAAAAAAGAGATAGCAACAATAACATAACGGCTCGTCTTCCGGTTCCGGCAAGATGATTTTCATCATCATAACCCCCTCCGCAATCTTGGCTGTCTCAATATCAAACTGTTCTTCTGTATATGGATTTTCAACATCTTCTTTCTGGAAGATATCATCAATTATTCTAAACAGCACTGCCTTATCCTTTAGAACCATTCCAACAAATTGAGCATTATCCTCAAAGAACCATTGAGGGAGCAGTCTGTGTTCAAACATATATCGAATTTGATGTAAAATCATGATGACATCTCCTAATCTATCTAAATATTTACTGTATTCTGGAACCGAATCTCGTTCACAAGCTATTATGTCACTCTCTATTCAACTTCTTTCCTTCTGAGAAAGGCTGACCAATAATGCCTTCTAAATTGCAATAGCTGAATCCCATCATAATAATCGGGTCAATTTTAATTGGATCAGGATTGCCGCCTGTCAAACAATCTTCACTTGCAAACACCGCAACAATTTCACCAAAAAACATCGTAAAACCTCTTATTTCCTTCCTATCACAAACCTTGCAGAGAAAATTCAGCGGGCACTCCTCTATCATAGGAGCATCGCCTGCTGCGTCAAAAAAGGATTTAAACAAATTCGACTTATCAACCTGTTTACCTGATACAATGCCGCAGTAATCCAGTTCTTTCAGCAGCGCTGTCGAAGGTATATTGACGCTAAAATAACCGTTTTGTATAATTCCTTCCGTTATATAGTGGGTGTTTTTCAACGACACGCACAATACCGGTTCAAGACTGGCACATCCACCTGCGCCAACCGTAGTATATGTGGGTTTTTCATTTAACATTGCACCAACAATCATACCAGGAAACGGGCCAACCGCCTGATTTTTAAGTCTCATTTTTTTCATAACCACACAGGCTCGGGGACTCGTGACTTTAGTGACTTTAGTCATGAGAGAAGAGCCGTACTCCCTTCTGTTAATAAACCATTTGCCATTTCCAATAATCTTAGTTTGTTACAATTCGCGCTCGCATGAACTTTAGTCCCATTCAACATAATATTTCCGGCAATACAATAAGCATCTGCAGCATGCGTTTTTTCTAATCCGTTCTGTATCCGTGTGTCCTTTGTAAGATAACCGTATGTGAAAGATACATTGGAATATCTCAGTCTATTTACATTTATAATAACTGACTCGCCTTTATTTATCAAGCATATTCATATTGTCATACACAATATCAAACGCAATATAGTAATAGCTTGTTCGTCAGCCTTTTATAGGCTTCGGGAACGACTCTTCACTCAAAGCCTTTGCCTATTAATCCATTTGAATCCTGTCGCACAAAAACAGCCGCCATTTCTGGCGACTTGGAGTATCGGTCAACTGGCAGATACCTTGGCAAGATAATCAGCCGATTCTTTTATATCCGCCTCGATTTCGTATCGATTCCGACCTTCAATCGTAAGAGTACCAGAATAACTCATATCCCGAAGCGTCTGAATTACTTTCAGAAAATCGATGGAACCAAACCCCGGATAATATCGATTATTATCCGAAATATGAATGTTGGAATACAATTCACGCCATACCAACATGGTTTTAAACATATTAGCCTCCTCGATGTTCATATGGTATGTATCAGGCAAAACACGAACACCCGGGCACATAAAAGCCGCCCCCTCCTCTACAAGATTAATAAGCGTTGCCTCATAATGATTTGTCGCTTCTAAATACAGATGAATACCACTATATTCACAGAGATGTGCAAGTTCAGATAATGACTTTTCCATCTGGCTTTTTGCATTTGGCAGATTGTCACCGGCTTTCCCCTTGATAAAGCCGCAAATGATATTTGCATGAAATCGTTCCGCAAATGGAATGACTTTCTGTTTCAGCATATTAACCGTATTTTGTCGCCTTGCATCGTCTGCATCAGAGAGAGAGAGGCCATACTGATCCGCAAAAGCGCCGGAGGCTATTGACGTTAATATTAAATCATAGTTTTTCAGCAGTGAACTTATCTTGTCAAATTCGGCATCGTCAAAATTAAGCAGGTTCAACTCAACACCATAAAAATGCTTGACTTGTAAGAGTTCCAGCACTTTGGGAAAACGGACTGAATAAATGACATCTGCATTCAACTGGATACACAACGGATACGCATATATATCAGTCATAAAAAATACCAAGCTTTGGCAGTTCATGGATACTTTTCCATCCGGGACTCTGCGGCTCCTGAAGAAATGGCGCGATTTCCTCAGATTTACGGAATGTGAACAAGGAGGGATCCGGCACTTGCCCTGACGGATATTTCGTCAGAATATCTTCCACCATGCAATTCAAATATTCACATATCGCCGCAATCGGACGCTTCGCCTTTCTCGCATTTGCGCGGGTTGGTTTCCCAACAACTCCTTCCGGTGTTCCGAAGCGTTCGATAATTCTGTGTCCTTCTGCCTCTGACCACTTATTGGGGCGGTGAAAGGAATCAACAGAGCCATCGTAGAAGCCATCATCAAGATACCCAAAGCTCTTCGCATCCGCATCAACCACACAGCTCATATCAACCATTTGCTCAAACAATAACAGTGCGCAGGATGTCTCAGCCTCGTCGGCATGTATAAATGGAGTTGTCACAAAATCTTCCCGCTCATCTCCCAGTGGATAGAAAAATTCCCGAATCGCACGATGCCATTCAACTACCGTGACAAATGCCGGAATCTGATAGCGCTTAAAGAATTCCTGAACTGCGGATTCCAGCATCCAGTCCTGGCCATGATTATTTACAAAGATAATTTTACGAAACCCGTCATCCCAAAGCCCCGCCATAACACTAATCATCGTTTCAACAACCGTTGTCATGCTGAGCATCACCGTGCCAGGCATGCCAATGTGATGATAAGGATGTCCCCCATAGTTCAGTACCGGCATTGACAGGGCAACTTCATGCCCTGCTTTTGCAGTCTTACGGCGAACTGCCTCACAAATTGAAGTGCACATAAATGTATCCAATCCGCTGTTATTATGAATTCCATGATTCTCTGTACAACCTACCGGTACGAGAACAATGTCACACTTCCTTCTCTTATCAATGACCATTTTCCTTGGTGAATTCTGAATATAACAACCCGCTTTGCCAAGCTCACTGTCACTTGGAATCTCATAGTCATCCAAGATTTTTTGAATTTCTTTTTCATCTGCATCCCAAAGGCGTTTCTTAAGACATCCGACTTTATTATCTTCAAAAAAAATATTAGGATACTCTGTTGTCAACCATTTCTGGTACATAACTGTTCCTCCTGTAAATGTAATCGTCGCCTGGAAGCCATCAACTCTACCAGATAGTATAGCCGCCGTCTATGCAGATATCTGCACCTGTTGTATAAGATGCAAGTTCACTGCAAAGGTATAAAACTGCACCTGCCATCTCATCTGCTGTTGCATATCGCTTAAGTGGAGTTGTCTCGATATTGAATGCAATATCCTGCGGTGTCTTTTCAAAATGAGCTGCAGAATATACATATCCCGGACTGACCGTGTTGATGCGAACACCATCCTTTATGAACTGCATTGCCAGGCCTCTTGTCAGGTGCTTTACACAAGCCTTGCTTGCCGGATAAATCACTTCATAATTGCAGCCTTCCGGTCTCCTGTTAATAATACTCGCAGACATGGAAGCGGTATTGACAATGGAACCACCTTTTTGATTCTTTTTCATGATTTTGGCAAGGGCACAGTTGATAATCATAGTGCCTCTCGCATTCGTATCCATAATTCTGTCCCATGTATTTTTATCATAATCACCTTGATCAGCAGGCATGCCGATACCAACATTGCTGTGCGCAACATGAATCGTTCCAAACTTTTCCATAATTCGATCAAGCATTGCCTGAACAGAAGCCTCATCTGCTGCATCGAATGTTACTGCAATACACTCGCGACCAAATTTTGCGGTCAGATCATGCGCAAGCTTGTCAAGCTGGCCTTTACAGTGGTCAATGTCAGCAACAACAACGTTGGCCCCCAATTCTGCAAATCCCGCAGCTGACATCATCCCAATCTGACCGATAGCGCCGGTAACTAATGCCACCTTACCCTCAAACGTAAACTTATCCTTGACACTTTGTCGTGAATCAAGATCTAATAACGGAATATCTGTCATCATACAATCTCCTCTTCATCGTAAATTATTTGTAGTAATTCTTTACATTTGCAATGATACCTTTCATATCGAGCCCATACCGTTCTAACTGATCTGCATGATCTGCAATCGGACCAAAAGCATTAGGCAGGCCTAGCTTAACAATCCTTGTTGACCATCCCAATCCGGCGATTACATCACTGACCGCAGATCCAAGCCCGCCAATCAATCCATGCTCTTCAACAGTAAGAATTAACCTGGTTTCTTCCGATGCGCGTTTGATAGCTTCATCGTCAAGCGGTTTTATCGTCTGCATATCCAGTACCCTCACAGAGATACCGTCTTTACTCAACTCATTACCTGCCTGCAGCGCATGATATACACAGCTTCCGGTGGCAATGATAGTGACATCTGTTCCGTCCTTAAGAAGGTTTGCTTTACCAATTTTAAGCTCGTAATCCTGTTCATAAACCACTGGTGATGCAGTCCCGGTCAGTCTCATATAAACAGGCCCCGGATAATCTGCAATCGCTATTGTCATTTTTGCAACAGAAAGTCCATCCGAAGGACTGACAACCGTCATATTCGGGATTGCCCGCATTATCGCCAAATCTTCTATGGCATAATGGGTGTATCCCTGCGTGCCAACCGCACAACCGGCATCATGTGCGATCAATTTTACGTTTGCATTCATATATGCAGCATCGGTTCTTATCTGTTCACACGCCCGCATGCTGAGAAACGATGCAAATGATGCACAATATGCAATCTTTCCGCAAACAGCTACTCCGGTTCCGACACCGACCATATTTTGTTCAGCAATGCCAACATTTACAAAACGCTCCGGATATTGCTCCCGAAATTCTTCGGTTTTACATGTACCCGAGAGATCAGCTCCAATACAGACAACATTGTCTCGCTCTTTCGCCACCTCCATAAGGCCAAATCCAAAAGATTTTCTTGGTCCAAACTCTGCCAGCTTTTGTATTAGCGCCAAATCAACCTTCATACCCAGACCTCCTATAGTTCTCATCGCATTCGAGTTCAGCCAAAGCTACTTCGTACTCATCTTTCTTGATTCTGTAGTGATGTGTCTTTGGATTATTCTCAAACAGGGTAACACCTTTCCCCTTTATTGTGTGGGCAATAATTGCCAGCGGTTTTCCCCATATATAGTTGTTTTCCCCCAGCGCATTATAAAGTTCCAGCGGATCATGTCCATTAACCTCTTTGACATTCCATCCAAACGCACGCCATTTTGCAGCCATATCGCCATACTCACAGACATCCTTTACAAATCCGTCACTCTGCATTCTATTGCAGTCGATGATTACTACCAGGTTATCCAAATGCTCTTTCGCTGCCAGCATTGCAGCCTCCCAAACAGACCCCTCATCACATTCTCCGTCTCCGCAAAGGACATAGGTCATGTAACTGAGACGATCCCACTTTGCAGCGAGTGCCGCCCCTGCCCCAAGAGAAAGTCCATGGCCAAGAGAGCCGGTCGCATATTCGATACCGAGCTCCGGATGCAAGCTGGGATGCCCCGGAAGAATACTGTCCTTTGTTTCAAATGTTTCCAGTAATTCTTTGTCAAAATATCCCGCTTCTGAGAGAGTGATATAGAGAGCCAGCGAGCCATGACCTTTGCTCAGGACGAATCTGTCACGATTCGGATCATCTGTACGCTTGGGATCATAGTGCATAACTCCGAAAAAGAGCGTCGCCATAATTTCCGCAATCGAGAAAGTGGAACTGAAATGTGCTCCATGCTCACCAGCCGCATACCCCATATCTAATGCCGTCTTACGAATTATATAAGCTTCATAAGCTATTTTATTTACTATTTCATTACGCGTCATACCGGTTCATCCTCCAAATAAATTACGTAGGGTTTTCCATTCAGTGCATTATGAGCATCCGGCAACCATGGTTTACAGACAATTCCGAGACGGCCGTTACCGCTGATATCTCCAACCTGAGCCGCATGACCGCCCAGATTAACATCCAAAATCACATGCTCGTTCCAGTCCCTTCCTCTGCCATCTGCATTCTCCCATATATAGTATTTGGGAGTACCATCGCCTCTGACATCATCCATCTCACAGCTGAAAATATCAAAATCCCCGTCACCATCCAAGTCACCAACCCACAGCGTATGAAGCGCACCACGGATCGGATTGGCAGGTTTCATAATGTCATGTCTCACCCACTCAGACCCATCTCCGTTGACATTTTCAAGCCACCAGAGCGCCCCTCCGGTTATTTCATTTTCAATCATAACAATATCATTATCGCCATCTTTGTCCATATCACAGACATAAGAATGGGTGGCATTGGCTTTGCTGGGATCGGCCAGAAGCTCCTGAATATACTTATACGAATTGACCCCCGTATCCGTGTTAGCTGTACTGGATTCTGCCGTTGCCATGTAGGCCTCACTCAGATTGTCTGTACTCCAGGAAGCAACAAATGGAAGCCTATGCTCTACCCATTTTGTTCCATTACCATTTACGTTTTCAAACCATGCATTTGAACGCACAACATCGGCATGTCCATTGCCGGTTAAATCTCCGCCGGATGCACCTGAATGGATTGATGGGCCGATATAGGTATACGGCCAAAGCTGTGTGGGATCCTCCGGAATCTTATACCAACGAAGATCATTCTGGTCAGACATCGTAATGACTTCCATCCTTCCATCACCGTCAATATCTGCAAGAGCGACATCATGGACGGCAGTCAAATCCGGATCATAGACATACTTTTCCCACAGTGCACCATCCTCACGAGAGTTTTTATACCATGCACCGCCAACTACGAAATCTATCCAGCCATCATTATCTACATCGTATGCAATAGCGCCTACATCAGACGGAGAATCCTTTCCCAGCAAAAATCGCGTCCATCGTGTCGGTGTCTCGTATCGGTAGTAATAGATATCCCCATATTGAATTCCGGTGATAAACTCCAGTTTTCCGTCATGGTTAATATCTGCCAAAGCAGTCTGCGAATATGGCCCTTCCGGCAGATCTGTATCAATGATATAATGCTTGAAGTTATGCATAGCGCCTCCATCTTAACTAATATCCATATCCAACTTACGCTGATTCATCAGTACTGACCATCTTAGCCAGCAAATCCGCTTTTACGTAGTTATACTTGCGATTATCCAGTTCCTCTTTGAATTCACCTTTAACAATAATTTTAATTCTATCAGAAAGATTTAGAATCTCCTCGATTTCATCCGAAATTAAGATTATAGCTACCTTCTGGCTGCTTAACTCTTTGATAATCTGATATATCTCTTCTTTGGCTCCAACATCAACGCCTCTGGTAGGCTGATCCAGAATGATGATTCTGGATTCCGAACAGAGCCATTTACCAATTGCAATCTTCTGCTGGTTACCTCCGCTTAAATCAGCAACTCTTTGTGTCGGCGCATGACATTTCACATGCATTCGGCCAATCATTTTGGCTGCCAGTTCATACACCTTGTCAAAAAGGATAAAGCCATTCTTTGTATAATCGCTTAGTACGGCCAGCACCAGGTTATCTTCTATGGAGCGTTCCAGAATCAATCCCTCTTCCTTTCGATCTTCCGGAAGATATCCTATCTTCAGGGCGACTGCATCACTTGGCGCTTTTATATTAACCACCTTTCCCCCCACGGATATCTCTCCGGATGCCCTTGCATCCGCGCCGACAATCATTCTGACCAGCTCTGACCTTCCGGATCCTACAACTCCGGTAATCCCCAGGACTTCTCCCTGATGAAGATCAAAGCTGATATTTTTCGTGACTGCCGTCGCGTGATTCAATTCTCTGACCGATAATATGACCTCAGATCCGGCATTTGACTCATCTCTTTTTTCCGATACTTTCTGCTTATGGCCAATCATCCACTCAACTACGTTCTCGATGTTACAATTGGAAACTATTTCAGTCAGAATTTTCTGACCATTTCTCAAAACAGTAACATGATCGGCAATCTGGAAAATTTCTTCCAGGAAGTGGGATATGTACACAATGCTGACCCCTCGTTTATTCAAGTTACGGATAACATGGAACAGTTCCTGAACCTCGACCGAAGAAAGTGAAGACGTTGGCTCATCAAATATGATGATATCTGCATCCATAGATACGCAACGGGCAATCATAACCAACTGCCGCTTTGACAATGGCAGGCTTTCGATGACATCATGCGCATTGATTGGAAAATTCAGTTCATCCAGCAGTTTCTGAGCCTTTTTATACATCGATTTTCTGTCCAGAAATTTTCTGTTGCCAAGAATTTCTCTGCCCAGAAAGATGTTTGTGCTGACATCCAGATTTTCTGCAAGATCCAACTCCTGATGAACCATGACAATACCTTTCCCATTTGCATCGTGCGGATTTTTAAATTGAACCGTCTCACCATTAATCATTATTTCACCTGAGTACCCGTCATAGATGCCATTCATGATTTTCATCAAGGTCGATTTTCCGGCGCCATTTGCCCCGACCAGTGCATGAACTTCACCCCTTAGAAGTTGAAAGGTGACATCATCGAGAACCTTATTGCCCAAAAAAGCCTTGGTGATATTACGCATTTCAAGAATATACTCTTCCATACACATTTGCCTTTCCATTTATTTGCGTCTGCGGTTCAAAAATGTGGTCAGGCCGACCGCACCAAGGATGATCAGTCCGGTGACTGCTTTTTCCCAGTAACTGGAGATGCCGGTCAACTGGATAATGTTAATGATCATTCCCATCATCATGGCACCAAAGAATGTTCCGACGATATTTCCTTTTCCCCCCTCCATCGCAATTCCACCGATAACACAGGAGG
>Ga0153928_1000834_pt1 | contig 14583 bp, 16 predicted proteins | sample TSNJ012MetaG_FD_106656 | JGI IMG/M metagenome (GOLD analysis project Ga0153928, IMG submission 106656) | Attine ant fungus gardens microbial communities from New Jersey, USA - TSNJ012 MetaG | ecosystem: Host-associated > Fungi > Mycelium > Unclassified | place: USA: New Jersey, Wharton State... | reverse complement strand
TTCCAGGAGAGGGGGACGTTGTTAGTTTATGTGGAATTATGAAAAAAGATTGCAGTATCCGGTAAATATTACAAAACCAAATGCGAAGGTTGCGCAGATTGTTATGAGTCAGTACGGCGGACCCTACCTCATTAGGTAGGAAAAATTTTACTCAAAGTCAAATAACATAAGGCCTTTCTTTTAATCTCCCCATTAGTAAACCCTATCCCATTAGGTATAATACATCTTATTTATAGGTCAATTTTAGTGTTTTTTCTTTCTTTGAAAATTTTATATCATCAAGTAAAAAATGTGCTGTTTCATGTTTTACTTTTATGTCAACGCTATCATCCGTTAGTAATTCATAGACACTGCTTATTCTTTGATAAATACTATTGTCCGGTTCTTCTATGTTCGTTAATCCCTCTTTCAATAATTTTAACTGTTCTATAAGTTGTCTTCTTTCCATACTGATTTGTTCTTTATGATGTTTATACTCCTCTAATGTGTCAATTCCATCTTGATAAGCCCTTATCATCCGTTCCTCTCTATTGTCCAACTTTTCCAATGAAGTATTTAAGATATCATATTCACTACTTGTATCCACATCACTTGATTTTGGTACGATATTAATATCAAGTTCATTTTGATAGGTTTCTTTCAACTGTTCAGCAACTAATTGCTCTAACATATCATATCGAATCAATTGTGATGTTTTACATTGTCCTTTTACATATCCATTGCATTGTAAATAATTTTTACCCGAAGATACAAGAGTTTTATCGCATGCAGAACAACGTACCAGCCCTTTTAACCATGTATTAAGCTTAGCCATGGGTTTTTCTCTAGGTTTATAGATATCTTTGTTTTTTTTCAAAATATCTTGACATTCGTTCCAAATTTCAGTATTTATAAGTGGTTCATGACTACCATCTCTAATAATTAAATTAGGATTATTATAATCATATCTTTTTGTTTTTCCTGCTGGATTCCATCTTGTCTTACCTATATAAGTAGGATTATTTAAGATATACTCAATTGTTCTACTCTCAAAGGCATTACCCCTATGAGTTTTAACACCCAATTCATTCAATTTTATTGCTAACTGTCTCATCCCTAATTCACCAGAGGAAAACTTTTCAAATATATATTTAATATAAACTGCTTCCTCTTCATTAACTATTAACTGCTTATTATCCATACTGTAGCCAAAAGGTGGTATTGATTGAGGTTCTCCCCTCTCTGCCTTTTCTGTCATTCCTTTTTTTACTTCCTCTGCTAGATTCAAACTATAATATTCTGCCATCGCTTCTAGCATGGCTTCAAGAATTACCGAAAACTTATCATCTTCTATACTTTCAGTAATAGAAAGAACTTTTACATCACATTCTTTTCTTAATAACGATTTATAAACAACACTATCCTCTCTTGAACGTGCAAATCTATCAAATTTATGTACTAATATAACATCAAATGGTTTGGGTTTTAATTTGGCAGTTGCAACCATTCTCATAAATTCTGGTCGCTTGTCTGCTCTTTTCCCTGATATACCCTCGTCAATAAAAATGTGTTCTTTTGTCAAAATTATATCATGTTGCTTAGCATAGTTTTTAATTAATTTTAATTGTGCGTCTATAGAGTATTCCAATTGGTCGTCTGTAGATACTCTTAAATAACATGCACCGTTTAAATACATTTTTCACATCTCCTTTCATATTGAAAAGAAATGTTTTTGCAATTATTACTGCTAAAACACTCATAAAATTATATTCTGTTTTGCTGTAATTATGAAAAATATGTCACTTTTTATGTTTTATTTACTATCACTCTCTTTCATCCATAGTTTTTTTCATATTCATTTATTCTTTTTTTGTGATTTTTAAAATTATACTTTTCAGATTTAATAATTATTACATCTTTAGTTTTTTATTTATATCCATAATTATTTTACGAACTTCTTATAGTCCTTTTTCTGCTTCAATCAATTTATCAATGCCTAATTTTACGGATAATCCACCATGACATACTAATAACTTATGCAATGTGTTTTGATATTCATATAAATTTTTTTTAATATGTTTATTGTCAATACTATTATACAACAATGTGAAAATATCTTGACATTTTTCAAATAGATATTTATATTCATCATCTCCTAAAACAACATCTTTGTTTTTTAAATAAATCTCCTTAAAAAATTTCATATCTGCATTTTTCATTTTTTTCTCTCCATTCATAATTTAATAACTAAAAGGATACATTTTTGTAGTATATGAACAAGATGACCTTGGAAAGAGTTCACATTTTACTTATAATTGTATCCCTTTAGGGTTATTCCCCTGCAAATAACCTGTTTCCATTATATAAATTTCTAAGTATAATTGAATATTTTTCGAGCAATTTAATAGTAGATGTCGCAAAGTTGTACACTTTTAGACACTATTTTAAAAATATTTAAGGGTTGATAATATGCAAAATGCAATTATAGATAGATTTCTACTAGAAAAGAAATTAGAGGGTGTGAAAGACTCTACATTGTCTAATTACAGCTACAAACTAACCTCAAGTGTCGTACCTTGCTTTACAAATGGTCTTAATACAACGGAAGAAGACTTATATAATACAATTAGTCAGAAACAAGAAACACTGAAAAATAAGACATACGTTGATTTCATTGTATTAATGAATGACTTCTTGGGGTTTTTGCATAAACGGGATTATATGAGTAAATTAATTCAATTACCTTGCCCTAAAATGAAAAAACAAAACATTGAAATTTTTTCCGAAAAAGAGAAAGCACAATTGGAAGAGTATTTAATTGATAATATTGATTATTTTAATTTTGGTGTTCTTCTTGCTTTATATACCGGCATACGAAATGGCGAGTTATCTGCATGTAAAAACTGGTGGATTAATCGTGATGGTATTCTATATGTAAAAAAGACCTTGCAAAGAGTAAAAGACCTTAACAAAAATACTGAAACTAAAACCAAAATAGTGATAACAGACCCCAAAAGTGACAGTTCTATAAGGGAGATACCTCTTCCCAAATGGCTATTTGAATTATACTTAAAATTACCAAATAAAAACGAAAATGCTTATTTATTAACCAATACCACTGAGTTTATAGAACCTAGAACGATTGAAAGAAAGTTTAAGAAGATATTAAGGTTATGTGGAATTATAAAAAAGAAATTTCACGTATTGCGCCATACGTTTGCAACTAATTGTGTTCGTCTTGGTATAGACATTAAAACATTAGCTGAATTGCTTGGACATTCTAATGTAAAAATAACACTTGATAGATACGTTCATTCTGATATAATGATTAAGCAAGAAAGTATGCAGAGGCTTAAACTCACGAGAAAAAGTCGTTAAGTGTACAACTTTGCGACAGAGTATAAGATTACCAAGAACGATAATATTATACATATATCTTATATTAGAATAAGTCTCGAAGAAAATTTTAATTTCTTCCTTTAAGATTATTAACGGGTCATTATCTTCATTCTAGGAGGGCTTTTTACAAAAACGAAATAGAAAAACAAGGCAGATACTACTATTACCTTGTTACCTATTGTTCAAATATAATATAATTACAATTTTTTCCATTCTGAATATAACCCGAATTGAGTGAGGGCATATTGTCAACCACGTAATATAAGACATATTCAAGAGAATCTTTAATTATATTAAATTCTTTTGGTTTTAGCTTAATTATGTATTTTATTTTCTTGTCGCTCACTTTCTCTACTTTAATAGAAGTAGATTCAAGAGCATAAATCAATTCTAAGTTTTCTCCTAAATAGTTTATCCACTGCGAATGTAGCAAATCGGATATAATACTTTTATTAATTCTAATTTCATCAGAGTTCGTTATTATTTCACCTCCATCAAACAAGCTATTTTTCATTAACCTTGGTAATGCTCAATGTTCACCAATCATTACCAAGGCAAAATGTTTTTTTACTACATATATAATTTTTTTATTTACTTACTTTTGTACCATTAATATAATGGTCATGTCCTTTTGCGTTATTAGAATCACGGTAACCATGTTTATTGCCACTTGTATCAGTCCTAGTAAATCCATTACCATCATCATGATAGTCTATACTCTCTCCTCTATCCCCCATTGAATGATTAATTTCATATGCTGTAGGGGGAAGATCAGCAGGTAAATTACCTTTCACAGTATCATCAGTCCAACCCATTCCTATATTTCCTCCTGTTAATATAAGACACGGCACACAACCGCATTATTATCTTGTTGCATAAAAAAGAACTATAGATTTATTGGATTTCCTAACACTCAATAGTACATCGGAATCACCCCTTTACTTTCACAACACATTGTAAATTACATTTCAAAGGTACTAATTTCCTCAATATAATTTTACCACATCATACCATAAACTGTAAATTACTATAGCGATATAAAGAGAAAATTTTAATATTTCTTTGCGGAATTGCCAATAAGATATTATTTCTATTCTAGGTCTTTGTAAGAATTATTTTTTTACAAAGTCTTTTTTATTATAAACAGTCACAAATTATAATTATTTTCATAAATTGAAATATGAAGACAATCTTTTCAATAATTAAAAAATGAAAATTCATTAATTAAATTATGAAAAGAAAAGATTCAAATATTAATAAATGAAAGAGGTTGATAATAATCAAAGAAAAAGGCAATCAGAACATAGGTCAGAAATTGAATGCATATAAACCACCAGAAATTCAAACTGCACCGTTTCATAATCCAATGCAGGAGCGTGTTAGCTTATTGGAAAGACAAATAGAAGAATATAAGAATCTGGTACATCTATTAAAATGGGAATTAAGCAAAAAGGAGATGGAAAAGAACTATTTAAAACAGGCAATTGCAGATATCAAGAAGAGTCATTTTGATAATAGCCGTGGCGCAGGTCGGAAACCCAAGTTTACAATAGAGCAAATAGACAAGATTATAAAATGTCGGCAGAATGGAGATACCATTTCAGCTATTGCGCAGAAATATAATTGTTCAACGGGTCTGGTACATAAACTAGTAATTCAAAAACAAAAATGAAAAAAGAAAGTCCCAAGGTCAAAAACAATATTTCCTTGGGATTTATTATATAGGTCTTATAGAGACTAATTTTCTATAGACTTTTCTTTTTGCTTTATCCATTCCTTTAAAACCATATTAATATACTGACTAAAATTGCGGTCGTCCTCTTCTGCCAGTTCTTTGATTTTTTCAATGATAGGGTCATCTAAAGTAATGCTTACTTGAGTTTTCAATGGTTTCATAACAAACAACTCCTTTTTTAACAAATATAACATTTGTTTATATTTCATATTGTAAAATGATTTTAAATAAGTTAAAATATCATAAAATGATATAAAAAGAAAGGAGTAAAAATAAGATAGACAACGAAATTCAAGATATCAAAGTACAAGGAGGAAGAGACAATGAGTAAAGGAAGGTCTTTTTTATTTGCAACAAAGTTATTTTTATTATTTCTAGTTTTATTTTCAGTAACAATAACATTTGGTGGGTGCAGCAGTGGGTCATCGGAAAAAAGTGAAAATGAGATAAAAGAGGATATTGCGCTTTCTGACAATTTACTAATATCTTCAATGGATGAGCGAACTTTCACATTTGAAAAGCGACAAACAAATAAAGAAGCAAAAAATGATAAAGTTTGGGTAAGTGTTGACGCGAAAGATGACATCGCAAATTATCAAGCTAGTTATGAAATTGAGTATCGATTATATAATGATGGCTGGAAACTTGAAAACGTTAATGTTACTGATAGACAGCTTTTCCCTGTTAATGGAGTGGACGGATATGTTAATAGTTGGAGCACAGATTGGGGCTGGATATATATAATTCATGAAGTGGATTGGAATAATTTGAATGTGCTTCTTCAAACTTCAAATATAATTACACTCGAACTTTCGGAGAAGTCAACTAAACAATCTTTATATCCATATTTTTATGATGGAAGTGATGGAGAAATAATTGATTTTGGATTCAGAACTAAGGAATTTCATTTAAGTTTAAATCAAGATTCCAGCCAATTTCTTGTACCTTATACTGTAAATGATAGTGGTATAAATAATCATTTTCTTGTAAATGAATGAAAGACTGAAAAGTGGCTGCAACGTTTATAAACAATACGAAAAATTCATGGAATCGCAGTAAATGGTTTTTAATCATATTTTTAAAAGAATAATTTTCGGCTTTTCAATATGCAAATGAAAAAGGTGTGACTGTATATGTATTTGTACGGTCATACCTTTTTTCTTTGTTTAAAATAACAGAAAAAATATTCCAAAAAATGAATGATTTACTTCTTGTCCTACTCCTTTATGCCCTACGGAACAAGCTTCGCCTGATCCTACGGTCATAAACCGACACATAAAAAGAATGCACAACCCACCAAAAATAACATTTGTGCAAGGGTGGTCTACGCTAAAATTACCGTAGACCACCCTTTCACATCATATGGAATATGAACATGATATTTTTTGTGGTGTTGTTGTTCTTTTTTTTATGTGTCTGGAGTAGGTTTGTAGTGTGTGGGTTAGGTGGTTGGTGGTGGGGTTAGTTAGTTTGGAGCATTCACCCTTTGAGGTGGTTTTGCTTGATTATATATTTTATGTAGCTTTCCCTCTGCTCCAATTCGGGTTACGGTTCTACCCGAATGAGGGAAATCATAGAATGTGACCCCTGCCCTAAAGGGAGCTACCGAGCCGAACCACTTAATCCCCTTGCCCAACCCAAGGGGAGACTTTTGCCCCTTTTGGGGGCAAGAGATTTGCGACTTTGTCGCTTATCTTTCTTACCGAAAGGAGGTATTTCATATTGAATTAACTGATAGAGACTTTGAAGTCTTAAGGCTTGTCAGCCGTTTTCGTTTTATGACAGGTAAGCATATTAAGAAATTTGCTCACTTTTCATCCGACAGGACGAAAGAAAGACGTTTAAAATTGCTTGTAGATAACAAGTATTTACACAGAAAAAAAATTTTCTACGGTTATCCTTACTTTTATACTTTAACGCATAAAGGACGCATGATTACAGGTTTAACAAAACATCCCGATAAGATACGAGTTGACCGAATCAAACATGATATTATCGTACTAGATTGTATCAATACCATTTTAAGCAAGTATTCCATTACTTTAGATGATATTACCACAGAAAAAGAGTTACACCGTAAGGACGGCTTTGGCAATCGGAATCATCAACCCGACTTTATTTTTTATCATAATGAAAAAAGTTGTGCCGTTGAGATTGAATTGACTGTTAAAAATAAAGACGCATTGGAAAAAAATGTGAAATCAAACTACATGAATTATGACTATCAATTATGGTTCATCGAGAAGACAAATAAAAAATTGAATCGTAATTTAGACGAATGTACAAGCAAATACGACAATATTCACATCTCTTATCTTTAGGAGTTGATAACATATGCAAGAGATAAATTTCTTTTCTCTTTTTTTGCTTGTAGTAATGATTGGATTACTATATTTCTTTTTCTATTTAGTCGAGAACTGGGGGACAGTCAACTTGTGGAAATTTAGAAGTGATACGCAAAAGACAACAAGAAAATTACCAAAATTCAAAGAAGAACGTATTATTTTAGGTTACAAAGGGAAAAAAGAAATTTCACTCCCTGTAAACATTGCTCATGCGTATGTATGTGGTACAACTGGGAGCGGTAAAACGGTGGCATTATCGAATTTCATAGAATGTGCAATCGAGAACGATTATCCTTTATTATTACTGGACGGTAAAGGCGATTTAGGTCAAGGAAGTATGCTTGATATTGTCCAGAAGATGAAAGGCGATAAAAAACTATATGTTATAGACATGAACAATCCAAATACCAGCACCAAATACAATCCATTTCAGAATACAGAACCAACTATCATTAAAGACATGCTAATCAATTTAACTGACTGGTCAGAAGAGCATTACAAGGTAAATACGGAACGGTATATACAACGAGTGGTTGAATTTATGACTTTAGCAGGCATAAAAACCACATTTCAAAGCATTATTTTTCATTTATCAGAAGATAATTTTATACTTCTTTCAAAACAATTAGCAAAAGATGAAATCATTGACAAACAGGAGCATTTAAAGACTCTTGAAATCATCAAGAGTTCTTCGCAGATTGTACAGGGTGCAGTTGCAAGATTTTCAACGATTGCAGAGTCAAATATTGGTTCTATCTTTTCCGATGATGGTATCGATGTTTTTACCTCTTTAAAAGAAAGTGCAATTATCTTGTTTATTCTCAATCCATTACTTTATCCTGTTCTATCGCAATCACTAGGTAGGCTAATTATCATTGACAGCAAAAAAGCCGTATCTCATATGTATACCCAAAAGTTAGGACGTACTTTTTTTATCTTTGATGAAATTAACGTTTATGCAAGTAAAGTATTTCTTGATTTAGTTAATAAGTCGAGAAGTGCAGAGGTTACATGCATTCTTGCTTCTCAATCACTTTCAGACCTTAACGCATTGGAAGACGAAAATTTCAAAGAACAAATTTTGGAGAATTGCAATAATTATATAATTATGAGACAAAACAGTCCGAAGAACGCCGAAGAATGGAGCAATGTTATAGGTACAGAAGATACCATGAATGTTACCTATCAACTGGACAATTCTGGTGGTATTACAACGGACACTGGTAAAGGGTCGGCAACACGTACAAAAGAATATATATTCCATCCCGATGAAATTAAAAATTTGAAAACCGGTTATGCCTTTTTAGTTAGTAAAGATTATAGCTTTAAACGCAAAATTAATGTCAGAAAACCATTTTAAGGAGGCAATAATATGAATCTTTTGAAATCTTTCAAATATATAAGCAAAAATAATATGATTACTATGGGCGTGATGATACTATGTTATATCCTTTTTGATTGTTGGCTATTCCATTCCGATTTACAAAGTCTAGTTGTTATGATTTTGTTACAATTGGGGTTTGTATTCGTGGCTATTTCTCCAATTGGTTCATGGATATTACGAACGGTTTATAAAACGCAGAAAATTAGCCTTAATCATCCCGTCACTGAATTGTTCGAAGAAGTCTATGACGAAGTAAAGGAAAACTATCCCGATTGTCCTAGGAACGTTAAATTATACTTTGATAGAGACATGAACGTGAATGCGTATGCGATTGGAAGTGATACGATTACAATTACTAGGGGTGCAGTGGAAAGTTTGAACAACGACCAAATCAAAGGCATATTGGGGCATGAGTTCGGGCACTTGGTACACAAAGATACCTCCATTTCCCTTGTCTTCCTTATTGGTAATGGAATTTTCTTGATTTTCTATGCCCTTCTAAGACTGGCACAGATAATCTTTTCTTTTATGGGTGGTGTCATGGATTCGGCAAAAGAGAATGACGAAGAAAAAATATATGGTGTGTTTGCCAAATTAATTAATAAGGTCATTTACTTATTTGTAACGGCTTTTTTCTTTGTATTGAATGGTATTCTTGCGATTAATGACCGTAAAAATGAATATAGAGCCGATTATTTCGCATATGAGGTGAATTATGGGGAAGAATTGTTAAATGCCTTAAAAACACTTGATAAAATGGATTTAAGTGGTAATCGAAGTCTTATAGACCGTATTAAAGCAAGTCACCCGTATACAAGTGATAGAATTGTAGAAATGGAAAAGGCAATTAACGGCGAATCACAGCAAGCAAGTGAACCAATCAACTTCAAAGCCTTTGTACCAGTGCTTGCCGTTATTGGTGTTGTTGTAGTCCTCTTCTTTGGTATTAGCCAGTTATCTAAGCCAAAAGATGGAGAATGTGCCTACTGCTGGTATTACGGCGAATTAAAGCGTTTCTCCTATAGTGGCGATGCTTCTTACTATGATGTTTGCCCGACTTGTTATGAAGAAGCTGAAAGTGGTATTATTGATTTATCTGTGATTGATAATTAGCTTTCTTTCTTTTGAAAGGATACCACTGCAAAAAAAGAGAAGTAAAGGGTTTTTCAAACAATTTTCTTACGAAAATTGCAAGCCCTTGACTTCTCTTTTTCTCCGTTGTATATGGTAATCAAGAAAGTAAGTCTTATTATGCTTATGTCTATAATAAGCGATTACTCTGATATTAATTGATTGAAATATAGCCATTAGATGTAATGAATCTAAGTCGGCATTTCGTTGAATAACTGTCATATCCTTTACTTATGTAATTTTGTTTTTCTCCTTCTGATTCTTCATTTTGCAAAAGCATATTTGTTTTAAGCCGATTACTATTAGAAGAAGGATTATAAACTGTTATTTTGTATCCACATTCATTATCTCGTGGCATGTTTAGATTAATTGACCCATTTGAAGTCACTAATGAAATATCATTGTCCTGCGATAAACAATCTTTTATACTACAATTTATCAAACCATTAGATGTTTCAACATCCAATTTATTAATTGTTAAATCATCCAGGTCAATCATACCATTTTTTGTACTTAAAATCATGTTGATGCTTTTAATATTTTCCACATTTACAGGACTATTAACATTCTCAATTATAACATCTTCATAATTGTAGTCTGGAACAGTTATTTCAATTTGAGCGTCGGATAATTTTCCCTTATTAACTTCAAAGTAAAATTCATTATCTGTATATTTAGGCTCTAATACTGCATCTGTATACATTTTCATGTATTTGACAGAAATACTAATTTCGTTATCAGAATTATTTGTTCTTATTTTAATCAGTCCATTTTGTCCTTTAATAATAATTTTTTTCAAATTATTATTTACTTTGATGGTATGCTTATCAAAATCGTATGTGCGATTATCTTCTTCAATAAAAGTACTTATCATATTATTCTCTCCTTTTTTTAAAAATTCTAATTCACATAATTCATCAATAAATGATGCTATGTATTGCTCAAATTCCTCATTTAAATTATACACTTTTTTTAGATAATTATCAATTTCTTCAATAGTTGCACATTTTTTTTCTGTCAGATATTTTAAAATAAGAAAGCCTATTTCGTTTATTCTTATTTCAGTGTGATTTGATAGATTGTATACTTGATATGAATCCAAACCACTTTGTGCCACTTTAAATGGAATTCTGCATTCAATTATCTTGTTCATAGGTATCCCTCATATCGTTAAATATTTTTTTACAAAGCGTCATTTCATTTTTATATACTAGATAACATGGAAAACAGCTTTCTTTGAAGTAAGAGCATTCATTGCAGGGACTAAGTTTCGAATATTCTTCAGAAGAATATCTTTCGTATGGCAAAGAATATAAATTTTTCTGCCAAATTTCAGCGAATTTATTCTTGGTTAAGTTATAAATATTGCTTTTTACTCTACCACTAATCATATCTGCAAATCTGTCGCATGGATATAGTATTCCTTTATTATCAATATATCCGAAGTTTACTCCCGCGCCGCACATATGAGAAACTGTCGGCAAATCGACGGCATATCTTTTGCTAATATAATCTCTCATCAATGGGCGTGCAAATTGAGGGATAATTTTTATTTTATTTTGATATTTTTCGTGTACCTTTGCTATCTCTAGTGCAACATCAATAGTCTCTTCGTCAGTCAAAGAATCGTTCTGTAAGGCGTTCCCTTGAACAATTAATTCAAGAAATGAAATACTATCCATTCCAAGATCGATGCATAGCCGAACCATATCTTCGATATAGTTTTTATTTTTTTGACAGATTACAAAATTAATAATCGTTTCAATATTTAGTTTTTTGGCTTTTATTAAGTCATTAAGTATCATCAGATTATGACATACTTTATCAAATACATTTTTCCCACGAATCATATCATTAATTTCTTTGGTTGGTCCATCCAAACTACATACAATTCTTCTTAAACTTTTATTTTCTTCAATGTATTTTAATAATAATGGCTGATTTAATTTGAGCCCATTTGTATTAAATCCATAGGGAATTTTTAATTGCTCAAATTTATTGAAAATATCAATAATATCATTTCGTTGTAGCGGTTCGCCTCCTAATAATTGAATATGAGATATATCACAGCGAGATAAATTTTCAAGTGCTGTGAACACTTGGTTTGTCGTTAATTCCCCATCTATATCTCCAAGAAGTTTTCCGTTCATGCAGTGATTACATTTTAAACTACATTTATAAGTAATATCCCATTTTAATATAAAACTCATTTCATCTCCTTAGTAAGAAACTCAAGGGGAAATCCCTTGAGTTTTTATAAATATATTATCCGTTACAGCCGTTTGAACCACCACCACACGCATTATCACCCATTCTGATAATACGAACAGCCTTTTTTACTTCTAATATTTTAGGAATAGATGCTTTTTTTACTTTTTCCATAGATAATACCTCCTGAATTTTTATAATAAGTTAAAAATTGGTTACTCTTTCCTTTATTATAATTCAAGCATCCACGCAAATCAATCGGAAAATATATTTTTTGTCTATTCTTTGATATATCTTCAAATATAGAAATTGTAAAAGTTGTATGAAAAAATTATAAACAAAAATAAAAAAATGCTTTAACGTCCTTTTAATTATTTTGTTCTATTTCGTTTAAAATATCTTTGCTATTTTCAGCAAATAAAGGTAATAACGCTTGAATAAGTTGTTCATCTTGAGTTTCTATTAATTTTAACTCCTCATTTCGAATTTCTATTTTAGCAAATTTAAAGTTTAGGTTATCATTTATATCAATCAAATATAAATATTCTATTCCCTGATATATTGCTTTACTGCATACTGCATATTTGCTATTATCATCTAATGTAATTAAATCTTTTATATCTATCATTTTACCTTGCCTTTCCTTTTGGCTCGTCTAACCCCTGTAATTGCTCAAAATCTGATATAGTCTGGTCTATCATTTGTCCCTCTCGTTTTAGCCCTGCCTTTAGCGTTATATTTCGTCCTAAAAAATAAGCTACTGCAGGCAATAAAAACTCATAATCACTTGGTATATCTGGTGTAACACATCGAGCAATAAGAGATATTGCACCCACCCCTACTGAAATAGCTCCCATGATTAAACCTGCATTAAGCCATTTGTCATTTAAATTTTTAGTATTATCAACTTTCATATTTTGATACTTTTCGACCATTAGTATTTTATGTTCTTTTTCTTTGTTATCAGTATTAATAAATAAAACCTCCTTTTATACTTCGATTATAACATATTCTTAACTATTCAAAATAATATAAAGCTAGATTTGACATGTATTTTACATATTAATTTAGTGTTCCTTTTTCCATATTTTATCATTAATCTTTTATCCCTGCATATGATTAACTAAATAGAAATTGGGGCGAATGAATTGAAAAAGCAGGACTTTAAAGTGATTGAAAAAAACAAGCCCGATCAAAAGCAGGCAAAAAAAATAATTGAGCTTTTTAATAACTACTTAAATAAAAATTGGCATAAAATAATAAAGAGAAAATGAAAAGAAACGCTACATATCAACGAAAAGCGTTTCTTTTTTATTGCAAAAACATTTCCTTATAATCCCGTAATCCCTTATATACCAAGGATTTCAAGGCTTTTATACCTAATGGTGTACGGAGGACCTGATGGAGAAATGGGCGCTTCAATGCGTTATCTCTCCCAGCGCTTTACTGCGCCCAACCGCATCTGCATGGGAATATTAAATGATATCGGTAGCGAAGCCCCTGAAATGTTCCGTTCAGGGGCTATCGCTTTTTTTGATGTTTTTGCAACCGTGTAGTTCCATTTCATAGGAAGCAAGTTCAAATACACATCAATATTGTTTTTGTCGATAACCACCATTTTATCTAAGAGCTGCTTATAAAACTCATCTTCATATTCCATACCGCCTACTATCTCACCTATAGCATCGGTAATTTCTTTCACAAGCTCCTGCTGTTGTTTTATCATAAGCTGCTGCTTATCAATGCTGTCAATGACAGATTGCAGCTCGGCAATTTCAGCATCACATTTTGTTCTTGCGGCTGTAAATTCCTCTCTGGTCACATCGCCTGACATATAAAGGTCAATCAAATTGGTACGCTTATCCTCTATGGTCTGAATCTGTACTTTTAGCTTCCCGATATCTGTGCCGGTGGTATCCATAGCAATAATGGACTCAATAATAGAAAGTAGATTTTCCGTGATTTTTTCCCTGTTGTATTTTAAATCCCTGCTGACAAGATACATAATATGGGTAGCATCTTCATTGCGGATGCTTAAACCAGTGCAGCCCACTTGATTTCCTGCCTTATCAACGTGAGGGCTTCCATGTTTAGCCGCTTCATTACAACGCCACGCTTTGTATCTGCTGCCGTCTTTTCTGGTCTTGTATCTTGCCACATAGCTTGCTCCGCAGCATCCACATTTGATTTTTCCAGAGAACGGATAGCGGTTACTGTGTTTTGCTTTGCCTTCCTGCGATAGTGAACGGATATCCAGAATACGGTTAGCTTCCTCAAACATCTCACGGGATATAATCGGTTCGTGGTGGTCTTTGATGATAACAAATTCTTCCTGTCCCCGGTTGTACTTTTTCTCGTGAGATAGGAAGTCTGGCGTATAAGTCTTTTTCTGCACCAAATCA
>Ga0153928_1000829_pt1 | contig 14622 bp, 12 predicted proteins | sample TSNJ012MetaG_FD_106656 | JGI IMG/M metagenome (GOLD analysis project Ga0153928, IMG submission 106656) | Attine ant fungus gardens microbial communities from New Jersey, USA - TSNJ012 MetaG | ecosystem: Host-associated > Fungi > Mycelium > Unclassified | place: USA: New Jersey, Wharton State... | reverse complement strand
ATCATCTCGATCACGCCCGACTGCACGATGTACATGCAGGCGCCGGAATCGCCGCGGTGGAATACGTCGTTGCCGGCCTTGACGACGATGTTCGTGCCGGCGCTCTTGGCGAACTGGCGCATGTCGATGACGTTGTTCATCTCGTCCCGCTCCCCCGTGCTGCCGGGCGACATTGTGACGGCAGGATGACGGAGTTTCAAGAATCGGGACGCTAGCGGGCTTGACGGGCGCGCGGTTGACAGCGCGCGGCGGGAGCCCCTATGAACCCGCCACCTGAACGAACGCGGCGCCCATCCCGGCCGCGGTCCGGGAGAGAGCCATGAAAGTGCGCAACTCGCTCAAATCGCTGCGCGGCCGGCACCGCGACAATCGCCTCGTGCGCCGTAAGGGCCGCGTCTACATCATCAACAAGACCCAGCGCCGCTTCAAAGCGCGCCAGGGCTGACGCCGCCGTACCCGGCCGGGCCTCACCGGCCTGTGACCCTCTGGCTATTGGCGCGCGTCCCCGCGCCCCTTAGATTCCGGCCATGCGGCTCCGATTCCCTTCGGCAGGTGTTGCCTTCCTCGCGGTTGCCGCGGCGCTGAGCCTCGCGCCGGCGGCCGCGTTAGAGCGTGATGACTTTTCTTCGAATCGTCATCCCGCCCTAACTTCTTCTTGGAGCGTGATCTTTTTCCGAAAACCGGTACCCACTTTTCGGGATCATGCTCGAGCGCAGGCCGACGAGCAGCCGGGCGCCACCGACAAGCTGCCCAACCCGCCCGACAAATTGCCGAAGCCGCCGCAAGGCGATCGCGCCCGCAACATCGATTTTCTCTTCGACGCGCTCAAGGCGGCGCCCAATGCGGACATCGCCAAGCAGGTAGAGAACCGCATCTGGGCGATCTGGCTCGCCTCCGGCAGCGACACCGCCGACCTGCTGATGAACCGGGTCAAGGCGGCGATCGAGGCGAAGGACACGCGGCTCGCCATTCAGCTCCTCGACTCGATCATCGAGATCAAGCCGGACTACGTCGAGGCGTGGAACCGGCGCGCCACGCTGTTCTTCGCCCTGAAGGATTACGGGCGCGCCATGGCCGACATCCAGGAGGTGCTCAACCGCGAGCCGCGCCATTTCGGGGCGCTGGCGGGGCTCGGCATGATCCTGGAGGAAGTCGGCGACAACAAGCAGGCGCTCGACGCCTACCGCAAAGCGCTCGCGGTCAATCCGCACATGCAGAAAATCCCCGACCAGGTGAAGGCGCTGACCGAGAAGGTCGAGGGCCGGGATATTTGATTAGAGCATGATCTCGAAAAGTGGGTACCGGTTTTCGGAAAAGATCATGCTCCAATAATAAGTTAGAGCGGGATGACGATTCGAAGAAAAGTCATCACGCTCTAGTCGACGCGGGCGGGCAACGCCGCTGGTTCAGCAAACAACAACGTCATCCTGAGCGGTCGCGCGCATTTGCGCGCGACCGTCTCGAAGGATGGCAGCAAGTTCGGTGTTTGTGGCCATCCGTCGAGACGACCGCTCGCTAAGGCAAGCGTCAGGATGACGGCAGTGTTTGTTTTACACCTCATCCGCGGCGTTGGAGCCCACAAAGGCGATGCGCACCATGTTGGTGGCGCCGGGGGTGCGCAGCGGCACACCGGCGACGATGATGATGCGCTGCCCCGCGCGCGCGAAGCCCTCCTTGAAGGCGATGCGGCAGGCACGCTCGACCATGTCGTCGAGATCGCGCGCATCCTCGGCGATGACGCAGTGCACGCCCCAGACCACGGAAAGCCTGCGGCCGGTGGAGAGAAGGGGCGAGATCGCGACGATCGGGGATTTCGGCCGCTCGCGCGCGACGCGCAGGCCGGTCGAACCGGAAAAGGTCCAGCAGGCAATGGCAGAAAGCTCCAGCGTCTCGGCGATGTCGCGCGTCGCCGCCGCGATGGCGTCGGCGCCGGTCGCCTCGGGCTCGGCGCGCTGCGCCTGGATGATGCTGCGGTAGGTCGGGTCCGCTTCCACCTCCTCGGCGATGCGGTTCATCATGGCGACCGCCTCGACCGGGTATTGCCCGGCGGCGGATTCTGCGGAGAGCATCACCGCATCGGCGCCTTCGAAAATTGCGGTCGCCACGTCGGATACCTCGGCGCGCGTCGGCACCGGGTTCGTGATCATCGATTCCAGCATTTGCGTCGCGACCACCACCGGCTTGCCGGCGCGGCGCGCGGTGCGCGTGAGCTGCTTCTGCACGCCCGGCACCTTCTCGAGCGGCATTTCCACCCCGAGGTCGCCGCGCGCGACCATGATGGCGTCGGTGAGGTCGAGTATGTCGGGGATGCGCCCGACCGCCTGCGGCTTTTCGATCTTCGCCATCACGGCGGCGCGGCCGCGCGTGATCTTCTTCGCGTCGGCGATGTCCTCGGGCCGCTGGATGAACGAGAGGCCGACCCAGTCGATGCCGGCGTCGAGCGCAGCCTCGAGATCGGAATGATCCTTCGGCGTCAACGCCGAGGCGGCGATCGTGGTGTCGGGCAGGCTCACGCCTTTGCGGCTCGACAGCTTCCCGCCCACCACGACCTTGGTGACGACGCGCGCGGGCGTCACTTCGAGCGCGGTGAGGCGGATCTTGCCGTCATCGAGCAGCAGCGTGTGCCCCGGCTCGACCGCCGCGAGGATTTCCGCATGCGGCAGGCACACCCGCTGCGCGGTGCCGGGCGTCGGATCGGAATCGAGTTCGAAGGTGTCGCCCCGCGCCAGCATGACCGCGTCCTCCGCAAAGGCGCCGACGCGCAGCTTCGGCCCCTGCAGATCGACGAGGATGCCAATCGGCCGACCCTGCTCGGCTTCCACCGCCCGGATGGCCGCGACCATCGCGCGCATCTTGTCGTGCGGCGTATGGCTCATGTTGATGCGGAAGACGTCGGCGCCCGCCGCGAACAGACGCGCAATCATCGCCTGCTCGGAGGATGCCGGGCCGAGCGTCGCGACGACCTTGGTCCGGCGCAGGCGTCTCATTGCCCGGGCGGCTTGGCGCCGCCTGGCAGCGTCGGGATCAGCGGCGTGACCTGAGGCAACGGCCGTTGCGGCGTCTGCTCGGTAGATTCCGTGAGCTGCACTGTCCATGACCGTTGCTCGCCGGTGTCGACCTCGAAGAATCCGGTCTTGTCAAAGCCGCGCGTGAGGCAGTCCTCGATGCCGCGAATGGTGAACTCCTTATCGCGCGTGCACATGTACGCCTTGCCCGACCACTCACCGCCGCGGTCGTAGTCGACCGCGTAGATGTAATAGAAGCGCGCGACCAGCGCGCCTTTGAGCAAGGTGTCGCAACTGCGCGCCGACAGGTTCCACCAGCCCTCGGTGGTCCAGCCGTCGCTGTCCTTGTAGCCGAGCGCGATCCCGACCCGGCTTCCGGTGTTGTTGCACAAGCGGAAGTCGGCCGCCGCGGGTCCGAGCGTCGCACCCATGACCGCGACGAGCGACAACCCGCCAAGCGCGGCGAGGGTTCCGCACCGTGGTCGGCCGGTCCTGGCGGGAGCCCATTGCATCGTCGTTCGTTCGGGTGGGTATAGGGGGTGCGGGGCGGATTTCGCTCCGACGTTCACGCGCTGTCAACGAGGATGGCGCGGAAGTCGTTGACGTTCGTGAAGGTCGGCCCGGGGGTGAGAAGGTCCCCCAGGCGCGCGAAAAATCCAGTGGAATCGTTGTCGGCAAGAAACGCGGCAGTATCGAGGCCGAGCGTCCGCGCCCGGGCGGCGGTACTTCCGTCCACATAGGCTCCGGCGGGATCGTCGGATCGGCCGGCCCCGCCGTCGGTGCCGTCGGTGTCCCCGGCAAGCACGGCGATGCCCAGGGTACCGTCGAGGGCGAGCGCGAGCGCGAGCGCGTATTCCTGGTTCGGCCCGCCCCGGCCGTTGCCGCGGATCGTCACTGTCAATTCGCCGCCCGAGAGGATCACGGCTCGGCGGCCCGCGTCGGCGAGGCTGCGGGCTTCGCGCGCGTGGTCATCGGCGACCGCGCGCGCCTCTCCTTCCAGGCGGTCGCCCAGGAACACGCATTCGTAGCCCGCCGCCTCGACCGCCGCCGTGGCGGCCCGGAATGCATCGGCCGGCCGTGCCACCAGCCGGTATTCGCTCCGCGCGAACGCCGCGTTGCCCGGCTTGGGCGATTCGTTTTTCGGGTCGGAAAGCGAGCGTTCGACGGCGGGCGGCAGCGCCAGGCGATGGCGCGCGACGATGGCCCGAGCATCCGCGAGCGTCGAGGGATCGGCCACGGTGGGGCCGGACCCGATAACCGCGGGGTCGTCCCCCGGCACGTCGGAAATGGCCATGGTCACGACACGAGCCGGCGCGGCCCGCGCCGCAAGCCGTCCGCCCTTGATGCGCGAGAGATGCTTGCGCACCGTGTTTATCTCGCCGATCGTGGCGCCCGATTTGAGCAGCGCGCGCGTGACCGCCTGCTTCTCGGCGAGATCGAGGCTGGCAGCGGGTGCGATCCAGTTGGCCGAGGCGCCCCCGGAGAGCAGCACCAGGACGAGGTCCGATGCGCTCGCGGCATCGGCAAGGGCGAGCGTGCGTTCGGTCGCCGCGAGCCCGGCCGCGTCCGGCACCGGATGGCCCGCCTCGACGACCGGTACGATCCGGGTCGGCCGGCCATAGCCGTGGCGAGTCACCGCGAGGCCGTCGATGCGTTCGGCCGGCAAGGCGCCGGCTTCGAGATAGTGGCCTTCGGCGACTTCGATCATGGAGCCGGCCGCCTTGCCGGCGGCGAGCATGATCAGGCGTCCGGCCGGCGGTGCCGGCAAGTGCGGCGGCAGGCAGGTTGCCGGATGGGCCGCGGCCACTGCCGTGCGGTAGAGATCTTCGAGAAAAGCGCGTGCTTGCGTCATGAGCGGCAGCAGTACGGCATCGTCCGCGCCGCGTCACGCGCCTGTCGCTTAATCTGGCCGTTCAAAACAGCGCCGGCGCGTCCTATGTTCGGGGCCAGGAAAGGACCTCGCCATGACCGCTGACAATCCCACCCGCACCGAGCTCGAAGCCGCCGTTTTCCGCCGCCTGGTGGACCACCTGCGCAGCCGCGCCGACGTGCAGAATATCGACCTGATGAATCTTGCCGGCTTCTGCCGCAACTGCCTGTCCAACTGGATGAAGGAAGCGGCGGATGCCAAGGGCGTGCCCATGTCTAAGGACGAGAGCCGCGAGATCGTCTACGGCATGCCGTATGAGGAGTGGAAGGCGAAGCATCAGGCCGAAGCAAACCCGGCCCGGCGCGCCGCCTTCCAAAAAGTGGCCGGCAAGCACTGACCGCCTGTGGATGACACTGACCTTCTGTGGATGAATCCGCGCGCGCCTTGACGGCGCCGCCCCGGCTTCCGAAACCTGCTGCCCGCGGCTGGGCTTGTCCGCCGCGCGCAGCAGGAGTTGCCGATGACCGCCGCCCGCGTCGCCAAGGATCATCTCAAGGCATTCGTCGAACGAATCGAGCGGCTGGAAGAAGAAAAGAAGGCGCTCGCCGACGACATTCGCGACGTCTACGCCGAGGCCAAGGCCAACGGCTTCGATACCAAGGCGCTGCGCCAAGTGGTGCGGCTGCGCAAGATCGACGTGGAGGAGCGCAAGGAGCAGGAGGCGATTCTCGAAACCTACCTGCAGGCGCTCGGAATGCTGGTCGAGGCCGCTTAGTTAGTTCAGCGCGGCAGTACGGGTCTTGAACGAGACGGTCGGCAGGAACGCGACCGCGGCGCCGCTGAACGAATACGACGTCATGCCGCCTTGCGGGTCTTCGGAGAACGTCACTGCCAGCACCGCGGCGGGTTTGTGCATCAGCGTCGCGATCTGGCGATAGTCCGGCTTGCCGAAGGCGGCAACGCTCATCGCGTAGTGCACGCTCGCTGAAATCACCAGCCCGCGCAGCCAGGGATTATCGTTGCGCATGCCGGGTCGGACGGCGGCGGCCGGCTCGACTCCCGTTGCGAACGATCGCGTGAGCGGGGCGGCGGCGGGCGTGAGCCGTGCCGAAGTCGGAGCGGGCACTGCGCGCTGGCTCTCTTCGCGCGAAGGCGGCGGCGCGTAGGCGAGCGCGTTCTCAGCCGGCGCGCGGGCATCGCGATCCGGCCAGGACGAGAGCGTGCCGGTTGCTTCCTGGTCGGCATTGGGGATTTCGGCGGGCGGGCGCGGCGGTTCGGCGGAAGCGGTGCGGGTGGGAGCCGGCGCAGGTGCAGGCGCGGGTTCAACCGGATGGCCCTGCGGGCCGGTGAGCCAGGCGAATCGCTGGCCGGAGCCGGCGCTGCCGGGCGGAGGCGCCTTGACGTCGCCCGCGGCAGTGGACGGGGTCGGCGGCGCCTCGATCGGCGGCTTGGCGGTTTCCCACGTGAAGCGCGCGCGCACGATATCGGCCGGAGACGGTCCGGGCGCGGGCGTCGATGAGACGGAGGCGAGCGCGTATTGGCCCTGGGCCGGCGGTGCGGATTTCGCGAGCTTGGCCGGTGCCGGCGGCTTGACCGGCGGGAGCGGGACGGCGGCGGCGAACTGCGGTTTCACCGGCTCGCTCTTCGGCCCCGCGGCGGCGCTCGCCGGCTGGGCAGCGCGCGGCGCCGGTGCGGCGAGCGTATCTTCGTCTTCATCCTCGCCGAAGCCGAACAGCCGCTCGATCAAGCCGCGCTTGGAACGCTGCGTCACCGGCTGCTCGTTCGACGCGGTCTGGACGCCGGCCGGTCGCCGATCCGCGTAGTGGGTCCTGGGCTTGGTGGCGAGCACGCGCGCGAGCTGCTCGGAGCTCATGCGCGGCCAATGCCGCACGCTGCCGGTGTCGAGATGCACGAAGGGCGAGCCCGAGGTCGGGTAGAATCCGACGCCGCCGCGCTGCATGCGCAGCCCGGCGTAGCGGAGCTGCTCGAGTGGCACGCCGGGAATGTAGAAATCGATCGCCTTGCCCAGCATGTGCTGACTGAACTGGGCAACGCCTTTGCTGCGCCGGCGCAACATCGCGTTCGTCTGCGGCGAGCGATAGCCGCACACGATCTGAATCGGCTCTTTGGCTCCGACTTCCTGATAAACCTCCCAGATCAGGTCGAGGAGGTGCGGGTCCATCGTGGTGGCTTCTTCCTTGCGCCAGTCGCGCAGGAAGTGATTGAGCTTCTGCAGCGCCGCGTCGTCGTAGCGGCCGTTCACCTTGTAGGTGATCGTGATGTCCTCGCCCGTGTGCATGTGATGCATCGCGAGCGTGCGCGTGTCGCCGTCGGCGGCCGCGTTCTGCAGGTTTTCACTGCCGAAGAGGATGAGCAAAGACGCGAGAGCGGCGTGGCGGATCGCCCGCCACGGGCACGCAAACAGGCCAGCCGTTCGCGCAGCATGAATTGCCACGTGCATCCTTCCCGTGAATACGTCGTTCGACAGCCTCGCCTGCGGCGTCCCAAACCGCCGGCGCAACGAAGTGACGCAGTCTTGTCGGGAAGGGTTAACGCAATCTTAGCGCTGGCCCGTCCCCCCGATGGCAAAACGGTAATGAGCGAGTATGGCAAAAAAGTGCCAAATTGCCGCACCCGGCGAAGAAATAAGTGCCTGTAGGAAAACAGGTTTAATGAATTTCCCGCGCGCGCCGACAGGGCCCGCGCAAGCGGGCATTCACGCGGAAGATTCAACGGTCAGCGGCGGAAACGCTCGTCGCTGCTATTTCCACCAAACAGGCTGCCGAAGAACGAGAACGTGGTCGGCCGCTGCATGCGCACCGGTGCATGGCGGGTCGACTGATGGTGTTCGATCGCGATGTCGGCGAATCGGCGCTCATCGCCGCGCAACTGCGCCAGCAAGCGCGCATCGCGCCCGTAGATGTCCTCGCGAATCACCAGCTTGCCGGCCTCGTCCACATACGCGGTCTGATAGGTCAGGTGCACCGGGAGCGGCGCCGGGAAGCTGATGTCCTTCTCGCCGCTGCCGAACATCCGATGGATGCGCTCCTCGGTGTAGCCCTCGTGCGGCAGCTCAAGCGAGAGCAGCACCTGGGCGTATTTGACCGGATCCTGCACCCGCATGCAGCCGTGGCTGTAGGCACGCTTGTCGTGCGCGAACAAATATTTGTCCGGCGTGTCGTGCTGGTACACCAGGAACTTGTTGGGGAAATTGAAGCGGATGCGCCCGAGCGCATTGCGATCGCCGGGCGGCTGGAAGATGTGGACAGTTCCGTCGCGATTGTACTCGACCTTGAGGCCGATGCGCTCGAGCGCGGTCGGATCCTGCTGCAGGGCCGGCAGATATTCATTCTGGACGATCGACGGCGGGACGTTCCAGGTCGGGTTGACCGTGATGTACTTCATCGTCTCGCTGAGCAGCGGCGTCGGCATCGACGGCTTGCCGACCACCACCCTGGTGCGCCAGATCACCGCGTCCTTGTGCACGACCTTGAGCGTGTAGTCGGGGATATTGACCATCACGTAGTCTTTGCCCAACTCGCGCGGCAGCCAGCGCCAACGCTCCATGTTGGCGATGATCACGTCGGCGTCGCGGCCGCGCCGCGGCCCGTTGAGCGCATCGATGGTTGCGCCGTTGAGCGTGCCGGTGCCCGCCAGATCGTGGCTGCGCTGGAATTTCTTCACCGCCTCGGCAAGCGGCTTGTCGTAGGTCTTGTTGTCTTCGTCGGCCGAAAGCCCGAGGCGCTCGCGCAGCAGCGGCACCCGCGCGTCCTGCATGCCGACCTTGAGCACCGGCCCGGCCGCAATCCGCGCCGGTCCGCTGTCGCCGGTGCGCCCGCGCGCCTCGGCGAGCTTCTCGCGCAGCAGGCGATAGCCTTCGTGCGGCGGATTGTAGGAGCCAAGCGCCTCGCCGGCGTCCTTTGCCTCGGCCATCTTGCCGAGCACTTCGGCAGGCTCCGGAGGCACCAGCTTGTAGTCGATATCGGCGCTGACGCGCGAATAATGCACGCGTCCGATCTGGGCGTGGCGCGCGTAGGTGAGCACCGTTGACGTGAGTCTGATCTCCGCTTCCGCAAGCGCATCCGGCGTCGAGGCAGCGGCGAAATCCGGGATTGGGTAGTCCGACAGGTCGAGCCCATCACTGTCGGCCTGCTGCAGGCGAGCAATCACCGCCTTGGCACGCGCGCTGGCGACGCCGCTGTCGATCCACAGCGGGGCGAAGTTGCGCGCCGCGTAGAACGTCTCGATCGGCTTGCGCTCGATCTTGCGGTCGATCAGGCGTTCGATTTTGCCGGCGAGAAGGTCGCGCAGCTTCTCGGCTACCGGGTCGAGGGGCGCGGGCGGGGTCGCGGCGATTTCCTTCGGCGCGGCCGCGGGCGCGGCTGGCGCGGCGGCCGGAGCAGCCGCGGCCGGCGCCGGGCTCGGCGGAGCCACAGCCTCGGGTGCCGCCGGTTGCGCGTCGTCGGCCTTCGGCGTGATGGCGCTGGTCGCCGGCCCGCCAACATCGGCGATGGTCGGCGGCGCCACATTGGCGGGCTCAGGAACCGGAACGAGGGCTTCGATCGCCTTCGCGCTTTCGTCCGGCCCCGCCATTGCAGGACCCGCGGCTATGAGCGCGAGGACAAGCGCGGTGCCGGTCAGCAAATGATCGATGCTACGCCCGCTCATCGTTTGATCCCCCATTCCCCCTGAACACGCAACGCGGGCGCGGCACGGCGCCGCGCTACTTCCAGAATTACAACGCAGCCAGCCGCAAAATCCTAATCAATTCGGCCAGTGTGCCGCGAATTGTGGCGGATTTTGTCCGGGGTGTTACCCGGCCGCAACGGTGTCGGGGGTCGAAGGGGCGCGCCCGGTGTCCTCAAGGCCCAAATCGTCGAGCTTTCGATAAAGGGTCGAACGGCCGATCTGCAGCTTGCGGGCGACTTCCGACATCTGACCGCGATAATGGGCGATGGCAAAACGAATCACGTCGGCTTCGATCTCGGAGAGGGCGCGCACGTCGCCCGCCGGGCCGAGTAGCGCCAAGGCGGGACCCTGCGGCTGGAGCGAGGGCGCCGCCGGCGCCAGCGGGCCGAGCGGTGACATCGCTTCGAGCATCAGCGGCTGCTCCGGTTCCGAGAGAGGCAGGGGGGCCGGCTCGCTTGCGGGCGGCGGCGCCTTCGCGACCTGGGCGGCCAATTGAGGAAATTCCGAAAGGCCGATTTCATCGCCTTCTGCGAGCACGACGGCGCGGAAGATCGCATTCTCCAACTGGCGGACATTGCCGGGCCAAGCGCAATGCGCAAGCAGCGCCATGGCGTCTGCGGCGACGAGGCGGATGCGCTTTCCTTCCTCGGCATTGAAGCGGACGAGGAAATGGCGGATCAGGTCGGCGATGTCCTCCGGCCGCTCGCGCAACGGCGGCACCGTGATCGGGAAGACGTGCAGGCGATAGAACAGATCCTCGCGGAAGCGTCCCTCTTTCACGGCGGCGATGAGATTGCGGTTCGAAGCCGAAATAAGCCGCACGTCCACTTTCACCGACTTGCGGCCGCCGACCGGATCGACTTCGCCCTCCTGAATGGCGCGCAAAAGCTTGACCTGGGCGGCAAGCGGCAGTTCACCCACTTCGTCGAGGAACAGCGTGCCGCCGGACGCTTCGACGAATTTCCCGGCGTGGCGCTCGGTGGCGCCGGTGAAGGCGCCTTTCTCGTGCCCGAACAGGGTCGATTCCACGAGATTGTCCGGGATGGCGCCGCAGTTGACCGCGACGAACGGCCTCGAGCGGCGCTCGCCCGAGCCGTGGATGGCGCGCGCGATCAGTTCCTTGCCGACGCCGGATTCGCCTTCGATCAGCACCGGGATCGCCGACGCCGCCGCCTTTTCGGCGGTCTTGAGCACCGCCTGCATCCGCGCGCTGCGGGTGATGATGTCCTTGAAGGTGAGCGTGCCGTCGCGGCTGCGCTTGAAGCGCTGCACCTCGGTTTCGAGCGCGCTCGTGGCGAGCGCGTTGCGCAGCGACACCTGCAGCCGCTCGGCGCCCACCGGCTTGACGACGAAATCGACAGCGCCCGCCCGCATCGCCGAGATCACGTTGTCGATGCCGCCGTGCGCGGTCTGCACGATCACCGGGACGGCGAGGCCGGCCTCGCGCATTTCGGCGAGCACGCCGAGGCCGTCAAGATCGGGCATGACGAGGTCGAGCACGACGGCGTCGATGCGCGGGCCGTTGCCCGCGAGCAGCTGCTTGAGCGCGGCATCGCCGCCGTCCACCGCGATTGCGTCGTAGCCGAAGCGGCGCGCCATGCTTTCGACGAGCCGGCGCTGCACCGGATCGTCGTCGACGATGAGGATAGTCTCGGCCATCGCGCCCTCGGGAAGTGTACCGATTCGGGCCACTTTGGCCGGGGCGCGCTTAAGGGCATGTTACCGGGCAGAGCTAACGGCTTGTTAACCCGGCAAAAATACCGGCGCGCGTTTTTCAAGTTGTCGTGAGAGACGGACCGTTGATCGGCGCGCCCGGCGCCATGATATGTCTATCGGCCGCCGCCGTTCCTGCCCTCGCGGCATCCCCCACCTGGAAGCCCCCGCATGCCGCCGTCCATCCTTCGTGCCCCCGTCCGAGCCGCCGCCGCCAAGCGCCCTGCCGGGCTCGGTCCCTTGCCCGAATGGAACCTCGCCGACCTCTACCCGGGAATGGACGCCCCGGAGGTCAAACGCGACCTCGCGCGCGCGGACACGGAATGCGCTGCTTTCGCCGAAGCCTACAAGGGCAAGCTCGGCGCTATCGCCGCGGGCGACGAAGCGGGCGCCGCGCTCGCGCAGGCGGTGAAACGCTACGAGGCCATCGACGACCTCCTCGGCCGGCTCATTTCCTTCGCGAGCCTCGTTTATTCGGAAAACACCGCCGATCCGACGCGCACGAAATTTTACGGCGACGTGCAGGAGCGGATCACCGCGGCCTCGTCGCATTTGTTGTTCTTCACGCTCGAGCTTAACCGGATCGAGGACGCGCTGCTGGAGCGCGCCATGGCCGAGCCGGCACTTGGCCACTACCGCCCGTGGCTCGAGGACATCCGCAAGGAGAAGCCATATCAGCTTGAGGATCGGGTCGAGCTGTTGTTTCACGAGAAGTCGATGACGAGCTGGACGTCGTGGAACCGCTTGTTCGACGAGACGATGGCGGGCATGCGGTTTTCCGTCGACGGCAAGGAACTCCCGATCGAGCCTACGCTCAGCCTGCTGCAGGACCCGAGCGAAGCGAAGCGCAAGGCCGCCGCACAGGCGCTCGGCGACACCTTCAAGGCGAACCTGCGGACGTTCACGCTCATCACCAACACGCTTGCCAAGGACAAGGAGATTTCCGACCGCTGGCGCGGGTTTCCCGACGTTGCGAGCGCGCGCCATCTTTCCAACCGGGTCGAACCCGAGGTGGTCGAGGCTTTGGTGGCGGCGGTGCAAGAGGCCTTTCCCCGCCTTTCGCATCGATACTATGCGCTCAAGGCCAAATGGTTCGGCAAGAAACGCCTGGCCCATTGGGACCGCAACGCGCCGCTGCCGCGGGTCGACAGCCGGCCGATCGGCTGGGACGAGGCGAAGGAGCGGGTGTTGTCAGCCTACCGGGCGTTCTCGCCAAAGATGTCCGAGATCGCCGAGCGCTTCTTCGAGCGCAACTGGATCGACGCGCCGGTGCGGCCCGGCAAGGCGCCCGGCGCCTTCTCCCATCCGACCGTGCCGTCCGCGCACCCCTATGTGCTGCTCAATTATCAAGGCAAACCGCGCGACGTGATGACGCTTGCGCACGAGCTCGGCCACGGCGTGCACCAGGTGCTGGCGGCGCCCAACGGGCCGCTGATGGCGCCGACACCGCTTACGCTCGCCGAGACCGCGAGCGTGTTCGGCGAGATGCTCACCTTCAGGCGGCTGTTGGCCGACACCATCGACCCCAAGGTGCGCAAGGCGCTGCTCGCCGGCAAGGTCGAGGACATGATCAATACGGTGGTGCGCCAGGTCGCGTTCTACACGTTCGAACGCCGCGTTCACCTCGAGCGCAAGAACGGCGAACTCACCGCGCAGCAACTCGGCGAAATCTGGCTCTCCGTGCAGGGCGCGAGCCTCGGCCCGGCGATCGAGCTAAAGGCCGGCTACGAGACGTTCTGGACCTACATCCCGCATTTCATCCATTCGCCTTTCTACGTTTATGCCTACGCATTCGGCGATTGCCTGGTGAACTCGCTTTATGCCGTCTACGAGAAGGCCGAGGCCGGCTTTGCCGAGCGCTACCTGCGCATGCTCGCGGCGGGCGGCACCAAGCACCACGCCGAGCTGCTCAAGCCGTTCGGCCTTGACGCCCGCGAGCCCAAGTTCTGGCAAGGCGGCCTCGCGGTGATCGCCGGCCTGATCGACCAGCTGGAGGAGCTTGAGAAGGCGGCCTGAGATTTTTCGCGCCACCCCTCGCAAATCGGCCTACGGAGCGTTATACATTCTGTATAACGGCCAGAACGGAGGCCCGATGAAGCTCGAAGTCAAGAAGATCGGCAATTCGACCGGCGTCATCCTGCCGAGGGAGCTTTTGTCAAAGCTCGATCTTAAGCAGGGGCAGTGGCTTTATGTGACCGAACTGCCTGACGGCGGTGTGCGGCTGACACCCTACGACCCGGATTTCGAGAAAGCCATGCAGGTCGTTGAGGATCTGATGGTCGAATACCGCGACACGCTCAAGGCTCTCGCTAAGTGAGGGAGCTCCGTTGGCTTTCCTTGGACGAAGTTCTCGTCATCCAAGAGCGTCAACTCGGACGTTTTGGCGGAGCACCGGGGATTCGTGATCAGGGCATGCTCGAATCAGCCTTGTCTCGACCGAGGAACAAATGGGAATACGAGCGCGCTGGCATCGTCGAGTTGGCAGCAGCCTATGCATTTGGAATTGGGCGAAATCGTCCTTTCGTCGACGGCAACAAGCGCGTTGCGTTTCTTACAATGGCCGCGTTTCTGCGCCTGAACGGTGTGCATTTCGCGCCATCGCAGGAGGCGGCCACAGCCGCTACGCTGGCCGTCGCGGCCGGCGAAATAGATGAAGCCGGCCTTACGCGTTGGATCATCGACAACATTCCTGCGAAGCGTACTTCCCGATGACAAACGCTCTTCTTCTTTTCGCTTGAACATCGCCTATTTCTCCCGGCGAGAGCACGAGCCGATGACCGATCGCGAAGCCAACCGCTTTTCCGCCCGCGCCGCGCGCTACGCGCGTGTTGGCGCGAACGTGGGCGGGGTCGCGGCGCGGATGATGGGCGCGCGCTTCCTCGGGCTCGGACTCGACCGCGCGCAGAACGCGGCGGAACTGGCGGCGGCGCTGGGCGGCCTCAAGGGGCCGATCATGAAGGTCGCCCAGTTGATGTCGACGATTCCGGATCTGTTGCCGCCGGAATACGCGACCGAACTGCAGAAGCTGCAGAGCCAGGCGCCGCCCATGGGCTGGGCCTTCGTCAAGCGCCGCATGAGCGCCGAACTCGGCCCGGATTGGCAGAAGAAATTTGCCAGCTTCGAGCATCAGCCGGCCGCGGCCGCCTCGCTTGGTCAGGTGCATCGCGCGCGTGCCCACGACGGCGCGCTCCTGGCCTGCAAGCTGCAGTATCCCGACATGCAGTCCGCCGTGGAGGCCGACCTGCAGCAGCTCGAATGGCTGTTCGCCATTCACCGGCGCATGGACCCGGCGATCGTCACGACCGAGATTGCCAAGGAGATCGGCGCGCGCGTGCGCGAGGAGCT
>Ga0153928_1000826_pt1 | contig 14647 bp, 8 predicted proteins | sample TSNJ012MetaG_FD_106656 | JGI IMG/M metagenome (GOLD analysis project Ga0153928, IMG submission 106656) | Attine ant fungus gardens microbial communities from New Jersey, USA - TSNJ012 MetaG | ecosystem: Host-associated > Fungi > Mycelium > Unclassified | place: USA: New Jersey, Wharton State... | reverse complement strand
TAATATTTTTATGTAATAAAATCCTTTTATGTATACTGCACGATCTTTTCAGATTCATATATGTAAAAGAATTTTACTTCATGTTATGAGATTCCTCATTCAGGTTTACACCGATATCCAAGCCCTCCAATATCACTATTACATTTACCATCTTTAATGTCACTCCGGTAGAGATTTCTTCCTTTTCAGCAATCTCCTTCGATGTGATCACCTCTTTTGGTTCCTGATAGATTCTCCATAGAATCCGCATTGCGCAAAACGTGGTCTGCTTTATCTTCATATCTTCATCCATTCCTTTCGCATCCCTCAAAACCCAAAACATTGGCGATGAGTGATTCTTTTATGATTTTTGTTATATTGTCATATGGAATTCGGTATACTATAAATCACAGGAAGGTGAATAGACTCCCACTTTTCTGTAATATACACTTAAATGCCTGGTACTTTAATCAAAAAGCACCTAACCGTTATAATTTCCCCTAGCTTTTTACTAACAAATTTAGTATAATAAAAACAATACTATTAATTAATACCTCCGTACCCACTTATTCGCCATTTATATGAAATGGCGAAAACGGTTGCTCTTTAGCTGGTACTACACGGTTTTACGTATTCGTTGACCAGATATCTGACGGCAAATAGGAACTGTTTTTTAGATAAGTTTACATTCTGACCGCAATAGTTTTTCCATATAAAAAACCCACACGTTTTTGAAAGAACGTGCAGGTTAGTTGATCATTACATAGCGAACAGCGCAAAACTGCCGTTTCACGCATTAAAGCAATTATTAAATATAAATTTTACACAGTACGAGTAAAAAACTGATCCAGAGTTTTCATAGCCGCCTGTTTATGTGCCATCTGGCTGTGCCCATATCGGTCTAATGTCATTTTGGCTGATGCATGACCCAGAATCTCACTCAATGTCTTCACGTCAAAGTTCAGTTCTATGCAACGAGTAGCAAAGGTATGTCTGAGGGCATGAAAATTGATGTCGGGGAGATCGGCTTTCTTTAGGAGCGACTTAAAGCGATACTGCAGTGTCCGGGGCTCCAGCAAATGACCATGGCATTCAAACACATACTCACTGTTGGCATTCTGCCTGTATTCTTCAAACAGTTCCAAAATACAGGCAGGCAGCGGAATGATACGAACAGACTGCCTGCTTTTTGCAGCACCGGTAACCAGCACAGTCTTTGTCTTTGTATCTGGTTTAAAGCACTGAATCCGCTTTGTTGTCCTGGATACATGAAGTATTCCCTGTTTCAGATCCACATCCTCCCAGGTTAGAGCGCAGAGTTCCCCGACACGCAGTCCGGTATAAACGGAGAGCAGGATAGCAAAACCATTCTTATCCACTCTTGCTACTGCCTCCAGCTGTTTTTGTTCCTGTACTGCAAGCAATGGGGCTTCTTTTTTCACGGACTCCGGAAGGCTGGCTCCTTCACAGGGATTTTCACGAATATACTCATATTCCTTTGCCTTTTTCATAGCTGCAGACAAAACATGGAAGATATTGCGCACCGACCCGGCAGACAACTCCTGTTCTGACAGGAGGTTGATAAAGCACTGGACATCTTCCTTCTCCATCTGACCTAATTTCTTATTTCCCAGATGTGGTTTGATCCATTTCTCCAGTATCGCAGCATAGTTACTGAATGTAGATGGCTTCACTTGGAACTGTATGATGGTATGAAGCCAGTAATCCATATATTCGGCAACTGTCCCTGTCCCACACATCTTAATGGTTATATGGCAGGTATGCTGCAATCTGGCTTTGGTCAGCTTTTCCTTGCATAAGTTATATTTCCTTGCGTATACATAACCGAAAACCGGTTTTCTATCCGGCTTGCGTCCTTTGATATACCGTCCCTCCCAGCGTCCGTCTTTCCGTTTATATATATTTTCTCCTGTTCTTGGCATACAAAAAAATCCTTTCTTTCTATAATCATATATCCAGCCCACAGCTGACGGCTTACCAGACGGACTAAAAAATGATAATGCGCTTAACCGTTTTCTGGTTTTGCTATGCGATTTAGCATGTAATTAACACTTTTTTCGTTTAATACTGGCAATACTCCGTAAAAACATTGAATACAGTGTTCACATTTACCTCCAGTGTACTGTTCACTCCGTGACCAGCAACACGCTTCGCGATGCACAGAAATTATGCATACTGCATAATTTCGCGCCTTGTATGTCTCAGGATTTCCGTGCATAATGCACGGAGACACCTCGCGGAATAGTTGGGAGTGAACAGTAACTACCTCTACGCAGGGTGTGGTAAAACGTTTAAAACTCTATTGACAGTAGTCAACCAATTTAGTATAATAATAGCATATTCTTGCGTGTATATATTTATTTTCTTTCGCCATTTCATATAAATGGCGAATTTTGATTATTTATATAAATAATCAAAACCACTTTTGAATTGATTCCTGTTAGTATTACCCTGAACTATACCAGTTCTGTCATGTTTTGTCAAAAAAATTTTAACCAGTATTTTCCTGCTATTATCCAAAGGACCATGGTGGTATCTCCGCGGGGTGTTTCCGCGCATCATGCACGGAAACACCCCGCGGAATAGTCGCCAAACAAAAGTTTTATTAAAAAAAGATGCCGCCGCATCAATGATTTATTTAATCATTAATGCGACGACTCCTTTAATATGTTCGAAAGTTCCGCAAACTGAGAAAGCGTCAACGCTTCCCCCCTCACTGTCTCCGGCAACCCACATCGCCGAATAGCCTCCAGAATCTCCTCCTTCGCAAAACCAAGCTGAGAATCATTCTTAAGCCCATTCAAAAGCGTCTTCCGCCTCTGATTAAACGACGCCCTGATCACCCGGAACATCAACCCCTCATCCTCCACCTCCACCGGCCTCTTAACATGCCTGGTAAGGCGAATCACCGCACTCCCCACCTTCGGCCTGGGCATAAAACAATTCGGCGGCACATTCGCCACAATATAAGGCTCAGCATAAAACTGAACTGCCAACGACAATGCCCCATACTCCTTACTCCCCGGTCCCACCTGCATCCGCTCAGCCACTTCCTTCTGAACCATAACCGTAATCGACTCCACCGGCACATCCTTCTCAAACAACCCCATAATAATCGGCGTAGTAATATAGTAAGGAAGATTAGCCACCACCTTCACCGGCCTCCCCCCATTCTTCTCCTCCACCAGTCCCTTCAAATCCACCTTCAAAACATCCGCATTCAAAACCGTCACATTATCATACCCATCCAAAGTATCTTCCAAAATGGGAACCAATGCCCTATCAATCTCCACCGCACAAACCTCCCGCGCCGCATAAGCCAAATACTGCGTCATAGTCCCAATCCCCGGTCCAATCTCAATCACAAAATCCTCTTCCGTAATCTCCGCCGCCGCAATAATCTTATCCAACACATGCGTATCAATCAAAAAATTCTGCCCAAACTTCTTCCGAAAATTAAACCCATACCTCTGTAAAACCTCAATCGTCTCCTTAGGATTCCCCAAACTCGGCCTCTTCTTCTCCATCATCACATCCCCCTATACAATAATTAACACATTCCATCCATACAACAACCAATTACCTACCCCATCCACAACAACATCAAATAACACCAAAAAACATTTCATTCAATTATCATATCACATAACAACACTTTCTACTCCATCATCATACCACTCAACAACCCTTCCTGCCATACCACAACACCACTAACAACTAACCCACAACTCCCGTCGCTATAGAAGATGGCACAAAATGCGTCTCGGGCGGTGGCTGTTATGTGGTTGCTAAAACCGTAGCATGAGCTGATTAGCTTCTTGGGTCAAAAGGACGAAAATTGCAGGGCAAAATGTGCTTTCCAAAGCGCATTTTGAATTCGTCTGAAGCGCGTATTCATCAGAATACGGGCTGAATACGAATTGAACCCTGCAATTTTCGTCCTTTTGATCCTAGAAGCTAACAGCGAAATGCTCCGGTTTTAGCAACCACATAACAGCCACCGCCCCGAGACGCATTTTGTGCCATCGCCCCCCCTCACAATTCAAAATCCTTCTCATAAAGAATAACATGCCCATCTTCATTAGTCCCCCGCACCGCTAACTTCCGCCCAAACTTCCGTGTCGCCTTCTGCGTACTCCTAATCCCCCGGTCCACCATTTCCTTCACTCCAGCCACCGTAACAGGCTCCCGCTCCGTCTGCTGCTCACCAATCTGTGTATACAATGCCAAAACCCCCAGCTCATCAATATGGTACCCCATCTCATTAGCATACTGTCTGGCAAAGACCACCAACTCATCATTCGTAAACACCGGAATGGAAATAACCGTCTCAAATTTCTCAGCAAACGCTGCCTCTTCCTTCAGCAAACGCCGCATACTACTCTTCTCATCTTCAATGATCACAATCATACTATCCGTCCGGAATTCTAATGCCCGCGACAACTTCCCGACCGTTTCCGAACTCATAACCCCTGCCTTCTCAATCAGCAAAAACCCACCAGAAAGCTTCGCTACTACCTTCGCCGGATCCTTCTGATTCAGCTTTTCTCCATCTGTACGCGCAAACTTAGCAGCACTAAGTCCCAAATCCTTACAAATTGCCGTCACAATGCTTTCTGCCAACCGGCTCTTGCCAGTCCCTGGCTGCCCCATAATAGCAATATTACCGTGCTTAGAAGTTTTATCTCCAACAAAACAATACACACCATGCAATGCATCCAACAGCTGCTGATCAATTCCCGGAACCTTAGCGAAGTAAGAAAATATTTTCTTCTGCTCATCACTCAATTTATCCGGCCTGGTATCCTGCAAAACACGCTCCCGTCTTTCTTCGGCAGTCTCTTCCTGCAGAATCTGCTCCTCAATCGGCAGTTCCTCTTCCGGCAAAATCTGCTTCTTAATCAGCAGCCCCTCTTCCGGCAGCATCTGCTCCTTGATCGGCAACTCCTCTTCCGGCACCTCCTCAGACAGCAAGTCCCGAGGTACTGAAATCTTCTTCATCTCGATAGTATCCCCGATCCTGACCTCCTCAACAGCCATATCATTAGAATTTATCTCAGCTTGCACATCCCCTTCTGTTTTTGCTTTAGCATTCATATATTCATCTAAGGCCATATCTTCCGGTTCCGCTTTTTTGCTCTCTTCCAGAATCTCCTTCAACTGTTCTTCCAGGCTAATCTCCGTCGGTTTCTTTTCCTCCGCCACAATATCGCTTTGGAAAACTTCTTCGGTTTCCTCTTCCTCCAGGTTATCTTCAACATAAACCTCTTCCTTCACTTCCTCTTTCGGAAGCGGTTCTTTATTCACCGGAGTTGGTTCCACCACATTGATTGTATTATCTGCTGCCGCCTTATCTGCAGCTCCCAGGTTCTCCGGCTCAAGGTCTTTAACTACCTCATATTCATCAACATCTTCCAGTTCCTCCTCAGAATCTGCTGCCGCATCTTCTTTCATCGCAAAGGTCATTGCTACTTCATCCTTAACCTTAGTGAGGCCGGAAAGCACATCCTTAAAACTAGTTGCAAGTTTTTCCTGAAGGTTTTCTGAACTGCTTCTTGATGGCGCCGCAAAAACACTGTTCTGTGTTCTATTCTCAAGTCCTTTTAGAGCATCATCAGAAGTAATGGCTGCTTCTAATGCTACCATATCAAGTTCTGGTGATCCCGCACCCTTTACTTCCTGTTCAACCGGTTTTATCGGTTGAATCACTGATGCTTCTGCCTTTGGCTCCACCGTTTTCCTTGCCACAAAGCTGGGCTCAGCAAGGATTTCCTGACGGTTATCGTATTTCTTCTGCTGTGCTGGCGAAAGAGGGGTATACTTCATCTTCAGTTCCAACGCTTTTACTACATACTTTCCTTCACTAAACCAAAGAATTAAATCATCACATTCTTCAATACACTTATCCTGCCTCCCGACACGGTCATATAATCTTGCCAGTTCAAAAGACCACCGTTCGGTATACTCTTTATTCTTATACTCTTCCAGAATCACAATCTGTTCTTCGAGAGGAGCTCTTCTGGCGCGGTATATCTTATACTTCAGAATGTATTTGGAATTATCTCCTCTGGCAATCCTGGAATACTCTGTATAATAATCCACGGCCTCATCAAGATGATCCAATTTTACACACACTTCCACCAGCCGGAACAAAATTGTCTTTCCTACCGATGAACGGTTATAGGCAAGGAGCAGGATTTCTTTGCTCTCTTCCAATCTTTTATTGGCTTCATAGATGTCAGCAGCCATACTTAATGTGCGGATACTCTTCACACGTCGCCAGTCAATAGTATCCGCAACCTCTGCGGCCCCTTGAATATCTTGCGCTTCCACAAGATTTTGAATCTGATCCAGTTTAATATTATATTCCGTCTTATCCAACGCTTTCACCCCTGTTTATTATTACTTCAACATGTTTATAAATCTTTTTCAGTTTATCATACCACTATATTGTTGTCAAAACAAACCCCCTCGCGGAATACTGGCTATGAATAATAACCGGCAGCCCACATATTAAACCATTTCAACCAAAAAACCGCAACGTCTTCCAGCTTCCTTATCAGTCTCCCAAACTCTCTATCTTACTTCCACCTTATCCAATTTCCAGATTTCATCAGCATACTCCTCAATGGTTCTGTCAGATGTAAACTTACCTGACTTAGCCACATTCAGGATTGCCATCCTAGCCCAGCGCGATTCGTTGCGATATGCCTTTTCCACTTCTTCCTGTGCTCTTGCATAAGCTTTAAAATCAGCCAGAATAAAATAAGTGTCGGCCCGGTCACTGCTGTTGGTATTCAGCAGAGAATCATAGATTTCACGAAACATCTCGGTATCCTCGGAGTAAGTTCCGTTAATCAGGGACATCAGTACCTGACGAATTTCCTGATCAGTGTTGAAGAAGTAGGCCGGATCATATCCGCCGTTATTCTCAAAGTTGATAACCTCATCAGCAGAAAGACCAAAGATAAAGGCATTGTCCTCCCCTACCTCTTCAACGATTTCTACATTAGCTCCATCCATAGTACCCAGGGTCGGTGCTCCGTTCAACATAAACTTCATGTTACCGGTTCCGGAAGCTTCCTTACTGGCCGTAGAAATCTGTTCGGACACATCTGCTGCTGCAAAGATCAGCTCTGCATTGCTGACACGATAATTTTCAATAAATACTACTTTTAGTTTCCCGTTAATCGATGGATCATTATTAACTACATCGGCAACGGAATTAATCAGCTTGATAGTCATTTTTGCTCTTCTGTATCCGGCCGCAGCTTTGGCACCAAAGATAAAGGTCCGCGGATAGAATTCCAGTTCCGGATGCTCTTTAATCTTATTATACAGATACATTACGTGCAGGATGTTCATCAACTGACGTTTGTACTCATGCAGACGTTTAACCTGTACGTCGAAGATAGAACGGGGATCCACTTCCACCCCATTATGCTCCAGAATATACTTTGCCAGACGTACTTTGTTCTGGTATTTGATATTCATGAATTCTGTCTGAAACTTTTCATCATCAGCAAAAAGAGTCAGCTTGCTGATCTTGGATAAATCGGTGATCCACTCTTTGCCAATATGGTCGGTAACCCAGTCTGCCAGCAACGGATTGCCGTGAAGCAGGAATCTTCTTTGAGTAATACCATTTGTTTTGTTATTGAATTTACCCGGCATCATCTCATAAAAATCTTTTAATTCCTGTTTCTCCAGAATTTCGGTGTGCAGTCTTGCCACACCATTGACCGAATATCCGCCGACAATTGCCAGATGGGCCATTTTAACCTGGCCATCATAGATAATCGCCATTTTCTTTACTTTTTCCTGATCACCCGGATATTTAGCCTGGATTGTCTCGATAAATCTGCGGTTAATCTCCTCCACGATCTGATAAATTCGCGGCAGCAGCCTTGAGAACAGCTCAATCGGCCATTTTTCCAGAGCTTCTGCCATAATGGTATGGTTGGTGTATGCACATGTTTTAGAAGTAACTTCCCATGCTTCATCCCATTCCAGACCTTCTTCATCCATCAGAATACGCATCAATTCCGCAACGGTTACCGTCGGATGAGTATCATTCATCTGGAAAGTAACCTTTTCATAGATCTTCTTGATGTCATCGTGTGTCTTCTTATATTTACCAATAGCTGCCTGAATGCTGGCAGATACAAAGAAGTACTGCTGTTTCAGACGCAGTTCCTTGCCGGCATAATGATTGTCGTTGGGGTACAGCACCTCAACGATATTTCTCGCCAGATTTTCCTGTTCCACCGCCTTACGATAGTCTCCTTTATCAAAAGAGTCCAGCTGGAAATTATTAATCGCCTGAGCATCCCAGATACGCAGGGTATTCACCACATCATTGTCATAACCGACAATCGGCATATCATAAGGAATCGCCATAACACTCTGATAGCCTTCCTGAATGAAACAGTTACGACAGCTTATTTCGTCATACTGTACTTTTACGTACCCGCCGAATTTTACTTCTTTCGCGTACTCTGCGCGGCGCAGTTCAAATGGATTCCCGTCCTTTAACCAGTTATCTGGTACCTCAATCTGGTATCCATCCTTAATCTCCTGTTTAAACATTCCATATTGATAGCGGATACCACAGCCATATGCACTGTAATTAAGGGTTGCCAGGGAGTCAAGAAAACATGCTGCCAGACGTCCCAGTCCGCCGTTGCCAAGAGCCGCATCCGGCTCTTCGTCTTCAATGGTGTTAATATCAAATCCCAGTTCATCTAAGGCATCTTTTACTTCTTTATACGCGGTTAGATTAATCAGGTTGTTGCCCAGGGCTCTCCCCATCAGAAACTCCATGGACATATAATATACAGTTTTCGGATCTGCTTCCTTGAATTTTTCTTGTGTCTTTAGCCAGTTGTCAATAATAACATCTTTTACAGCGTAGGATACTGCCTGAAATACCTGCTGTGGTGTCGCTTCATCGATAGTTTTTCTGTACAGGGTTTTCACATTATCTTTTACACTTTTTTTAAATGCTTCTTTCTTGAATTGCTTATTTAACATATTAATCCTCCTGAATAACTCAATCTAAAGTTACTATTTACAGCCCTATGGGACTGTGAACAGTAACACTCTTCGCAAAATGGCAGCTGTGAATAGCAACAATCCAAGTACGATCGAACCCGGTCCTTCCTACAAAGAGCATCCGTCATATAAAGCCTCGGCTTCTTTATATTCTGGAAACTGCGAGGGTCACTTTCTCAGAGTTAATATTCCACTCCTTTTCATAGCCTTGTGTTTCATTATAAATCACTTGTTCAGCCAGTACTTCGGATCGGATCTCTGCTTCGTGTCCTCTCATGATACCTTCAATAACCTGATTTCCTGTTACATACACTTTTATTTTATCCACAACCTCGAAGTCAGCTTCTTTCCGCATCGTCTGAATCTTGCTGACGATTTCACGAACGAATCCTTCTTCAAGCAATTCCGGTGTAAGATTTGTATCCAGCACAACGGTAACTGAATTATCCGATTCTGTTATATATCCCTCCATCTGCGCTTTATCGATGAGCAGATCTTCCTCTAATAATATAATTTCTTCCCCGGCAATGTCAAGCTTTAGCTGTCCATTTTTACCGATTTCTGCCATTGCCTTGTTACCATCCAGTTGGCTTAACGCCTCCCTGATGCCATTTAAGAGTTTCCCATATTTTGGTCCTACAGTTTTTAACTGGGGCTTGAAGGTATAAGTGATAAATTCTGCAACATCCTCTTTAAACACCAATTCTTTTACATTCAATTCCTCTTCAATGATTTCTTTATAGAAATCCGAAAGCATAAAATCAGCTTTTACATATATATGCCCAATCGGCTGACGGTTCTTGATGTTGGCAGTATTACGGCACGCTCTTCCCATCACAACCACTTCCAGAAGACGAGCCATGTTGTCTTCTAATTCACTGTCAATCCATTCTTCTTTCGCGGTTGGGTAATCGCACAGATGAATACTTTCCGGTGCTTCTTTATCCACCGTCCTGACCATGTTCTGATAGATATCTTCGGTCATAAACGGGACCATCGGCGCCGCCAGCTTAGATACAGTTACCAATGATGTATATAATACCATATATGCGTTGATTTTATCCTGGGGCATTTCTTTTGCCCAAAAACGTTCACGGCTTCTTCTGACATACCAGTTACTCATTTCATCAACAAATTCCTGAAGGGCGCGGGCGCTTTCAGGGATTCGGTAGTGTTCCATATGATCATCCACCGTTTTTACCAATGTATTCAATTTAGATAACAACCACTTATCCATAATCGAGAGTTTCTCATACTCAAGCCGGTGCTTAGTAGGATCAAACTGATCGATTTCAGCGTATAAGATAAAGAATGCATAGGTATTCCATAAGGTTCCCATAAATTTACGCTGACCTTCGGTAACGGCTTTGCCGTGGAACCGGTTTGGCAGCCATGGTGCACTGTTGACATAGAAATACCAGCGAATTGCATCAGCACCGTATTTATCCAGGGCCTCAAAGGGATCGACAGCATTTCCTTTGGACTTACTCATTTTCTGACCATTTTCATCCTGCACATGACCCAGCACAATAACATTTTCGTAAGGTGCTTTGTTGAAAATGAGAGTCGAAATCGCCAGCAGTGAATAGAACCATCCTCTGGTCTGGTCAACAGCTTCTGAGATAAACTGCGCCGGGAACTGTGACTCGAACAGTTCTTTATTCTCAAATGGATAATGGTGCTGGGCAAATGGCATCGCACCGGAATCAAACCAGCAGTCGATCACTTCCGGCACACGATGCATTTCCTTGCCGCACTTCTCACACTTAATCGTTACTTCATCGATAAACGGACGGTGGAGTTCGATATCGTCAGGACAGTTATCCGACATTTCCTTAAGTTCCGCACGGCTGCCGAAAGCAACCATATGTCCACATTCACATTCCCATACCGGAAGCGGCGTTCCCCAGTAACGGTTACGGCTGATACTCCAGTCCTGGACATTCTCCAGCCAGTCGCCGAAGCGCCCTTTACCAATATTGGCAGGAATCCAGTTAATCGTATTATTATTACGAATCAAATCCTCTTTTACCGCCGTCATCTTAATGAACCAGGATTCACGCGCATAATAGATCAACGGTGTATCACATCGCCAGCAGTGAGGATAGCTATGTTCAAAGTTCGGTGCATCAAAAAGCAGTTCCCTTTTCTTCAGATCCGCAAGGATTTCCTTATCCGCCTCTTTGCAGAATGTACCTGCCCACGGTGTCTCCCCGGTCATCTCACCCTTTTCATTTACCATCTGTAAAAACGGCAGATCATATACTTTTCCCACCCTGTTATCATCTTCACCAAATGCCGGTGCAATGTGTACTACACCAGTACCATCGCTCAGGGTTACATACGTATCACAGACAACAAAGTGTCCTTTTTTATCTACCTTCTGGAACGGAAATAATGGCTCATATTCTTTATATTCCAAATCTTTTCCAGTACATCGCTCAAGTACCTGCGCACCTTCTCCAAGCACCTTCTCCACCAGTGCTTCGGCCATATAGTAGGTCATCCCATCGGATGCTCTTACCTTTACATAGGTTATGTCAGGATTAACACAAAGACCCGCGTTAGACGGCAATGTCCATGGCGTTGTGGTCCATGCCAGAATGTAGGCATCTTCATCCTTTACTTTAAAGCGGACAATCGCAGAACGCTCTTTAACATCTTTATATCCCTGAGCAACTTCATGGCTGGACAGCGGAGTTCCACATCGGGGACAGTATGGCACGATTTTATGCCCTTTATACAAAAGGCCCTTATCCCAAATCGTCTTTAATGCCCACCACTCAGACTCAATAAAGTTATCATGGTAAGTAACATATGGATCATCCATATCCGCCCAGAACCCAACCGTACCGGAGAAATCCTCCCACATTCCTTTATACTTCCACACACTTTCCTTACAGTGCTTAATAAATGGCTCCAAGCCGTATTCTTCAATCTGCTCTTTCCCATCCAACCCAAGTAATTTTTCCACTTCCAGCTCTACCGGCAGCCCATGAGTATCCCATCCAGCCTTCCGGGGCACCATTTTCCCCTTCATAGTATGATACCTTGGAATCATATCTTTGATCACCCGCGTCAGCACATGACCAATATGCGGTTTTCCGTTAGCGGTAGGCGGGCCATCATAGAAAGTATATGTTTCACCCTCCTTGCGGTTTTCCATACTTTTTTGAAAAATATTATTTTCGTTCCAAAATTGCTTGATTTTTTTCTCTCTGTCAACAAATTTTAAATCTGTCGATACTTTTTGATACATAACTTTTACCTCCATGATTCTTATTAATAACAGCATTGATCACAAATTTCTATAATACAAAAAGACTTCCGCCCTGTAATAGGACGAAAGTCATCGATTCGCAACCACCTTATTACAACATACTGGTACATCTTTCTTGTATGTACTGCTATACGCGTTCCCGGTAACGTGGGAAATCCGGCATCTCTTACACTGTAAAAACATTTCAGATCCGCGGCTCGGGAGTGATTTTCTTTTGCTTCTTCTGATACCGGGCTTACACCATCCCCGGCTCGCTGCAATCTTGGATGCAATTTACTGTCTCCGTCCTAACCTTTCCTAATTAATGATTATACTTATATTATAGACAATTTGTCAATACTTATGAGCCCGAATTTACACTATTCCAGTTACTGTTTAGCCCTACAATTTAGATTAGATGAATGGGGCGTCCTGGCAGCCCATACATTACAATAGCCGAACTGTAGTTACTATTCACAGCCCTATGGGCTGTAAACAGTAACACGAACTGTAATCTATTCCATACCAAAAATAACCAGGTGTTGCCACGCCGCGTTATGTACTTTATAATGAATATGATAATAATATAAGCAAATCCTATTATTACATTAATTTTTTCTTAAAACTCAGGAGACTTTCTATGTATCAAAAAAAACATAACTACCACAAAATACTTATATTACTATGGGCATTTACCCTAATCTGTCTTCCGACACCTTCTTATGCCGCTTCCGATCCTGCCGCACCGGTGCAGGAGGCACCTGCTGAACCGGCAGATGGGACGGCACAGGGGACAACCACCCCGGAACCCACGCCGACACTGCCGCCATCTTATTATGAACCAATTCAGACCAATGAGATTAAAGACTGGCCGGAAGGACCGGCTGTGTATGCAGAATCCGCGGTAGTTATGGATATTGATACCGGCACAATTCTTTATAGCAAGAACATGGATGATCAAAAGTATCCGGCGAGCATTACCAAGATTATGACCACCTTACTTGCAATTGAAAATTCCCGGTTAAACGAACGAGTCACCTTTTCCGATCAAGCCATCTGGGGAATTGAGCGGGATAGCTCTCATATTGGCATCCGGATTGGAGAAAATCTTTCGATGAAGGACTGTCTCTACGGTATGATGCTGACATCTGCCAATGAAGTATGTCTGGCAGTGGCCGAGCATATCGGTGGTGATGTGGATTCTTTTGTAACGATGATGAACGCCAAAGCCACAGAACTGGGCTGTAAGAATACCCATTTTACCAACCCCAATGGCCTGCCGGACGAGCAGCACTATACATCAGCTCATGATATGGCCCTCATTGCCAAAGCAGCCTTCGAGAACAAAACATTCCGGAAAGTCTGCAGTACTAAGGCCTATCAGATTGGCTGGACCAACAAGACCGGCGAGGACCGCTGGCTGGGTAACCATCATAAAATGCTGTGGGAAGATTCCGAATACTATTATGAAGGCTGTTTGGGCGGAAAAACAGGGTATACAGATGTTGCTTTGAATACTCTGGTTACTTATGCTAACCGCAATGACCGAAACCTGGTATGCATAACCATGCGTACGCAAGGACGTCAGGTTTATCTGGATACAGCTTCCTTACTGGACTACGGATTTACTGATTTTTATCAAATCCTCATCAGCGAAGACAAAGTCCGAGAGTATCGCCGCTATCTGCTTCCTTTTCCTGCGCTGTTCCTGAACTATTATTCAGAAGCAACCAAAAGTGATATTTTGAAAACGACCCTGGCAACAATCCCCGTCGAAACTGCTCTTGATAACCTGAATCTATCGGTCACCGCAGACAAAAATGAAATAACCCGCACTTTTTCTTATAATGAATACGTCGTGCAAACCGAGCACATACGGCAGCCTGCCGGAGTAAAAACACTGTTTAACAAACCTGAAAGCCTGTCCTCCCCCCTCGCCACTGCACTGCCCTCCAATCTAGCAGATTCTTTCAACAATCTTCCCGAATGGAAATATCCGGTGCTGGCATTATTCGGACTTGCAGTATTATTACTAATTATCCGTCTGATTCTATTTATTAACAAACAAAAAAGAAAAAAATATTAGCCAAAATTCCCCAGCCTTTCTTGACTCAGTGTACATACCACCAAAAAACAGCCGCTGTGTGCCAGGAGAGGTGGTGTGAGGTCTGCAAAACCATAGCACGAGTTGCTAAAGATACTTATAGAAATAGAGCCCAAATCCACGGCAAAAACTTGCTTCCCAAGCGAGTTTTTGTATCCACCTGAAATGCGTTTTCTTCAGAAAACGGATTGAATGTGGATAGTCCGGGGATTTGGGCTCTATTTCTGTTA
>Ga0153928_1000825_pt1 | contig 14652 bp, 16 predicted proteins | sample TSNJ012MetaG_FD_106656 | JGI IMG/M metagenome (GOLD analysis project Ga0153928, IMG submission 106656) | Attine ant fungus gardens microbial communities from New Jersey, USA - TSNJ012 MetaG | ecosystem: Host-associated > Fungi > Mycelium > Unclassified | place: USA: New Jersey, Wharton State... | reverse complement strand
TTAAAACATAGCAGCCGCTATGTCTATTCCTCATGCACAAAACTTCTTCTTTTTCTCTAAACTTACCAATATTCAGTTGTCAATTTGCATTAGCATCGTTCGATGCTAATTCCGAGAAGATATCCTTTCTGAAAAACTTTCACCGAAAATACCCTGTGGCCTGATCAGCAGTATTAAAACCAAAGCCATAAAGGCAAATCCGTCTTTAAATGTTGTTGAAACATATGCAGCCAACATAGTCTCCGCTATGCCAAGTGTAATACCCCCAATAACTGCTCCTTCAACTTTACCAAACCCACCGATGATGGCTGCTGTAAACCCCTTCATCAATGCAACACCACCCATTGTATAATTGACAAAATAGATTGGTCCCATTAGCACACCTGCTACAGCGGCCAATCCGGCTGCTACCATAAAGGTCATGGTTGTAAGCCTGCGAACGGGCACTCCCAGCAGACGTGCCGCATCAGGCTGTTCGGACATGGCCCGCATTTGTCTGCCGGTAAGGGTTTTTTTATAAAACAACATCAACAAAATCAACAGCACAATAAGTGTCGCTATAATAAGAACATTTGCATTCGAGATGGCTACGTCACCGACACGAAAAGTATCCGTGGTAAATGGTCCGGATAATTTTACAGGGTACGGTCCCCATATGTTCATAGCAAGGTTGACCAACATCATACTTAGTCCCATAGTTACTACCAGTCTCGAAAAGAACGGCTTACCTACCAGCGGTTTGAAAATAGTCAGATTCAATATGTAACCAAAAAGGGCAGAACCCAGGATTGCAACAATATAGCCTAATATAACAGGCAGATGAAAAATCTCAATGGCTGTTACTGCAAAAAATGCGCCTACCATTAATAATTCCCCATGAGCCAGGTTGACTATTTTCACACTATTAACTGAAAAAATAAATCCAAGAGCAATGATGGCGTATATCGAGCCAATTGCCAAACCATTAAAACTTAGTTGTAGAAAATCAGTCAAATTAATTACACCTCCCGCAATATTCATTATTTCCTCTCATTCGCTGCTGCCTGAACAGCAGTGAATAAGGGAATGTACCTATAGTTAATAGCCCGCCTCAGTATATCTTTCTATCGTTGTTACCTCTTTATCAGGTCCAATCTCTACAATAGTTATCTGATGGCGGCCTTTACCCGTCTCATCGAATTTAATTGTTCCTGATAAGCCTGCATGGCTGTAACCATCTGAATGTAATTCCTCGATGATTTTCTGCGGATCCCCGCCAGCTTTCGTTGCAGCATTGAATATCATCATTGTCTGGTCATAGCTCATCAGGGCGTTTGCATCAACATCTTTACCTAGTATTGCTTTATATCTTTCATTAAATTCCTTTATTTGAGGGTCGCTGAAATCAATTGGTACGATCGAGTAACCAAGTACTCCTTCTACATCTTCCTGGTCTACAACACTAAGGAAATCTTCATTTACTAAATAATCATTCGTTGCAATTTGTTTCTCAATTCCCATTTGTTTCATTTGCTTTAGAATTTTAGCAAAGTCCGTTGCGTTGAGATTGTATATAAAATACAAATCTGGATCACTTTTACGCGCTTCGGTAATATTTGCAGAGAAGTCGTTATCTCCAGATGTGTACCATGTCGAAGCGATTTCTAAATCATAAATTTCAGCTGCTTCCCGCAACGCTTCTTCAGCGCCTCTCCCAACATCATCATTCGGGAACAATGCAGCGATTTTTTTCACTCCAAGGTTTTCTTTCCAATAGTCAGCCTCCATAGCCAGTCCCTGTTTGGATGTGAGATTTATGCCAAATGTCCAATTATAGCCACCTTCAAAAATTGAGGGCAGGACATTCGAATGTATTACTGGTTTTTGTGCCTGATCATAGAGCGGCTCTACTCCACTATACATGACAGAATTCATAACATGAATTATGGCTACCGGATCTTTTTCTAACAACTTCTCAAGACCCGATCTGGCGGAGACAGGTGTGTCGCCGGCATCTTCCTGGATCAGCTCAATTGGAATCGTCGCAGTCTTGTTGTAATCCTCTACCGCTAACTGAACAGAGGTATCAAATATCTTTGCAATGGAGGCATACTTTCCAGTCATATAGATAAGATAACCAACCTTAACAGGCTCGGTTGTTTCTGCTGCACTGGATTCTTTTGATGCACTGGCTTCTTCAGTGGCATTGTTTTCTTGTGATGTGCTCCCTGTCTGTTGGGTATTTCCGCAGCCGCTAACCAGCAAGATACTTGCAACAAGCAGAAAAATGAGTCTGTTTTTCATAATCTTTTTCATAATCATAGGTAATCCTTTCATTAGAGCATTGTTTTTTATAAGGTAACATAAGCCATTTAATTGTGAGGGTTGCCTTTAAAGGCTATATACTCTTTTAGCTGTACCGTGAAACAACATTCTTCGCTCATCGATTGAGAGATCAACAGTGGCACGTTTGAAGACATTCCATATGGTAACGTAGTCACAGAGGTATGAATCAGGCGGGAAATTGCTTTCGCACATGCATCGCTCCGGACCAAACGTTTCAACACAGAAAAGCAATTCTGGTTTCCAAAATGCGGCAATCGCCCTTGATGAACGGTGGGCGAGTAACTGTTCTGTACAAAATGGCCGAAGACCAATCCCCCCCAGTTTCATTATGACATTAGGAAATTCAGCCAACATTTTGATCTGCCTCCGCCACTCAGTTAAAACTTCTAATCTTCTGTTGGCGTATGCCCCTGTAGCAACAGGTCCACCGAGATGGCATATCACAATCTTCAGGGTGGGATACTTGCGAGCCAGTACAGCAACTTCCTGCATCTGATGAAAATATGCCCACACTTCCAAAACCAGGCCGCGGCGAGCCAGCTCAGCAGCGCCCTTCCCATAATTTTCATCCAACAGAAGATGCTCTGGCGAATTTCGATAATTCTTGTAGACATCAGGGTGCGGATCCCAAAGAACCGAATGACGAACACCCTTAAACCGTTTACCTGCGATCTCCATATGAGCATCCAGTGCTTCTTCCGTCTTCCTGCCAAGTGTAAGATCTGCAAAACCGATAATCCCATTCATGATTCCTTTATCCACCTTCTGGCTGACGATCCATTCGGTTTCTCCTACAGGTCGCAGATGGTCAGGTCCATCAGGGCGATACCTGGACAAACATTCTACAAAAACCGAAGCAACGATATTGTGTCCGCTGTTAAAATCCCGACAAAGATCATCCACCATGTACAACTCTGAGTCTCCAACAGCTTCCAGGTGCTCTGCCCAGAGATGGTGATGCGTGTCAATAATCTCCATCTCCGGCTCAAGAGCAGACTCGGTAGCAAGAAGTAATGTGTTTTTATCAGTCATAAGTAAACCTCCCTACCCATTGCTTTATTAAACAATTACCTCTGGCCAAGCTGCCTTAAAATACTTGCCTTCAGCGCTTCCACTCCATTTGCCTCAGAATCGATCAGTTCCCCTACGCCCGGAAAGCTCAAAACGGTCTCAAGAATGTCCGACGGCATTTTTTGAACGATATCAGCAAACCCGATGTGCGTCATCGCCGAGAGGTCGCTCATCGTCTTCCTGCTTGCCGCCTGGGATTCGGCGCGATGCTTTGGATATCCCAGTCCATGCTTCACACCGAAGATCTGTTCAAATATGTACTGCAGATTTTTCTCAGCCGCCCAGCCATATCCTTGATTTAACGCCAGAGCAATGCAGTTTCCGTGATTAATCTCAGAGAACAGCCACGCGTCCAGCGGGCTTAAAATATGACCGCAGACGACGCCCGGATACTGAAGTACAGAATTCAGGTATCCGATTCCGGTTCCACACCCGCCGATCGCATAATCCACTTTTTTAAGCTTCAAAAGAAGTGCCGATAAAAAACCGGTATGAATGTATGTCAGTTCTGACGGCGTGTCTGTCTCGGACATCCCTACATTAAATACCTCTAAGTCATACTTTTCCAGGCTGCGCAGAATATCGCTGTTTCTGACGCGCGTGCTGACTTCATTACATACAGCAACCTTCATAAAACTACCTCCCTTTCTATCCGTTGTTCATCACACTGCGCTTGGCACTTCAGCCGCTCTCTCCGTCCGGACGTCTATAATTGCCGGTCTGCCGCAATTCAACGCTTCTTTGAAAACATTGGCAAACTCTTCTGGCTTCTCAACACGTTTTGACCAGCATCCATATGCGTCGGCGATGCGACAAAAATCAATGTCAGCAAAGCAATACATCTCCTCAACACTTTCCGGCTCATCTTTATAAATCTCATTCAAAGCAAGCCTGGTCTGGACAAATGCGCTGTTATCATTAATAATCGTTACCGTATTGATTCCGTTCCGCATTGCTGTCTCCATTTCATTCAGGTGATAGTAAAAGGCACCATCCCCCGTAAAACATACAACCGGCCTGTCTGTCGCACACTTTACTCCAAGTGAAGCCGGGTAGCTCCAGCCAAGAGAACCTGCCGCGCGAAGGTACTTCTGAGAGGCTTTCATTCTGATCATTGTTGCCGACCAGACCGCTGAATATCCGGTATCCGCTACAACTACCGCGTCATCCGGCAGCGCTTTGCTGATCTCTTCACAGAGCCGCTCGGGTCTCATGGGAACAACGTCGCTGTTTTGATTTTTTGTATACTCCTTCAGCGTCTTGCCCGTGACCTCCCTGCACTCTGCTCTCCATGGGTCTCTCTTCTTCTCTGCTATTGCTTCAGTCAACTGCGCTGTAACCACTCTCGCATCCCCAGGAAGCCCCACACAATTCGGATAATTCTTCCCAAGCTCCGCAGGATCTATATCAATCTGTATGACCGATGTCTCCATAAGCGGGAATTGCCAGTTGAACGTCGTCTGATCGCCTGCCTGCGTACCAATAAAGATTACCAGATCTGCTTTACCTACAATCTTATTGGCGCAATCCATGCCATACTCGCCCACGATACCGCACCACAGATCATCACTTTCGTCAATCTGCGCTTTTCCGTCCGGGGAGGTAGCGACAGGAATATCTCCCTTTTGAGCAAGCTTATAAATATTCTTGCCTGCTCCGGATATGGCTGCGCCTCTTCCAATGATGATAATCGGATTATCTGCCTTGTTAATCTTATCCGCAGCAGCTGCCACTCTTTCCTCCTCCGCCTTGGGACGGTACGGCGGATAGATGGTGTATGCCTGTTCTGTAATGACCGGACTTTCAACAGTTGCCAGCTCCATGAGCCGTCCCACATTGTTGCTGATATCCGTATGTACCGGACGCGGCTTTCCTGTCACAGCTTCCCTGAACAGCTGCCGCAGAACCACCGGCATCTGCTCGCTGTCAGATATGTCTGCGTTAAATTTCGTAATGCCCTCATACAGCAATCTGTGGTCCGCTTCCTGATAAGAACCCCGATGCTGAAGAACCGGAGGCTTTTTCCCGGTAAATGAGATGACCGGCGAACCGGCCAGCCATGCCTCATGGATTCCGCCCGCCAGATTGGCAGCTCCTATGGATTGGGCAAAGCAAACGGACGGTTTCCCGGACATTCTCGCATACCCGTCTGCCATATATGCCGCAGCGTTTTCCGTGTGCGCCATCACAGGTTTAATCCCCAGATGTTTTAATTCACGGATTGCAATCTTTAGGATTGCCTCGATGTAGAACACATGGTCTACATCAAATCCCTTTAACGTCCTTGCAATATACTCGGCACCTTCATATGAATTACTCATGATTTCTCCTTTACTAAATAATAATCTCCTGTCTGTCGATAGATACTAGTGTACTGTACCGATGATATTTAGTTAAATCACTCGCCTGATTCTTTACAAAGCAATTTCAATATCATAGAGCGGAATATGCTGCATGCAATTAAAGACGTCTCTGTTATTGTAATCACCGACAATATATTCTTTGTAGAGACTGATCTTGATCGCCATGCAGTCGTCCACATAAAAAACTCCATACACATTCTTCAAGGGCATCTCATACAAATCTGCAACAAACACCTTTGTAAAAATATTAGACGCCTTAACTTTATTATATACTTCCACATTGTCAAAAAACAAATCCATGGTACACATAAAAGGACCCGCGTTTTTGCTTCGACATGTTACCGTAAGATCATATAGCTTTGCCATATTATTTCCTCCATCGCGCACATCGGCATTTACTTGTTCCTGGGAAATTCCATAACTTCAATATCAAAAGGCTCGCACGGATCCTCCAGAGGCATCAAGTGCCATACGTTAAAACGATAGTCCGGCGGAATCTGATAAAAGTGAGGAGCGTACGGTGTCTCACAATTAGACGTACTCTTTCTACCCGGGAAATACCCATATGCCAGATGTCCATATGTATACTCCACAACTTCATTCGCGATTTCCTGCGTTCTCCCGGAACCTTCAATAATCAGTCCCACTTCATGGCCTACCGTCTTAACCTTTTCCACTTTCCCCAATACGCCATCTGTTCCATATATTCTGAAATTAAGATTATAGTCTTCTCCTGCCTTAAGATTCTTGGCCGACAGCCAGTCATCTGTCTTCTTTCTCATCGTCTCAAGGAAACTATCCAGCTGTCCCAGCAGTTTTTCTTCGCGGATTCCAACAATAGAAATACATCTGTATCCGGTCAATTTTGCACCCTCCACCTTAACGGTATAGGGTTCCACCGGCTGCCATTTACCGCCGCTGACTTTTACAGTCTTATCGTCAATCTGTTCGTGTACTGCTTCCATCAGATCCAGATATCCTCCCGGATTTTCTTCGCGGAACGGATTCCTTCTCTCAAAAAGGGAGTGTCCTGCGACGGATTTTATCGACGCCCTGTCCTCTTCATTCGGAGTCGTAATCTTAAAATAACCGTCTCCGATTGTTGCATATACAGTGGTAAACCCCTGTCTTCCATCAAGGCAGACACCTGCGCACTCAATCGTCTTTGCCATGTGAGCGGCAGTTCCTTTGTCAAAGCCGGCATTGAGAAGAGGAGCCATATGAAGACCTACATCCAGCGCGCGTCCGGTAATAACGCCGTCCACGTCCATCTGTAAAGCTTTCATGATCGGTTCGGGTCCCATCTGGGCAACGATTCTGTTTGCCTCTTCCACATCCTTTTCGCTCAGGTATTCCGGAAGTCGGTCCGAGTCGATTACTTTTTCAAATTTTTCTCCGCTTTTCAGCTTGTTCAGAATATAATCTTTGCTCACTTCCCCGCGAACCAAAGCAATTTTGAAATGAAGATTGTTCTCACGGGCAAACTGGTCAATGTCGTCCAGGCACTCGTCAAGATGCTTGTTGGAGCCGCTGGGCGTTCCCAGTGAAAAAGCAAACGGCACTTTGTGGTCGAGTGCTTCTTTGATAAAAACATTCATATTATTAGAAACCTGAGCCCGATCCAACATGTGGCAATCCGGATCTCCCAGCCAATAAGGCCCCCAATCCGTGCTGTTACTCTGACCAACAATGGCGTCAACACCCCATTCGAAGGCCTTTTCAGCTTCTTTTTTGGCCTTCTCTGCCGGCATGGCCATATGGCAGATAATCGACAATACGTTAAATTCTTTAGCCATAATTTCCTTCCTTTCCTAAATAAATAATTCATTCTACTTCATGTTTTTTAATCTTTTTTCAGATAACCTTGCCTTTTTCATAAAATTATTATATTATGGGTTGTACAGATACGTCCAATATTTAAATTAAATAATTAGATATTCTATCAAGGAATATCACTAACAGTATTCAAAATCAGGAGGTTCCCTATGGATATACGGGTATTACAATATTTTCTGGAAACTGCCAGGGAAGCCAACATGAGCAGGGCTGCCGAGAAGCTTCATATCTCACAACCGACCATGTCCAAACAATTGAAGGATCTGGAAGAAGAATTGGGGGCCAAACTTTTTACCCGGTCCAACTACAGCATCAAGCTGACCGAGGCCGGCATGCTGCTCCGCAAGCGTGCGGAGGATATTGTGAGTCTTGTTGAGATGACAAAGGCAGAATTTCAATCTCTGGACGACATAAACAGCGGCGATGTTTTCGTTGGCGCTGCTGAATCGGAAGCGTTTCAGTTTTTTGCGGAAACAGCAAGCGACCTCCAAAGGGATTACCCCAATATCCGTTACAATATCTATAGCGGAAACATGCAGGATGTTTGCGATCGTCTGGATAAAGGCCTTCTGGACTTTGCCATCATTGCACGCTATATCGACTCTTCCAAATATAATTTTTTCGAAATTCCAGGAAACGACACCTGGGGTGTCATTATGCGAAAAGACGATCCTCTCGTACTGAGAAAGACATTATCCATAGACGATCTTTTCGAGCTGCCCCTCATCTGCTCTCGTCAGTGGCTGTCTCTGGACTTAACTCGCTGGTTTGGAGAGCAGGCCGACAAACTTAGAATCGTGGCAACTTTCAATGTCTGCTTTAATGCATCTATTATGGTTCGTGCAGGAATGGGATATGCGATTACTTTTGAAAAAAAGATGTATACAAGAAATGATAACGACCTTATCTTTCGCCCAATTAGTTCTGTTCCAAAATCCAAACTGAATATTGTCTGGAGAAAGCATCAGGCTCTCACGCCAATTGCAAAACTTCTGTTAAACGAATTGCAGGAGAGATGCTCGAATCTTCTGGATGATACCTCCACACCCAAAACTGCAGAATACCCACGATAATCTCTCCTGCATACTTGCTTTGTTAAAATACATATAGTATCATAATTGCCCATATTTTCCACATGAGACGCTAACTCAGGACGGACATTCTGGCTTTGCCCTGAACTGGTTCTGGAAGAAGTGTCATCAAAGCCTTCCGGATATTTATCGTTTACCTCAATAAAGAAAATACCGCCGCCTGCCGCTTCCTGTGATTCTGGCAATAAACCTCTGCATTGCCAAGCACTTCCCCGCTTTGTCTGGTAAGGCTGGCCGAAGAAGTTACATCTACATCCGAAGTATAATCTCTATTACCTGTTAAGGAAAAATAAGCCACTAACATTTTACTGCCTCCTGTTATGGATACAGTACCTGTGGATACTTCCTCAGGCGAAGCACTGCCAGCAAAAAGATTAGGGAAAAATAACCGCCATACGACAACCAATAAAATCACTACACAATAATTAATATTATCGTTTTCATTTTTTTACTCATCCCAACCTTTCCTATTAGTATTATTCAGTTCCACCTCTAAAGCGGTTCCATATACAGGGCATTGAGTGTTTGAATTAAACAACTGTTCATCGTACGGTTTTGAAACCATTTTTGATAAAGACCATTTATTTTGCTCAACGCCTTGTTCGTGGAAACAATACTCTCATTTTTCATTTTGACTTCCCTATAATTATTATCCTTACATATTCACCTGTGTACCTATATTATATCTAATTAATCCTTACAGGGATTATTGTCAAGAGGTATTTTCCAAATTTATGTTTTCTTCGTTTCTCATATTTCCCATTCCACCATTGTAATCGGCTTTTATTGCATAAGGGCTTTCATTCTCTCCCAGAGCAAGATTCGCCCAAGTAACTCAAAACTCACTTTCGTGAATTTTGGTTACAGGGCCAACTTGATGGGGATTCCGTTTCCCCATTCCCTCGGTTGCCGCACATATACTTCATGTGTGGTTTTGGCTTCTATTGAAAATAGTCGCAGCGTGTCGGCAGTAATCGCCACGGGAAAGGACAAAACATGGCAAGACCAAAGAAAGAAAAAGAACTGAAACGTAATCACCACATCATGCTCCGCTTGAATGATACCGAATACACTATTGTCGCAGAAAATGCAAAGGACACAAATCTTCCTGTTGCGGAATATGTACGAAAGCAAATAATGAATAAGCGGATCATTGCGAAATACGAACTTGTGGCAGATGTGCCGGAACTGAAAAAGCTAATTGCAGAGTTTGGCAAGATTGGAAGCAATCTGAATCAGATTGCCCGGCACTTTAACCAGGGCGGCATCCATTCCCAGGAAATGCGAGGAGCAATTAGCCAGTGCATTACGGCAATCTATGAAATGAAATATAAAGTTGTAAAGATGGCGGGGGACTTTCATGGCAATACTGAAACATATAACAAGTAAAAATGCAGATTATGGGGAAGCACAACGATACTTGATTTTTCAACATGATGAATCCACAGGAAAACCCATATTAGACGAAAGTGGAAAACTGATGCTCCGGGAAGTATATTACATGGATGGAATCAACTGCGATCCCTTCACTTTTGACACAGAGTGTAAAGAATTCAATGCCCATTATCACAAAAACCAACATTATGATGAAATCAAATCCCACCATTATATTATCAGCTTCGATCCAAAAGACAGGGATGAAAATGGTCTGACCGGAGAACGGGCGCAGCAACTTGGATTAGAATATGCCCAAAAAAACTTCCCAGGACATCAGTCTCTGGTCTGCACTCACACGGATGGCCACAACGGAAGCGGCAATATCCACGTACACATTGTAATCAACAGCCTGCGAAAGCATGACGTGGAACGGAAGGACTTTATGGAACGCCCCTGCGATTCCCGTGCCGGCAATAAACACCATCTGACCAAAAATTACCTGATTCACTTGAAGCAGTCCGTCATGGACATGTGCCATCGGGAAAATCTTTACCAGGTAGATTTGCTTAACCCTGCTAAAAGAAAGATTACAGAAAAGGAATATTGGGCAAACCGCCGTGGACAAAATAAATTGAATAAACTGAACAGCCAAATAATTGCAGATAGCGTAACACCACGTAAAACAAAGTTCCAGACACAGAAGGAATTTTTACGTGTCTCCATTGATGATGTTGCCCGTTTCGCCCATAGCCTGGAAGAATTTCACCGAATACTTTCAGAGCAATTTAAGATTACCTTGAAAGTCAGTCGCGGCAGATTCAGCTATCTTCATCCGGAACGTACCAAACCGATTACCGGGCGGAATCTGGGAACCCTCTATGAGAAAGATTATCTTCTGGAACTGTTTGAGCAAAATGCCAGGGCAGAGGCAAGTGATAAACCCCGTCTGGCAGAAGAAGATACTCAACATGCAAATATTTCTGCTGAATCAAGCTCTGCTGTATGGGATAATGATCCGATTGGAATCCTGTTCATTAAATCGGATTTGCGGCTTATCGTGGATTTGCAGCAATGTATAAAATCACAGCGAAGCCAAGCTTACGCACAGAAAGTGAAACTCTCCAATCTAAAGGAAATGGCAAAAACAGTTGCCTATGTACAGGAGCATGGTTATGACACCAAGGACAAACTAGACAGCTCGTTATCCCAAGCAAAGGCGCAGACCTCCGTCGCCCGGAAAGCACTCAAATCCACCGAGGACAGGCTGCGTGAAATAAACGAGCAAATTCATTATACCGGCCAATACCTTGCAAAAAAATCTGTTTATACTGAATTTTGTAAATCCAAAAACAAAGGAAAATTCCGTCAGGAGCATTCTTCTGAAATCAAACTTTATGAAGCGGCGATAAAGTTTCTAAAAGAGAAATCCGGAAATGGAAAACTGCCCTCTATGAAACTTCTGAAAGAGGAAAAGGTCAATCTTTTGGCGCAAAGAAAACGCCATCAAGAGACATACCAAAATTGCCGTGATTTTCACAAAGAATTACATACCGTCTGCTCCAATGTAGATACAATCTTAGGAAGTCCACGTTCCATGCATCCCAAACAGCAGAAAAATCAAGACATTTCTTAATTCCCCTGATAACATTAACCCCCAGCATACATTAAAACCTGCTGGGGCACTTGTGCTTTTTCACCGTTTGCTTTTGGCTATACTACCATTTGAAAAATTGTTGGGACAGTACATCCGCATTACCCTTTCTTGCCTGACGCATAACATAGGTAATGACTTCTTCCGGCGTTGGCTCTTCTCCTTTATATGGTATTTTAGCCCACCCATCCTGTATCTTTGGATCGGGATTTCCAAACGCTGCTCGGATAGCAATCTCCATTTCACCGCGGACTTCAGCCACCGTGGTATTATTCTCCTTTGCAATCTGTTCAAAAATATGTGTGTGGTCTTTTCCTTTACTCATAGTCTTTACCTCATTCGTAAAATGATATATTTATTCCTCCACCTATTATTATAGTATTTTTGCGTTATATAATCAAGACTTATTGCAACTATATTAGTGCCCTTTTGCGAACTATAATGATTGCATAGGAGGTGGTAATCAAATGGACGTAAAAGAACGCATTAAATTACTTATGGAAGAGAAGGACTGGTCGGAATATCGGCTGGCTAAAGAAGCCGGACTGCCTCAATCGACAATCTCCCATTTATTCAAGAGGAACAATGCCCCAACATATCCCACAATAGAAGCTATCTGCAGAGCATTTAGTATAACGCTCGCACAATTCTTCGCAGATGAAGGTGAGTCAATCGTACTTTCTCCTGAACAGAGAGAAGTGTTGCTGCTATGGGGATCACTTTCGGATGAGCAAAAGCAAAGTGTAAAAAGTGTCATGCGACAGTTTAATGGTCTGTGACATCCTTGATTGTAATCTTGAAGATATCACAGCACACCATAAAGATTCATTCCGAACTACATCTGCTCGACAATCGGCTGACGTAGTCCAATAAGTATGTATTATGAATTGCTTGGCTGCATATAATAGCAGTGAGCTGAACGCAGAATATAGCGAATAAGTAATACCGGAATCAGCTTTTCGGCACATTGACTTTTCTCGTTATTTCTGTTATATTAAGCTTAGTGATCGTTCTGTGGAAACTTGCGAAGCCCACAGGCGGGGGAGAACCTACGGGTCTCTCCCTCTTTTACTTTATAGGAGAATTTACATATGACTACTTCAAAGAACTTTTCCACCTTCACACAGCAGGTTGAATCGTTAAAAAATGATAAAAACATAATTATTCCGGACAGCCGGTACACCGAGGAAATGCTCCAGCGCATCGGTTATTTTTCCTTAATGGGTGGTTACAAACAGTTATTCAGAATACCGCTTACTAAAAACTATAAGCCGGGAACTTCATTTGATGAAATAGTGGCTTTATACCAATTTGATGCAGAACTAAGGGCACTGTTTTTGAAATATCTGCTTCAGATCGAGCGCCATGTCGGAAACCTGATTTCCTATTATTTTATAGAGCTGCACGGCGTATCCCAAGCAGAATACCTGAATCCTGATAATTATGATAACAGCCGCCGTAACAAAAGAACTGTACGGGGCTTAATGCAAAAGCTGCATGGTGCAGTTAATACAAACGAATACGAGTATATAAATTACTACCGGACCCAATACGGTAACATTCCCTTGTGGGTGACAACAAGCATATTGACTTTCGGCAGCTTGTCAAAAATGTATAAGGTATTGCCGCAGTCACTTCGTACCAAAGTGAGCAAGCATTTTCATTCAGTAAATCAGCGGCAACTGGAGCGTTATTTATCCGTGTTGACAAAATATAGAAATGCCTGTGCGCATAGTGACCGTCTATTTACTTATAAGACAGTAGATCAACTTCTGGATACCCCGTTACACGCAAGGCTTTCCGTTCCAAAACAAGGGAACCAATACATATATGGTAAACAGGATTTATTCGCTGTCGTTATTGCCTTCCGCTATCTCTTGCCCCAAGAGGAATTTTCCGCATTTAAGAAAAGGCTTGTCCTGGAAACAGGAAAGATCAATAAGAATCTGGTACATATCACCGAATCAGAATTGTTTGAACAGATGGGATTTCCGTCGAATTGGAAAAACATAACACGCTACCGTTTAACTCCATAAGAAAAGGAAGATGCCGCTTATTTATTAAGCACACATCTTCCTTTTTTCTATTTTCGGTTACGCTCTCCAATAATTTATTTCCGCCCATGCTCCATGGCACCTGCGGATGCAATATCCGCTGCCACTGCAATCTGCGGCACATTCTTCCCTCCACGTCTTGAAATCCCTGCCTGCTTTTGGTGCAACTTCAGCAAAACCGATGTCCTTTCTGTCTTTTTGGGCGCAGTATTATTGCGTCTGCCATCTATCATGTTGTAATTTTGTTCTTCTGTCATTTCGGAACTGCGAAGATATTCCCCATTCTCCATGTACTTCTGCCAATCCTCCAAAGGCGGCTTCTCCTGTTTAACCGGCTCTGGCACAGATATCGGTGGATTCAGATAATCCTTAATCTGTTGTTGCACCATCTGGTCAAAGCCATTATAAACGCTATCTACAATCAGCTTCCCAGCTTCATCCAGTACCACATAAGTTCCGTCTGCCCCATATTCTTCATGCTCCATAAGGAAAAGCTCCCTGCCGTCTATGATAATGCTGTCAATGGCAAGCCAGCTTCCATTCTTCCCTTCAATATGAAAATCCGTAGTTTCAAAGGAAATTAAGGCACCGGAAGAACCATTCCGCACAAACCCTGCCAGTACAATGAACCCGTCCTTTTCGACATAATAAGAAGTCACGACACCTTCCCTATTCATCACCAGCACATGTAAATCCCGGCAGAAAAACCCGCAAACCATTGATTTTACTGGACTTATTTGTCCAATGTTTTCATTGTCGGAAAATGTGTAGGTGTCATTACATCCTACTCCATATCGTTCCATACTACATCATTACACTGAAAATCTCGGGATTATACTAATACATATCGCTACATATTGCATCAGAAATTTGCAGTAGTTTTG
>Ga0153928_1000824_pt1 | contig 14653 bp, 6 predicted proteins | sample TSNJ012MetaG_FD_106656 | JGI IMG/M metagenome (GOLD analysis project Ga0153928, IMG submission 106656) | Attine ant fungus gardens microbial communities from New Jersey, USA - TSNJ012 MetaG | ecosystem: Host-associated > Fungi > Mycelium > Unclassified | place: USA: New Jersey, Wharton State... | reverse complement strand
TCTTTACCCATAGATTATCATCTGTCCTTGAATAGAACAAAGGACTGCCCTAAGACAGTTAGGTTATCTTTATTTCAAGAACAATAGCACTCCTATATGTAGAACAATAGGTAGTGATCATGTGGTAGGCTATTCTGGTACATAGACCACCACAATCATGTATTTAAGAACTGTATGTCTGAGGATAAACCTCAGACTTAACAACATCTTTTGCTGCTCATCTAACTTCACTTTTTTGAACACTTTGATTATCAAATCAAGTAATCACAAATCAGTAAGTGGCCATTTGTGATAGTCCAATACTATACCTTCACCAAATACTCTACCTCCACTACAAACTGAGAGCATAACTGACCTAGCCCAAACAGCTGGTATAAATATAACCAATATACTAGAAGCTGAAGTTCATCAAGTCCTAACTGCTGCCCTCACAAAATATAGAACCTAAACATGAATAGTACAACTACAAGAACTATACCTACATTATACTCACAGATCAAAGTCTTACAACTCAACTGCAATAGAAAACCCACAGTTATTTATGGACTCTTAAATGAACAATTTGACAAAGCTAACATTCTACTTTTACAGAAACTCTTATGGTCAAGGATCTCACCAGATGGGAGAAAAGGACCTATTGACCACAATTTCTAGACACCAATCCTACCAGTTAATACTTACAAACCAGATGACCCTAAGCCAAGAGTTATGGCATATGCCCAATATAAGCCAGGTCTAGAGATAACACTAAGATCAGACATCATCTAGGATTGCAATATTCAAATCCTTTCAGCAAGCTATCCTAGAAACCCAACTATAACAATTATCAATCTCTACAATAATAGAAATTGCCAGAATGACAGAGCAACTAAACTGATTTGATGTCTTCCCTTAATACTCAATCAACTAACTATTATCATAAGAGACTGGAACATATATCATATACTCTGGGCAAATCAAGATCAAGTACAATACAAGCAGAAAACTATTGAAATAGTGGAATGGCTCACCCAACAAGGTTTTAGACTCCTTAACATACCAGATAAAACAATATATCTTAGTCACTCAAGAAACAGGTATACATCAGTACTAGATCTTATATTTGCTAATGGACTAGCCACACAGAGCAGACGTCCATTAGACTAGGCAATAAACCAAGAAATTGCATATGGCTCAGACTACTATGCAATTCAATGGACATTCTTCAACAATACAGAACCAATTGATGATACATATGGCCTAAAATTCAACATCAAGAATATGGACCAAGAAAAATGGGTAGAGGCCTTTGATGTAGTACTCAAGAACAACTATTATAACATTAACATTACTATAAACCCAAAAGCTAACATTACAATAGAAGTATTAGAATAAGCAACAACAGCAATTATACTAGCCTTTGATCAAGCAAACAAAAAAACAACTAAAATACACAGACCAAGTTCCAAAACCAAACCCTGGTAGAACAAAGACCTATCAAAGACAGTAACATTAATCCACCTGTATAGAGACTCCAAACATACCTAGATTAAAAAAAACAGGCTCATTTGACATCCAAATAAAAGTAGAAATTAAATGAGCACAAAATCTCTTTAAACAAGAAGTATACCAGGCAAAATATATTTGGGCCAACCAGATCTTAGAGAATATCTCCTCCATAGACATATGGTCCATTTGGAAATAGACTATAGATAATTGTAACTACCTAATGCTAGCTCTTACTTGCAGTCTAGATATCCCTCTAGCAATCTCACACTAGGAGAAATGTGACACCCTCTAAGATATACTCTATCAAGAACCACTAAATCTTCCAGACCTAATACTATTTATTAAGATCACATCCACTGAAGTAAGTGAAGCCTTATTCTCTACAAGCTCAAACACAGCACCAGGACCAAGCCAAATCATATACAAAATAATAAAGTAGGTATGGCCAATAGCAACAGAACCAATTACAATGCTATTTCAAAGATGCTTTAGCAAAGGCTATCATTCAATCCAATGGAGACAAATAGTAGCAGTTGTACTCAGAAAGCCTAACAAACCTGACTATTCACAACTACAAGCATACCATCTCATTATACTACTTGAATGCCTAGACAAAATTCTTGAAAAAATTGTAGCAAGGAGACTATTATATATAGTAGACTGATATGAGCTAATACCAGGAACACAGTTTGGAGAAAGATCAAACTCCTCTACAATTGATGCTACTATAACATTTATACATGATATATACTCTGCCTGGAATCAAAATAAGGTAATATCAGCACTAACATTTGATATCAAAGGCTTCTTCAACTTTGTAAACCACTAACACCTTCTCACTGAGATATAATCAAGATAAATTCTACTGGAATACCTCAAATGGACTGCTAACTTCTTAGACAACCATAAAGTAGCAATTTGTGTAAATAGCACCAGAGGTAACTCCAAATCAGTCAAAAATGAAATTCCACAAAGCTCTCCAGTCTCATCTATTCTAGTGTTATTTTACTCAGCAGGCCTCCTAGAGGTATTCCAGGATAAAGTTATCTTTTCTATCCCAACAAACCTTGATATCATAAGTTGTCTTGACTATGGCCAAAGATATGTATTTATGGAATAGTAGACAAGGAAATTGAACCAGTAGCCTCTTGGCTGATTGTAGAATACTATCAATATAAATGAGAGCAAATAGCGTACTTGTATAAGTAGCTGACACAATTAAGCAAGAATTCTATTGAGTTCTCTTTGTAACCCTCAAAGATTTAGCTGCTGAGTCAACTTGACTTGAGTTGCATAATACTTGAGGCTGACAAACTATCTAACATAGGTATTCTGATATATATAGATGATAGCAAACTCACAGTCTCCTCATCTTCAATCATAACAAATAATACCTTCCTAGCCAAAGCATACAAAGTTGTTAACAAATGGCTTTAGAAAGCAGGCCCTATACTAGACCAAAACAAATATGAACTCATATACTATATCCAATACAAGAAGTGTGGTGATTCTGCAACTCATATAGAACTTACAGAATGAGATGGATCAATATCAAAAATCTTAGTGACTCTCTCAATACACTAGCTAGATATTTATTTTGACAGAAAACTCCTATTCAACTACCATGTAAAAAAGATCTCAACTAAAGTCGAAGTAGCCCTTGGTTGCATAGCTATACTATCAAACATAGTACAGGGCCTCTTATATCTAAACCTCTGCACATTGTACAGAATATGTATTTTACCTATTATGACATGTATGTGTGCAGTTTGGTAGACCAAGAAAGAAGCATATGCAAAAGCACTTAGTCAAATCCAAAACTGGGCACTCTAGATCATCTGTGTAGCATTCAAAACTATACCAATCCAGGCCCTAGAGATTGAAGCAGCAATACCTTCAATCCATCTACACCTAGACTACTTGGAGAGAAAGGCTGGAATCTATCCAAATAGGTTAAGTATAGCAAGTCCAGTCATTTATTGCCTGCCTATAGCATGGACCCAAACAGAGAACTCAGCTCCTAGACAAGAAACCAACCTCTCATCCAAAGAAACTATCCAGCTAATCTATATAGCAGTTTACACAGCATATACCCACAAATGAGTTTTTCTCTTTCTTCTCCCTCTATGGTAAAAAACATATACTGACTACTCTAATAGAGTTACATTTGAAGACAAACTAGTCAAAAAAGACAAAGCTATACCAGAACACTTACACTATGTCTCCTCCCTCAAAAACTCTCCAAGCCACATCATAGTATATACAAATGGCTCACAGAGATCAATAGGCCAAAGGTTCTAAAAAACAGGTACTGCAGCAGTAGGCTTCTACCAAGGAAATAAGATATTCAAATAGAAGATAAACCTGGAAGACAAGGTGGAGATATATAATGCTGAACTAACTGGGCTAGTAGTAGGCATTAGGATAGCAATCTCAAAGACAGAGTTCCTATCCAGAGTATACCATATTCATATATTTGCAAACAATATCTCTGTTATCAAAATGGACTCAGACCCAAAGCCACATCAAGAACAACTACTGGCCTACACCTTCTACCAATATATGCTACAATGGCTACAAAAGAACCCAGCTAATACCTTTAGAGTCATATAGTATTTAGACTATACAGATATCCTAGGAAATAAATAAACAGACCAACTAGTCAAAGAAGCAACTCTGCTCCCCTTATTAGCAGAACCAACAATCACACTTCACATCTTCCATGTATACAAATATCTAAAAAGAGACTAGACTACTCTATGGAGAAACTCCTCTCCACAACAAGATAGCTGGGCAATAGCAAACTAGATACCACTATCTCTATACTATATACCTTACTTCCTAGTACTAGTAGACAAAAAAGAGCTATTTGGACAACTTTTACAATACAGAATAGAATATAGCTACTCAGGGGAATACTACTAAAGATTTGTCCCTTTAGCAGACCCAGCCTACCCATACAGTAAACCTATACAGATACGAGAACATATTATCCAATCCTATCCTACCTATGAAAAACATTGCACTGCCCTATGCAAAGTATCACAAACACTATATCTTTTTGACCTCCTTGGTACCAAGGATGGTATAGAAGCTATAATATCCTTTCTTAAAAACTCTGGAGCCTTTATAAAGAATAGCTAGTCCTCTTTATTACTATCTATACCCTACATAATAGATAGGCCTCTCATGAACTTTATAGAGACTGAGCCTCAAGCTCCTAGCTAACTCAAACCTTGAGAACCATTTCATTCTATTAATAAACACCCTTGAATTACCTAACCTTATATACTATTACATTTATACAATCCCAACCTATATCATCCCATGAAGAACCCAAATACTTTATTACCAATATTTACATCCAACTTAGAACAATACCAGCTGACCTCCCCTGAAGCTTGGGTATAGTCAGTAGTGTACAGCTATGTATCTTATCCACTGCATCTTAGCACCTGCTTGCTTGTTGTAGTATACAAATACAGAATTCTCTTACTCATTCACTCTTATACCTTTTACTATTTACAAGTATTTACAAAATCCCATACATACTTTTTTGTTCAACTGTCTCACATATCTGATCTTTGAGAAACTAAAAGAAATGAAAATGAAAAGAAAATAAATATTGGCTTAGCTATTTTACCAAGTCATGATACTTCTAGTGTTATAACTTGGTAAAACAGCTAAGTCATTATTTTTCTTTTCTTTTCTTATTTGAACTTACTACATAAGAGGGAGTGTGAGAAAGTATCACATGACATGTCACAGGTAATGTGTCACAAAGTCAGGTGATATCACATGATGGAGTCACATGATGAGCATGGGAAAACTAGTACACAGACTATGTAGTAAATGTATAAGTAGTGTATAGAATTGAATGAGAACTCCATCGAGTTCTCCTTGTTAACTCAGACTAGGAGTGCAGTTAAGTTATCTTAGACTAAGTCACTACAAGGAGCCTTATCCTAATCTCTAAGGATTCTCCTGGAGATGAGTTATAACATACTTAGAAGTGTAATATTACTAAGAATTCTCCTGGAGCTTACTTTACTTCAGTTGCCCTTATAGTAGCTTAGGATTTCCTAAACAGAGCATTGGAAGAATGCAGTAGACAGCCTCTCTCAGGATGCCCTCCCCTGCTCTCAGCCAATCCTCTATACATTCTGCTCTATACAAATGTTACATATAGACACCCCCTAGAGCATAGCTAATGCTCTGGCCTATTTGCAGCACCATTTGCATAAAGTCACCAAGCAACAAAATAACTCAGAAACAAATATAAACAACATCCTCTCTGCCCTAACTGTTCAGCTACAATAACTCATATAGCTGGTCTTAAACCTCTAGTTTTTGGCTCTGGTGACAGCACCCTCTCTGCTACCTATAATACTAACTCCCCCTCTGGTAGCTCTAGAGCAGTTCAGTTGCAAGAAAGAGAAGATGCTTTGGGCACTAATGTTTTTTGAAGGAGACTAGACCACAAAGTGGTCTGAAAACCTCTTTCAACAGGAAGTAGACACCAGCATGTTCTCTATCTAAACCTGAGCTGATTTCAATCAGCACTTCCATATCCTGTTTTTTTCAGTAATTGTGGAGGCTAATACAATTAATATCTTGAAGAGAGTGTCCTACCATCAAGAAAGTCAGATAGTAGATGATTACTTAGATAGTTTCCAAGCCCTGGTCTCTGACACTAGCTATACAGACCTCTGGATCCTGGTGATGAAGTTTCAATAAGAACTCTAAGTAAACATCCAGAGTCAGATTACTACTATACCATATAGAAGGCCTACCAACATTGATCACAAGGCATGGTATTGTATAGTCTAGAGGATTGATCAAACCAAACTGGCCAACAAAGCCTTCTAGTCTTTTCAATGCTCAGTACCTTCACTCCTCTCAAGACTCCCTGCTCTACACCTAGCTCCTCTATCTATGATCTATACTTCTCTAGTTCTTCCTATGCCAGCCCTTCCAAAACCTCTGCTTCCACCTCTATCTCTTGGAGTCTCCATGGATGTTGACATGACATAGAAAATAAGGCCTCTCCTTCTACACAGTTGCTACTGCTGTAGAGAGATGGGCTATCTCATAAAAGACTGCCTATACTACCTCAATGTATGATAATTAATGGTGGAGCAAAGAGAGAAGTTAATTGAGAACCTGATGGCTTTGAAGGATGCAGTTACATTGAAGAAGCAGAGCTTCTCTCAGAAGAGGATTTTGTGTAGAGTGACTGGTAAAAAATATACTCCAGCCACTTTTTGTAAATAGGTTCACTATATTCAATGTAGAAAATATTAATACAAGTGACAGTAAACCAGAAGATACAAGAGGACACCTTGGGGACATGCTTAGTTATTATGTAAGCTCCATATCTATGGGCTAAGTATATCTTCTATATCATGCTCCCACTCTCTCCTGATCTTCTTCTGTCTTGTATTGTCATGGTGATGCCTGTTTAACTATATAAGAACATTGTGGTATTATTGGTTAGTGTTCATGTGATTGTGCATAGACCATCTATTATAGTATATATAACAGCCTATATGGGTAGATCTATCTTTACTCAAATATCACACTAGCTTCCAGGACCTTTTCCTAGCTTATTGAGTGATTGCCTCTGAGTGTTTCTCTTATAGAAGATGTATCCCTCTCTTTCTTTGCTCCTATTGTTAACACATCTCCCTGGAAACCAAAATGGGAGAAAAAATTGCCCAAATAACTCTCTGCTAATACTCTCAATGCATGTAGAATATCTTGAATTCTGCCTATAAAGATCAGTATGACTGATACCAGTAAACTTCACTCTATCAAGACACTCCTAGACTACAGAGCCATGTCATAAATTGCTTCGACTATGACCAAAGAATATCTATTTATAGAATAACAGACAAGAGAATTGAACCAGCAGTCTTTTGGTTGATTGTAGAATACTATCATACCATCAATGTAAATAAGAGCAAATAGTATACTTGTATAAGTAGTTAGCACAATTGATTGAGAACTCTATTAAGTTCTCTTTGTAATCTTCAAAAACTTAGCTACTAAGTCAACTCAACTTGAGCTATATAATAAGCTACTAGTAGCTTTATAGACTAGAATTTTGTCTGTTCTAAGGAATTGACACTTGGACTATCTCCCAACCCATACTGGTCTTTAACATCAACAGCTCTCCTAACAAAGAAGATCAGATATCAGAAGTGGTAGACATGGTCCTCTGCTATAAGACCCACTTGAAATGGATGCTTTTGGTTGCCTCTAGTCTAGAGAAGCAAAACCTGATTTTTGGTTATATCTGACTGAAGGACTATAATTCAAAAGTCAACTTAGAGAAGAGCAAAGTCCTTATAACTTAATGTCTACCCTACTCAAAGGGTACAAAAGGAAATTGCTTACTAGAGCAGACAATAAAATGTGGTACCAGCTTTCAATTGTATACTAAAGATTTAAAGGAATGAAGTGGGAATGGAGGATTAAAAAGAGGTATCAGAAAGTATATATAGCTTTATATAAGTTTTATTATCATTTGGTGTAAAATGAGCATGAGGTCGCTCTAGATCCACATTGCATATTCTTTCTAAGATATCAACCTTTATATACTATAACAAAAGCTCCTCTGGAAAATACAGTTAGTTGATCCCTAGATTCTTCACACTCAGTTGCTCCCTTGTCTGTACCCCCAACACCAAACCTTATGGGTGTGATGTAATCCAAGTGTGTACCTAGCTAAGCTTTTCTAGCTTACTGTCCTTTCTGAAGCCTATCTAAGTTGAATCTGCAATTTGGTTCTAGATCAAGTCTTAATATATTCTGTGTTCTGATCCTGATACTGTTACAACCCTGTGACACTATAACTGTTACTCCAACCCTTGATGCCATTAAGAATAACTGTACAGTCACTAGTCTATATTGTCATACCAGTAGTTTAGTCCTTAGTTTTGTTGTCTCTAAGCATTCTAGAATTTCACCTTTGATTATCTGTTCTTGTTTCTGAATGAGGGCTGTACAGAGAAGGGTGCAATTTAAATTGAAGCCAACCCCTTTGTCTAGTTTACTGGCTTGATAGACACTATACTGATTCCAAAAGTTGTCACTCAAGATATACTATATTTGAACAATTTCAGAGGCAGTAGAGATAGAGGCATATGCTAAGATAATTTCTTTTTTCCATTCTATCTGCTCCTAGAACTATATATTAAATATTACAAATTATGGAGACTTAATGAGATAAAATGATAAAAGGAAATTATTACTACTTTTAGTTCCAGTTCAATTTTTCTCTTGTACTAAGTTCCCAACTCCTAAAATAATATATCTCTCTTCTAGATCCTTCCTATCAATAATGACATGTACTTGAGACATAGTTCTTCTAGAACTTTCTTTCCCTTTTCCTAGATTTTCCTATTTGTCTCTATCTGACCTTAGTCAGTAGTCTAATCATCTGCTAGATATCTAGCAACTTCAACTAAGAGACTGTACTCTTCTAAGTGGTGACTAATATATGCTATCTGAAAATAGAATGGTACTGATGAGATCAATGCTTATTTATAAGTATTGTCTCTTGTTCTAAGTTTGCTCTTTCCGACTGACCAAGGTAGTATAGAGATCCTGTTATAATATCAAACTATGGTTATCCATAAGTGGTTCTAGATTGCTATTTTAGCAGAAATATTCTTATAGTCTAATACCAGTTTATTGTTCTTGTCTCTCAAGTCTTAGTAGTGAGCTTTGTCTATCTTGGATGTCACTCTAGATTGGTTATTGGTTCTACTTCTACCTAAGGATATATATATAATGGGTTCTAGAGAAAATTCTCCTTAAGAATCCATTATTATAAGATATATCAAATATTACTTTCCATACAAAATTCACTTGTGGCATAATACCACTGTAAGAGATGTTGTATGCTATGGAAGAAACAGACCTTGAAGAAGAGACAGAAGATCCAAGCCTTGCTATACTGTTGAGCTAGGTTTACCCTTCTCTTGGACAATAATAAAGAGGAACCCAAAACTTTGTATAGAACTGATGGACAAGACTGGGAGCTCAGAAATTGATTTTTCATAACTAAACTGCTTTCTAAGCTCTCAGAGAAAACTATACAGGCCTCTACAACCACCTCCCAATAACTAGCTGAAGGAGTATATCAGAGTATAGAAGCATAGGCCACAGAAGCCCCATTGCCCCTATATACTAGAGGTTTTGAGTCCATGTTCACCAAAGATGATTTTGATATTCTTTTAGAGTATCCTTACTGGGACCATGCCATAAAACTCCTACCAGGCTCTGAACCTAAGTTGACTAAGGTATACCTCTTGTTTCCAATCAAACAAAAGAAACTGGACATCTTTCTAGAGGAAATTCTCTATACTGGATAGATCTACCTATCTAAATTGTCCATAGTAGTCCTTGTGTTCTTTATTAAAAAGAAGAACAGTTCTCTCTAGTTAGTATAGGACTACCAGGCCCTCAACTTTATGATGGTAAAGAACAAATACCTCTTGTCTCTCATCTTCAAGCTTGTGTCTGTAGCCTGTTTAAAGCCCTAGTAATATTCTTTGAGATGACCAATAGTCTAGCTACTTTCTAGATGATAATAAACAATATTTTCTAAGACCTCATTGTAGAAGATATTATAGCAGTGTACTTGGACAATATCCTGATCTTCACTAGAACTATTAAACAGTATGCTAAGGCCATCTGAAGAGTGCTAGAGATCTTAGCAGAGCATAAACTGTATTTCTGTCTAGAAAAGTTGTTACAAACTTCATTTAGACTATAACTCCAGGAATACTTAACTGATTTTGACGATCTAAATAGCTACCAAAAGCCCTTAAGAAGATCTTTCAAACAATACCAAAAATGTCTCAAGACAATCAGTATTCACTGAGTTATCAGCAGATCAGTCAGCAATCACCAAGTTACCAAACACTAAATCACTGATATCTCGGGAACTACTTAATGTAATCATTTGCTTCAATGACCATTGTAAAGCTCTCTTCAATATGCTTCTTTTGAGTATAAATAGAACCCAAGGCAATAAGATCCCATAGAGATATGAGGTCCTCAATATTTGTATATAATACTGATCTTTACCTATAGATTATCATCTGTCCTTGAATAGAACAAAGGACTGTCCTAAGATAGTTAGGTTATCTTTATTTCAAGAACAATAGCACTCTTATATATAGAACAATAGGTAGTGATCATATAGTAGACTGTCCTAGTATATAGACCACTACAATCATATATTTAAGGACTATATGTCTGAAGATAAACCTTAAACTTAACAATATCTTTTGCTACTTGTCTAACTTTGCTTTTTTGAGCACTTTGATTATCAAATCAACCAATTACAAATCAGTAAGTAGCTATTTGTAATAGAAGTACAAGTTCCAAAAGGAGTATATCAAATATCTAGGTCTGGTTATGTCTAAAAATGAGGTCTTTACAGACCTTACCAAGATTACCAGAGTCCAAGAGTAGTCCACCCCAGTGTTGTAGACCAATATCTAGGCCTTCTTAGGGTTTGTTAACTTCTATAAGTGCTTTATACAGAACTTCTTGACTATTACTTGACCTTTTTTTGACCTTACATACTCCAACAAGGTATAGGAGTAGAAGGACAAGGAGCAGACTACCTTTGAAGCCCTCAAGATAGTAGTAACTACCACTCTGGTATTAGTCTTATCTCAGGACTCAAAGCCCTTCCAGATCAAGACAAACAGCTTAGACTTGACTACTAGTGCTGTTCTATCCCAACAATCTATGGTGGATGGTAAGTAGAGGCCAGTAGTATTCTATAGCAAGTTCTTGTCTCTAGTGGAAAGAAACTACAAAATTCACAACAAGAAGATGCTGGCTATCATCCATATACTAGAAGAGTAGAGACACTTTCTCAAAAGAACAGCTAATCTAGTAGAAATTTGGACTGACCACAAAAACCTCAAGTACTTTATAATAGTAAAGAAACTGAACTAGAAACAGATATACTAGTCTTTGTACCTAGCTCATTTTGACTTTACTCTCTGTTACTGTCCAGGACAATCTATGGGTAAGTCAGATACATTCTCTTGGAGACCCAATCATAGCAATAGCTTTTCAGACAATGAAAACATCATCTTGCTATACCCAGAGCTTTTAGCTATCTGTATCCTTAAGAAACTGGAGTTGAACACAATATCTTGGCCAAAGTTTACAAGGATAACCATTCTGTAGACCAAGAAGAGCTTGTAGCCAAGGCTGCCCTAGAACTACAGAAGTTCTCCAGCAAGATAGTGTACTTCTTGGAGTAGTTGAACATCAATGGCTTGCTTTGTTTTAGAGAAAAGATCTATGTCCCCTGGACTCCAGACCTGCATAGAAAAATTGTAGCCCTGTGTCATGATACAAAGATCACTGGACACCCCAGATAGTGGAAGACATTAGAGCTGGTGTTTTGTAACTACTAGTGGCCCCAGATATTTAGGTAAATAGAACAGTATATTAGCATCTGTAATCTGTACTTCCATACAAAAGCAGTAAGATATTCTCTAGTTGGGGAACTGTATCTACTCTCTGTAAGAGAATACCCTAGAATTGTGCTTAGTAAGTGTTAATAGGTCTATTCTTATCTAGGGTCCAGATCTCTTAACAGATGTCTGATCTCTTCTATCTCTCTTTGGTCTAGTTTATACTCAGTCAATAGTCTTTAACTATTTTAGGATATTTGGTATTGTTGTGTTAGTGCTCATGTGATTGTGCACAGAATGCCTCCAGTAGTATATATAGGAGCCTGTATTGGTAGATTTACTCTTACTTGAATATTATCCTAGCTTTTGGAATACTTACTTAGCTTTCCAGTATGGCCTCTGGCCTTGAGTCTGTTGTTGCCCTTATACTCTCCATGCCTGAAGCAAGATGGAATACCCTCAGTATGAACTTTGTGGTAGAGCTCTCTGAGTCCTCTGGATATAATGCTGTCATAATAGTAGTAGACTCTATATTAAAGAAAGCCCACTTCATTCCAATACACACAATGGTAACTGTAAAAGGAGCTGCTAGACTATTCCTCCATAATGTATAAAAGCTCTATAGACTGCCCCAATATATAATCTTAGACTACAGACCCCAGTTTATGATACTCTTTACTAGAGAACTCTACCAACTGCTAGAGATATAATTCATTCTCCATGGTATTATAAGTTACCTTGACTATAACAAAGTGCTATAAATAGAATGGACATAGACTGGAGTTGAACCAGTAGCTGATAGACAGCTTGTAGTTTAAACAAGGATAAATACTGTATTTGTATATATAGTAGACTGGAATTGATTGAAAACCCTATTGAGTTTTCTTCTAACCCTGAAGAACTGCCTTGAGTTCAACCCTAACTTAAGGTTCTTGAGTCAGTTGCTAGCAGAAGAACTCAATTCTATACTCTAAACACTGTTTGCTTTGAACCCTGCCTAAACTTTGCTCTTTTATCATTCTTGATTGGTGATTGGCTTGATTATTGGTCTTTTTGGATAGTAGGCCTTGGCTGTGGAGGGAACTTGGTAGTTAATTAGGGACTGCTGGTAGAGACTTAGTACTAAACCCAGGTATTGTGCTCAAGACCTAATCTAGCAATTGAGTGGCGTTGCTTAGTAGATTACTTGTATCTTTCTGATTAGTAGAAACCTTATGCTAGGGATGTATTGTTATCCATATATATAGAGGAGCAGCATTGACCTCTTAGAAAGGTACTATTAGAGTAGAGATCCTTTCCTTAAGGTAATCATTTACTATTTAATTAGGGCAGTTATTAGGACTAGTTTCCTAGTGAGTAAGGACTATAAGGGCAACATCAGACTTAAGACCAGAGATTATACTGGAAAGCTAGTAAAAGTCCTGGAAGCTAGGATAATATTCAAGTAAGAGTAGATCTACTAATACAGGCTTCTATATATACTACTGGAGGCAGTCTGTACACAATCACATAAGCACTAACACAACAATACCAAATATCCTAAAATAGTTAAAGGCTATTAACTAAGTATAAACTAGACCAAAGAAAGACAAGAGAGAATGGATATATACTAAAAGATCTAGATCCTAGATAAGAATAGATCCATCAACACTTACTAAGCACAACCCTAGGGTATTCCCTTACAAGGACTGGCTAAGAGCAATAGCTGAACCCTATATTGGATTAAAAGAAAGATATATATATGTCTTGATTAACAGAGAATACAGATGATAAACAAGTAAGTAGATGACCTGAGAGAATAAAACTAAGAGAGTAACTAGTCTGGGTTACTTTTGAGTAGTTCTGGAGTGGTCTAACCAGGAAAGAAAATATTGGATAGAACTGTATTATAAATGGTATCACCAGTTATAAAGATATTACAGTATGTAATGGCAGTAGTCAGTATGGCAGTAGATATCTGGTTGAATGAAGATCTTGTGCTCCAACAGATGTAGTAGTAATTAGTAAGATCAAATTCCTATTTAATCTTGTTAGTACAAGGTCATGAAAACTTAGGCTCAACCAAGGTAGTTGTAAGAGGACAGCCATCATCCTAGAACAGAGCTTAGCTAAGTACTAGGTTCATACTTATCTAGTTTATCTTATCTTATGATACCTATCTATCTATTCCCTTGCCTCTTGGTCTGCATATTGCCTTGATCATTCTATTTATCTAAATTAGGAAGTACTATTATTAGACTATAGCTCATATGACTGTACACAGACCATTCTTTGTAGTATATATAAGAGCTTGTATTGGTAGATTTACCCTTACTCAAATATCACTCCAGCTTTTAGGACTCTTACTTAGCTCTCTAGTGTAACTTTCAGCCAATTGCTAGTCATTACTCTTATAGTAGTTATTCAGGAAGAATTTGATAGAGTTTCTATTAGATTGCACTAGCTACTTATACAAATACTTATTGGTCTGTGTGTCTGTCTTCTGTAATCATATGACCCTTACTAATAACTATATATATCTTATATAATATTTCCCACACTAATTATATCTTTTCTATATTGTATTCTTGGATGTTTCTTGTTATCACTAAGTCTTGATGGCTCAAGGACCACTCGATGTAAGTGTTTAGGAAGAACTCGATGGAGTTCTCTATTGGATTGGACTACCTACTTATACTACTTTTACAAGTGGCTGTACACTACTAGTCCAC
>Ga0153928_1000823_pt1 | contig 14662 bp, 13 predicted proteins | sample TSNJ012MetaG_FD_106656 | JGI IMG/M metagenome (GOLD analysis project Ga0153928, IMG submission 106656) | Attine ant fungus gardens microbial communities from New Jersey, USA - TSNJ012 MetaG | ecosystem: Host-associated > Fungi > Mycelium > Unclassified | place: USA: New Jersey, Wharton State... | reverse complement strand
TCGCGATGCACAGAAATTATGCATTCTGCATAATTCCAGTATTTACAATAACTATCAGTAATTGTATAATATCTATAGAAATGAAAGAGGAGATTTTAAGTTGAAATCACTAAAGAAAAAATTAATCCAGATAATTGCACTGATGGTTTGTATCTTTATAACTACGTCTACAGCATTGGCACATTCCGGGCGTACTGATTCTAGTGGCGGGCACCGGGACAATAAAACAAAAGCTAATCATACGAGGTTAAAGTAAATGTGCATATTCCAATCAACGCAGCCGAGCGCTCATTGCTATATGCCGCCGAAACTCTTGAACAGTTTGGAAGTCTCCTGCAATGCTTCGACAATCTGGATAAAGAGGAAAACGATGCTTGGTGGAGGCTGTGGTGTCTTTTAAACCACAGCCTCCACCAGCACCCTATCTCCGATGTGTATTTCCCGCACACCGGTTTCTTTCGTCTGATTAAAGTTATAACTAAGCATGTACCCTTTCTTAAGACCAAAATAATCCAAATAGTCTGACAATTGCTTTTCGCCCCGTTCATTATACGCATTGCCACGCCATATCTTCAGCTCGATGATAAACTGCTCTCCCTGGTAGTCCACAATCACATCCATGCGACGGGCATTCCGAGTCCGGGCTTCAATGTAATAATTTCCCGTTCCATTGATAATCGGGCGCAGATACAACAGAAATCTTCTGCGGCCTTCTTCCTCGTCAAATTCCTCAGCATTGTCGCCATAAATGAGACCGAAGTGCTCTGTATACTTGTCCAGCACGAGATCCATATCCAAATGACCATTGTGGATGTATTGAGGTTTGTTCTGTGATGCAGTTCTAAAAATTTCACTGCTCTGTGCTTCATTTTTGGTCAGGAAATAATTGTAGAGGCGTGTTTCGAATACTCGGTTTGCAATCACAACTGTTCCCGCATCATTTTTTATAAAGCCAAACATAACAGCAACGTCTATCCATTCTTCATCAGGATTGTAAACAATCCTGTCTCCTGCAAATAAAATTGAATAAAGAGTGCTGGACAACTCCGGATAATCAATCAGCTTACCTATTAACGACTCAAACAGTGTATTCTTCTCGGCTTGGAGCATCTTCACCGCTTCCAGAAAACCTTCCCTTGTCCAAGCCGCTTTCCTGTCCGGAAATACTTCGCTTCCTGCTATTCTTTCGTCGATCAGCTTACAGATACGCGATACCAAAAACGGGTAGCCAGAGGTATAATCATAAAGCAGCCCCGCTGTCTCATCTACATCCATCCCAGTGTGGTGGTCAGCCTCGTACTCTTCCAGCATTCCCGCAATGCCATCCTTGGAGAAGCTCATATTTACCAGGAAATCTGTAGCAATGTTCCACGGACTGTTTACCTTGTGCTCTTCGTTCGTCCTGATTTTTCGTCTGATGTTTTTCACATCATAAACACCTGCAAGGATAACGGCCTGGAAAGTAAATATTTCTTCACGATCCAAATAATCAGAACGAAGCTGCGCCAGGAAATCAAGGAACACCTGATTGTTCGTCGCACTATCCACCTCATCAATAATCAAAACCACTTGTTTTTCTGCCGTTTCGCATAAAGTATTTAAAAAGGGAAATAAATCATTTAACGCAAACCTGTCATCTTCCCTAACTTCCTTTACGAGTTCCTCCAAAACAGATACCTTAAGACCATGCACAGGTGCTTTACGATTTTTTACAGTTCGAAATAAGTACTCAGCAAATGCTTTTGAAAAAGCATGCTCCGTGGCAAAACCTGCATTTCCGATTCGCTGAAAATCCAACGAAATAACAACATAATCAGCCGCCAGGTATTTTTTCAGTGCTTTTATCGTAGTTGTCTTCCCATACTGCCTCGCTCTATTTATCGTAAAATATGCGCCAGAATCTATCAGCGCCCTGATTTCCTCCAACTTGCTTTGTATGTCAACCATGTAATGAAGCTGCGGATCGCAGGAACCTGCGGCATTAAAACTACGTGTCATCCCCATACGCTCCTTCCCTGCCCTGCTGATTTCAGCCGGATCCATAATTTAGATGTCGTACCTATTGAAGAGTATACTACACCTATTCTGGTTACAGAATACCATAACGCTGCTCAAATAACAAGGAACGCATTTCACAAAAGCAGATTCACTGTTTCAAACTCATACCTTGTTCTGTATCGCTTAAAGACAGCTCTAAACATCACAAAAGAGGAACAGTCACACGAAATAATCATTTTTGCGTAGCTGCTCCTCTTAATTACACGCGGATAAATTAATGTTTTTTTATTCCTATTTTCAGCTGCTATAAACGGGGTCACTAACCAGTCTATTCCTTGTCAAGACAGCAACGCTTATACTTTTTCCCGCTTCCACACGGGCAAGGATCATTGCGCCCAATCTTGCTTTTCCCGACCGGTTGGGCGGATTCCCTGAAAACATGGTCACCCATATCAGAAGTCTTACATATGCCCAATTCCTCATTGGTAAATCCACGGTTACTCCATCGTCTGATGGCATTCAGCCAATTCAGGCAGTTTTCGCTAAAAATCATTCCCAATTTCTGTGTCGGGAATAAAATATCCCGTTCATCTAAAAGCGTCAAGATTTCCTCAGCTGTAATATCCTCCTGGACAGCCCTGTATTCCAGTTCAAACATAAGATTATCGGCACGCCTTGAATCTTTCATAATGCTTTTCAGATTCGATAAGATCTTTTTGTAATAGCGGTCATTTATATCAATCTGTTCCGCTTGATAAAGCTCTATCTCTTTCTCTCCAGGCATATAATATTCCTTATACCGCAATGTTTTCAAAAAACCCCTGTAATCATCTCTGTCTTCGAAATCCGTACTGACAATATAATCCTCGTCTATCCAGAAAGCATCACTTCTTTCCTCTACCATTTCCAGAACCTGCTCTATGATCTCTTTTAATGCTTCCTCTTCCTGTCCAGGGGGCTCTGTGTTGCTTTTCTTTGCCATAAAGATCCAAAGCATTTTATAAAATTGCTGTTTTTCAACAACTCCATAGAGATTGACGCTTGCCAGGGCACACCTCCTGACACCAATAGCCAGTCCCAGCATTCCCTGAGCTTCCTCATCTTCCATTTTGCTTTTAAAAATATCCCGAAGCTGATCCATGACAACGACAATCACCCCATCGTCCTGAATGAAGGAAAATGTCCATCCCCTGTTATTATAAACCTCTGTTACGGCTAACATCTCCATGTCCGATAACTCATACCCATTCATTGTCTTTACAAAGGCTACCAGCTCAGACTCCGTCATAAACATAAATTCCTCATCAAAGTCATCCTGGATCGCCTGATATAAGGTTTCTTCCTTTTCTTGTCTGGTCTGATCTTCAAAACCTTCTATCGCCAGCTTGTCGCCGATCATATCCACCAGGGATTCCGGGGCTCTTTGCAGCGCTTCTGCCAAATCCTCTGTTTCTTCTCCCCGAATAAAGAAACTATCGCTGAATATCTTCGTAAGCTCCTTAAATTCTTCCGTCTGGCTCATGTCATCTATCACTTTTCTTAATTCATCCATATCCCTCATATCCGTACCTCCAATATAAAGATATTATAATCTTTGTCATCTGTTTTGTACACTTATTTTTTCACCTTTATAACTAACTGCATGACCTACATTAGCAAAAATAAAATGGATCCCCACCAGATACTCAAACTCAACTGCGTGGGGATGCCTGTATTACTCTTGAAGGTGAGGATACAGCGTCTGCTGCAAATGCCTTCTGTTTAATTCCAGATCCGGAACCAGCACTTCCATTTTCCGCACGATTGCATCCTTGAAAGAACCGCTGATGGGGATGCGGTCACTTTGGATATCGCCGGTACCAATTTGAAGTACTGCTACAGCGTATGCCATCATATCAGTTTGGGATATGTCTGTTGTCAGCAATGGGAACAGTTCATCAATCAGACCCATGATCGTCTTTAAATCGGAAGATTTTACTTTCTTAAAGACTTCAGTCAGAACCCTTCGCTGACGCTCTGTACGTTCATAATCCGAATTGCCTACATATCGTATTCTGGAAAATGCCAGGGCCTGTTCACCGGTCAGATGATTCATGCCTGCTTTTAGCTGCCATGTATTTGCACTTTCCTGATTGACATCCCAATTTCCTCTCTTATTGAGGAAATCTGCTTCATTCTGTCTCAATTCTATATCGATACCGCCTACTTTATCCACACATTTCTGAAATCCGCTAAAATCAACCTCAATGTTCCCGTCAATCGATACGCCAAAATTAGATTCTATGGTCGCATCCAGTAATTCCATTCCTCCAAACTGATAGGCTGCATTGAGGCGGTTGGGGCTATAATCACCAGGGAGTTCTACATATAAATCACGCATAAAGGAGGTTAAATGAATTGATTTGTCCTTTTTATTCAATGTAGCTAAAATCATGGAATCCGATCTTGCCCTTCCTTCACCGGAACGTTTGTCCTGACCAATTAAAAGAATATTAACTACATCTTTGTCCTTCATAATATCCGAAGTAGTAAGTAATTCAACTTCGTCTGGCTGCAGTACTTCCGCATCGGAGGTGCCTTCGTTTTCGTCTTCCTCAAATGTTTCATCCTGAGCTTCAACCTTTTCCTGCGTAGATTCAGCCTTATTCATCTTGCTGAATGTGTACTGCAGATATCCAAAGGTTCCGGCGCAGACCACCATAACACCGGTGAGAAAACCAATTACTATCTTCACCACCAATGGAAGCTTTTTTTTCTGTATATCCTGATTGTCTTTTGCATTATGCTTCATTAATATATAGACCCCTTTCTTTTTGCCACTACTCTTATGCGTTAAAAACAAATAAAAGACAGCTAATAAGATTACCATGCATATGTGTTCCAATGTAACAAAATATTCTTTAATAATACCCTCTTTAGGACATCTTTGAAAGGTTCTCGAACGAATACGATTGAAAATTCAATCATGATAAATATGATTACCATACTTCTATATATGGGATTATAATATAGTCGTTCAAACCCATGATGAAGCAAATATGATAGCAGATATGAGAACTCCAAGCAAATCAAATCCAATATCAAAAAATCCGGATGTTTTATCACAACCTTCAACTGATTTTTTATACATTTTATTTACCACCTTTATCCCTGCTTTAATCAGTGTCTCACAAAGCCCCCCATTTTCTTACAGAAGCTAATATACCTCTTTTACTATATCTTTATTTTAAACTTTCGTCAATACATCAATCGAGTCCGTTTTCCACGCCCGTTTTCCACGTTTTTGTCCGGACTCGATTGTAAAATTCAATTCCACCCCTACAGCCCTTGAATGTGGAATTTACACAAATACAGAAGTGGATGTTAATCTTATAAACTGTAAGATATTCCTTTCCTTAGTTTGCTTGACTACTAATTATCTAAAATAGATGATGTTATCAATGACCTACAGCGTTAGCTGTGCTTGCATCATTAACTATATCTTCTATTTTTAGATATAATACTGTCAAACAAATAAGGAACAGGGGCAGTAGAATTTACTTTTGCAAAAATATGAGTTTTCCTACTCCTACTGACGGTGTTTTATACCCACAATTTGGGGATATCTAATGCAAGTTCTATCAAAAACAGGGGATTTTAAGAACTTTAAACTATATTTTATGTTCAAATTAAGGGGGTAAATTATACGCATGAGTAGAATTTAATCTTATAAGGTGGAAATTACTTTTTCATTTCACCCGTTTTTGTACGGTAAATACTTCACAATACTATTCAATTCTTCCCTATAGTATTTATTATCAAAAAAATCATAAAAACCTCTTTAAAATATTGCACCATAAAGACCGGCACCAATAATAAGACAATCATATTATAACCCATACTAGCGGTTTTGCCTATTTTTATTGCCATTATACTGCTGCCTTCACGTTACTACTTTCTATAATCAGCACGTAGACGATACATATCGAGTTACTGCTTCTTTAATACACCCACAACTAAGAAAGAATTTATCCCTAAGCAGCATCAGTAGTTCGAAATAAGCACCCCCCCACGCCTGTGGTAGTCTGCAATGTGGTACCTACTATAAATGAGTTCAAAATATTTCCTAACATCAATATAATAATTCCCAAAAGAAAATTTGAGGCAGATGATTTTATATTAGAGTCTGTCGCCTTTCTTCTTTCTCCTGTTCTTGCATTTATAAATTATCTGTTTTTCAATTTCTATAACAAGAGGCTCCTTCAATATAGTAAGCAACAAACCATAAACTCCAAAAAAAGCAACTGCTGAAACTGCAAGAACGACAAAAATTGAATTCACAGTAAAGTTTTTAATGAATACTGAGGTGAAAGACGCAGCCAAGAGCGAAATCCCAATTCTAACCCAATGAATTCCTTTAAATATAGGAATAACAGCATCCTTTAATACTATAAATTGTACTACAAATACCACAATTTCAGCAACAAGTGTTCCTAGGGCAGCACCAGTGGCTGCAAACTGAGGTATCAAAATACTATTCAATATCAAATTCACGATAGCTCCTGCAATTTCAGAATATAAAACATACATTTCTTTTCCTAATGGGACAAGCATTTGAATACCCAAAACATTTGTTAAGCCGATGAACAAGACAGTTGGCATAATTATCTGCATTGGAACAATAGAGCCGGCATATGCGCTTCCTGATAAAAAGTAGATACCTTCTTTTGCAAAAAGGATAAAATACAGTGATACTGCTGAAGAAAAAAAGATTACAAAATATAGCGCCTTCTTAGCAATCTTATTGAATTCGCTCATCATACCATGCTGAACATAATAGGAAGACCTTGGTAGTAATACTGTACTGAGGGAAGTTACTACACTTACCAGTATTGATTTGATTTTTACAGCTGCATTATAAAAGCCAACATCTTCATCTGTTTTTATAAAGCCCAGCATTACCGTGTCAAGATGCGTATAGATAGTCGTAGCTACCGACATTGCAAAGAATACCCCAATCGCTTTAAAATGTCTCTTGAAATCGTAGTTGCCTAGTGGCTGAACATAAATAAATTTACGGAGATTTATAAAATTGAAAAAGTTAGAGCCAACAGCTGCCAAAATTGAAATGGCGCCATAGACCACATAGTCACTTTGTTTGTGTACTAAAAGAAACATCCCTATTAAAGAAATTACTTTAAAAATCACGGAACGAATTGTTATATAAGCATATTCCTCCAGGGATTTATATAACCATTCTACCCCCATTGTGTTGAATACAATGGTTAGACTTATAATTAAAAACAATGTTCTATCTTCTTGTAAACGCGGTACAAGTATAAGCGATATAAAAAAAGCGATGTAGGAAATTACACTTGTTACCAAATTAATAAGCAGTAACTCATGTACTGTCCGTGTAAGTTCCTCTTTATTTTCCCGCACTTTAGCACAAGCTCTTATACCATAAGTTGGAATGCCTAGTTGTGCAAACATGTTAAAATAGTATATAACCGATGTTGCAAATGATACTTTTCCGGTTCCAACTGGTAGTAGTATCCTTGAAACATATGGAAAAGTTATCAGCGGGAAAATAAAAGAAGAGACCATTAATATACTGTTGAATATAAAATTTAATTTTAATGATTTTTGTTTTACCATAAAATTTATCCTTTAAATAGCTTTTATTTTGCAGTACAAATATTGAATAAATTGTAAAAAGTAGCTACGCTATTTTCTCAATGTTAAAAAATAAGCTTTATATTTCTATGTCTCTTTTTGTTTACCTGTCTTACTTTTGATATATCTGTAAATTTATGTCATCTCTTACTCTTACTCCTTATCAGTGTGTACTTATCTATGCAATTTAAATTTAATTTTATCAAACACTAGAAACTTTTCAACAATATAAAATATTAATAAAGTAACTAATATTCCTGGTGTGAAAAATGACGAAAACGGCCTTTCGGCAATCGAAAAATAAAACAATCCATTTAAAAGATAAGCGTAGACCAGTAATTTAAAATCAAAATCACCCGTATTCTTTCTTTTTCGAATATTTATATAAAAAATAGTGTAAAAAGCAGATACAAAGGCAGTACATATTAACATTCCACCATAACCAAAATCCGCTAAATAAGTTCGAAATGCCGTATATACATTTCCCACATTATATCCGTTTGCATATCGAAATTCTAAATCACCTGAGTTAGTACTTATGTCAGAGTTCCTTTTCGTAGACATGTAATTATATAATGCATTAAAAGTTTCTTTTCCCCATACATCATCATTTTGAATTGGATTTTTGACAAAATCATCTAAAAGCTGTATCGGTCCGCCGATATAAACCGAAATGTAATAAATCGGGTCAGAAGATGCTTTATGGCTCATATTACGTCCAACAATACCGCGAAAACTAATAAACGCAACTATCATAACTACAAAAATTAATACTCCTTTTCGAATTATGTGAAAATCCAACGCAAATTTGCCCTTCTTTCTCGATAGAAAGATATACCAAAATGCAACACCTGCTATAACAAGATTTAATATATATCCTCTAGCAGCAAACAACATTGAATCTACACAATATAACAAAACTGGTATTAAATATATTATGTTTTTTTTACTAAGTATTTTTCTATTAAATACCGAATTTTTAACAAAGAAATATAAAAATACATAAGCAGCAGCTGTTGACACTCGCAATAATTGCCGAAGTAAAAAGGGTATACTGCTTGTGCTTTCGATACTATTAGTTACTAATGATCTATACAACGACATCATTGCAATATAATTGGTTGCTCCGCCATGTATATTAACAATTTCTACCAACCATTTATAATGCAATAAAATAGTAATTAAATTAATTAAAATAATAAATAAAATTTTCCATGTTTTAATAGATATACTTTTTTCCACTTTATAAGAATTATCTTTTTTATGTGTTACAAATAATGCTTGTTGGCAAAACAATGATACAAGGAGAAAACAACAAATACCACTGAATATAATTGCCACTGTTTCAATGCTCAAGGATGTCTTCCACAAATTAATTGAATAACAAGCAAAACCCACTCCTAATAAAAACATCAATGTAACTATTATGGGTGGTTGCATAATATCATTTTTGAAAATAAACAATTCAAAAAATAGTAAAAAAATTAATAATATCATTAATATAAAAATCATAATCTACCTCTACGGTACCATGACTTTGCCATTTTTTCCGGCAAATCCATGAATATATGCTATAAATACAATTCTAAGTTGCTTTGGATTTAAAATAATAACTTTAAAGATTATTTTAGGAATAATAATCAAGAAATTTTCCCAGAATTGAATTTCTTTCTTCGAATATCTCAACAATTTGTTTCTAATATAATAATACATTTTCCAATTACTAAAATTCGGAATTTCAATTTTCTTCTTCAAAAAACATCGCGAATATACATTAGAATAAGCATCTTTATGTTTAATTATCGAATCCCTTACTTTGTAAATTTTATAACCGTACTTCTGAATTCGATCGCTGTATTCAACATCATCATAAAATATAAAGAAATCATTTCGTGGGTATCCAATTTTTTTGATAATTGGAGTTGGAATAAAAAATCCAACAAACATCCAAGCAGTAACCATTTTATATGAATCTTCAAATAATTTATCACTGTTACAATTTGACCAGTAACAAAAATCATCTCCTAATTTATCTACTAATTTAAGAATTTCAATTAGAGCACTCTCAGTTGGATATGCATCATCATCCATGCCCCAAACATAATCCAGTCCCACCTCTGTACATACTTTGACTCCCGTATAAAATCCACCAGAACCACCAGTGTTTTCTTTTAGAGTAATTACTTCTATATTATCATCACCCAATGTTTCAAGCCATATTGAAGTCCCATCTGTAGATGCATTATTTATAACGAAAATATTAACACTTATATTATGAGGCATTTGTAAATTTTTCAGTGCCTGAATATTCTTTTTTAAACACTGCAACCTATTATAAGTTACGACAATAATACCAATTTTTTTCAATTTATTCTCCTTTTTTGTACCTTAAGAACTCATTATTTTAGTTTTAAACAAGTAATATTTTCCAAATATTTTTAATATCTTTCTTTAATAGTTTGTTTTTAGCAAAAAAATACATTCTCTTATACTTTCCATATTTATCAATTAATAACAATTGAGACAAAAAGTTTATATATTGTTCATTGATATTAGGCAATAAAACCAATTCCTTTCCAATACTTTTAATAGCAACAATTCCTTCTCTACTCCTTTCAATTTGCTGATGATTTAATAAATTAAACTTGATTTTTTTCAACCAGACAAACTGATTATGAGAGGCCCCTATAACATTAACAGAATGCTGTCTATAAAGACTAGTTTTGGCATCTAAAAATACCAGATATCCACATGTTGCAGCCACCAAAGCACACCACCAATCATGCATTCTAATATTATTAGCATCCTGATAAAATCTTGATAATTCAATACACTGCTTATTAATCATTAACGTACATCCAGCTACTACATTATTGCACAAAAGTTGAAGTACACTAATTTTCGTCGGATTTTTCTTCATTCTTTTCAAAAAAGAATCTGATATAACTCTCAAATTTTCATCCACAACATACATATCAGTAAAAACGCATACTGGAGCACTTTCAAACTTCTCTTCGCTTAACACCATCGTTTTAAAAGTTTTTTCAATCTTATTTGGTAACCAAACATCATCTTGGTCACAAAACATCACATAATCCTCTTCTACATTAGCCAGCATTGATAGAAAATTATTTTTAGCTCCTCCTGTACTGCTATAATTAAGAATAACAATTTTCTCGGGAAACATAAGTTCATATTTTTTTAAGATGTTTATAGTACTATCAGTTGAACCATCATCATGCACATAACATACAAAATTTTTTTCTGTTTGGCTTAATAATGATTCTATCTGTTCCGCAATATACTTTTCTCCATTATATGCAGCGAGTAGAATAGCTATTTTATTCATTATCCCTCTCCTACCTTTTTAGGTTTCATCACAGAATCAATTGATAGATCAAACTCAATTATTACTTATCATAGATATTAAGGAAAGCTGTAATTGAGTTGTAATTCTGCTGATTCATAAATCTCACTTTATCTAATGCCTTTTTATATATATAATTTGTAGAAATATTTTGGTGATGGCACACTTTAAGGGAAGGATCATATACTTCCTTCCAACCATGCAACTGACATTCATAATCTAGAATTTCAGACTCAAAGTAGAAAAATGTATTAGGAAAAAATGCATCAGAGCGTTGCTGCATAAACTTTCTGGAAAACACAAAACAAGAACCATGCAATGGCACATTATAATACTTTTTTGTGTAGTCAATCTGAAGGTTATCATTTTTCTTTTTATTATAAATCAGCCTTAAAAACCAGATTTGTTTCAGATAACACCGCAACGGAACAATGACTTTACTATTCATTTTTTTATTATATTGTCGCTGCAACCTCCTTGCTTTTTCAAGTGTAATATTCTTAAGATTTTTCGGACTCTGATGAACCTTTCCAGTTGTGGAATATATATCTGGACTAAGGATATCAAAATGTTCCTGTCTATCAATTTTTTCAATCCTGCTAATAAAATCATTCTGAATAATCTCTACATCATTGTTAATAACAACATAATAGTCAGGATTAAACATGTTTTTTGCCATTTCACACCCAGCATTATTCCCTTTTGCAAAACCAAAATTTTCTGGATTTAATAAAAAAACAATTTCAGAATCATCCGCATACAAATCTTGAATCTTTTTCCCTGAATTGTTTGGAGAACAATTATCCACGACTATAATTTTTTTTTGCCCAGCTAATAATTTTAAATTTTCAACACATACTATAGTTTCTTCTTCTACCATATAATGCAAAATAATAAAGCATACCATAAAATCCCTCCCAAATTAAAACTCCAAAAAAATTCGCTTTGAATTTAAGTTCCTATTAAGTGTGATTTATTTTTCCCCTCAATTGGTGGCTCATACGATGCATAGTTTTTGCCAAAAAGCTGTTTTAAATAATCATCATATTTACTAGGTATTTTCACAATTATTTCGTTAAATCTTGCATCCGTTCCAGGCCCCCACCACAAATCAGGTACGATTTCTTTTTTTAATTTTGAACTGGCCAGCATACCAGCACGTTCTGTTTTACCAAATGGATATTTTGCATACATCTTATCCAACTTTTTATAAATCGTATCCTGTTTGTATAAATGATGTATTCTCAGTGCATATAATAACTTTAATACTTTCTGTTTCTTTCCATCATGCATATTAACCGTATTTTTAACTTCTAAAGTCCATAAACTTGCTAATATTCGATACGCATAGGCTTTAGTAATGTGCCACTTCAGACCCATATTGCTACTTGGCATACCATCCAAAGGAAGGACATCTATCAGCACCAGACCCCGCTCATTGTTTTTCGGAAATTGCATTTTCGCCCGATATTCTTCCTTTAGTAATACTCTTGGAAAATAACAATGTACATTTTCAACTTTCTGGTAACAAACAAATTGAAATTTCTCACCAAAATATCTAGGCATTATCTCTATAAGCCTTAAATAATCTTCTCTCGGTAAAGCAATGTCTATATCATCATCCCAAGGAACAAATCCCTGATATTTAACAGCACCTAATACACTTCCTCCCCGCAAGAAAAAAGTTATATGATTTTCATCACATATGTCTTTTATTGCTACAAATGCTTCAAACTCAATGTTCTGCAAAAGCTTGAGCCGTCGGTTGTCTATCATAAATTGACCTCACTTTTTATCTGTTCAGCAATATCAGCATCTACGATTTCCTCACCTGTTTTATCCTGCAACTGAACCTTGGACACCTCACTTAAACCGTTATTGACCACAGCGCACATATCACAAGTACTGCACTCATCAAGTTCTTTTTTCGATACTTTCCCATCACGATAATCTTGAACAATTTTATTTTCAAACATACTATATTTCTTCCTTTTCCAGAAAACCAAAAACTTATGTTTAATAACCCACCATACAGGTACCCAAATATACTTACGCATTGCTGGTGAAACTGACCCAATCATCCAGCAATTACGTTTACAGCAACAGACTTTCTTGCGAACTTCTTCAGCCTGTTCACCATTCCAAAGTTCTTCCCAACTTTGTTGATTTAAGTTTCCCATAACCTCTTTATTTTTAGTCCCGTTGCATGGCATCACATCTCCGTAAGGGTCAATGAAGAAAGTATCAAATGCCATATCACAGGGCAGCAATCTTTTTTGCCCAAAGATATAATGAATCAAACCATGATTGAAATATGCACGAAACCATTTCTTAGGACTATTAGATCTGAGCAGTTCATTGACTAAATCTTCAAACTGCTGTCCTACCATCAATCGGTCATGAATGATATTTTTTGCTTCTACAAAATAGAAACTGTTATGAAGAGAAGCCGTGGCAAATTCCATACCCATCTCATCGGAGAGTTTATATAATTCCACAAGATCTTTAGCATTGGCATCCTGAACGGTCATACCAAAGCCTACGTCTTTCATGTTCATTTCAACAAGTTTTTTCAGGGTTGTGTAACCACGGTTGAAGCCATCATCCAATCCCCTGATTTTATTGTTTGTTTCTTCCAATCCTTCTATGGAAATACGAATGCCAATATCCGGAAATTCTTTGCAAAGATCGATAATACGCTCTGTAAAAAAGCCATTTGTAGAAATAACAATACGATCCGATTTCTTGTAGAGTTCACGCACAATATCCTTTAAATCCGTACGAATGAACGGTTCGCCACCAGTAATATTTGTAAAATACATTGGCGGCAATTTCCTAATCGTTTCTATTGAAATTTCTTCCTCCTGCTTAGACGGAGCTTTATAGCGGTTACACATATTACAACGTGCATTACACCTGTATGTAACTATGACTGTACCATTTAGTTTCTTCATTACGCTTCTCCCATTTAAGGTTGTCCTCTATATAATTCAATCGTCGTCTCAACTACATCTTCCCAACAATACTTACCACAAATAAAATCTGCTGCATTCTCTTTAAATGTTCTTACTAACGCCTCATCATCACAAAGCATTTGTAACTTATTTTTCAAATCGTCTACATCACCTTGTCTAAATAAAACAGCCTTGTCTTCTACGACCTCAGCACATTCCTCAATATCTGAAGTCAAACAACAGTTCCCATAGCTCATTGCTTCTAATAGACTAAGGGGCATCCCCTCCAAATCACTTGGCAATACATAGAGATAAGCATTGCTATATAGCTCCTCCAGTAATTCACCTTGAACAAATCCGGTAAAAATGATTCGTTCATCATTCGATGACAATGCTTTTAATTTATTCATAAAAGTCCCGGTATCACTGGCGCCTCCGGCAATTACCAATTTCTTATTGGTATCGACATTACGATAGGCATTAACTAAGTATTCCAATCCTTTTTCACTGGTAATTCTCCCTAAATATAAAATATAATTGTCAGGCTCTAATTTCCAATTCTTTTTTATTAACTGTGCCTCTCTTTTTATCGGTCTTGAAATTCCATTGGGAATAAATACTGTATTCCTGTTATATGTTTCCTTAAAATACTTTTGATTATTAGTGCTTAAAACAATTACTTCATCCG
>Ga0153928_1000817_pt1 | contig 14715 bp, 13 predicted proteins | sample TSNJ012MetaG_FD_106656 | JGI IMG/M metagenome (GOLD analysis project Ga0153928, IMG submission 106656) | Attine ant fungus gardens microbial communities from New Jersey, USA - TSNJ012 MetaG | ecosystem: Host-associated > Fungi > Mycelium > Unclassified | place: USA: New Jersey, Wharton State... | reverse complement strand
TGGTGATAACATTTGGATTTTCAAGAAGAAAAGCCGGAATTATGCCTAAGTGCAATCAGTAATACACAAAAAAACAGAGAATGGAATTGTTATTCACAAAGGCCTTCTCTGTAGTGTTTTCTTATGGATAATTTTTTTTAAATTTCAGCGATTTGTACAACGGAATCTTCTAAAATGAGTTAGGTTGGAGTGTAAACAGTAACTAAAAGCGTAACGCCGAGACGGGAAACGGGCGCTTCGTTAGTAACCGTTGTTTTTTTAAATTCTTACCGACAAAAATGCCTGCCGCACTACTGACTACCTGTTTTTAATCCATTCCACGAATACATAAGTTGAGAAATAAGCAAGAAATGGGACAAAAAAACATAAAGTAACCTGTACAAACAAATCCTGCCATGGCACATTATACACAGGTGGATTTGTAAATTGAGCACTCAATCTTCCGACTGCCGCTCCTACGCCTACGATAATAGCGTATACTAATGCACGTTTTTTTGTCATAGCATCACCCCCATTTTACCAAAAATCAGTATACATTATCATCGTAAAATCTTAATGTAATTCGTGTAAAATTTTGGTTTAATGACTTGTGTATCCTCTTTTATCTTGGTAGCATAGAGTATTATTAAGATCTTAAAAAGCCACTGCCTTTCTGATATACTCCACAAGACTATCAATATTTAAACTTATCTGCTCCATAGTATCCCTGTCACGTAGTGTAACAACATTGCTTTCCAGTGTGTTATCATCAATCGTAACCGCAAAAGGTGTTCCTATAGCATCAGCTCTACGATATCTTTTGCCTATATTTCCAGCATCATCATAAGATGTCATGAAATGAGATTTTAACATACTGTAAACCGCAGCAGCTTTTTCGGTATGACGTTTCTTCACTAATGGCAAAACATTAACTTTAATTGGCGCTAAAAATGGCTTTAGCCGTAACACTTGACGAGTATCATTTTCATTGATGATTTCTTCATCATATGCTTCAAACAGTAGCGCCAGTAAAATTCTACCCACTCCATAGGTAGATTCAATAATGTATGGGATGAATTTCTCTTTCGTTTCTTCATCAAAATAAGTCAGATTTTTTCCTGAGTATTCTTGATGCCTTCTTAGGTCAAAGTCTGTCCGGTTATGCGTTCCGTTAATTTCTCCCCAACCAAAAGGAAATAGATACTCTATGTCACATGCTGATTTTGCGTAATGGGCTAATTTAGCGTGATCATGGTATTGCAGGTGCTCAGAACTTAACCCTAAAAATTCAAAAAACTCCATACCATAGCGTTTGAAATATTCATATAGCTGCTCATCATCGCCTTTTTTACAGAAGTTTTGGTATTCCATTTGTTCAAATTCAATTGTCCTGAAAATGAAGTTTCCAGGAGTAATTTCGTTACGAAAAGCTTTCCCTATTTGCCCTATACTAAAAGGCAATTTAACTCTCATAGTTCGAAGTACATTTAAAAAGTTGACATATTCGCCTTGTGCGTTTTCGGGTCTTAAATATATAGTTACAGATTTGCTTTCTGTTACCCCTCGCTGCGTTGCAAACATCATATTGAACTGCCTGATGTCAGTAAAATTTGATTTACCGCAATTCGGACAAGGAACATGCTTATTTTTAATAAATTCATTCATTTCGTTTTGGGTCATGGAATCAGCATTGACTGTTTCATCAAAGGAATTTATTAAGTTATCTGCACGATGTCTTGTTTGACATTCTTTGCAATCTAAAAGCGGGTCAGTAAAGCTCTCCAAATGACCACTGGCTTCCCAAACCGTTGGATTCATCAAGATATCTGAATCCAATTCAAAACTATTATCTGGTTTTTGAATAAAATAGTATCTCCAGGCATCTTTGAGGTTGTTTTTCAACCTTGTTCCCAACGGACCATAATCCCAAGTGTTTGCAAGTCCACCATAAATTTCACTACCTTGAAAAACAAACCCATACCGATTGCAAAAATTCATCATCGTTTCCATCGTTGACTTTTTCATTTTAGTTGCCTCCTGTTTAAATTATTAAAATACAAAAAACGCCCTAAGCTAATAGCTTAGGGCGAACAATACAGTCCGTGGTACCACCTAAATTCAGAAGTAAACTTCTGCACTCAATAGCACAGGCGTTAAAACACCGATGCTTGTTCCTTTTAACGGTGGAATCTCCGTTGGCATCTACTTGGATAATATCCTTTTGAACCACAGCTCAAAGGCGCCTTCTACATTGTCCTCATGAAGATTCGCACCGACCATCTTCTCTCTGAAATCAGACAATATATACTATCCCTTGTCATAGCCTTTACTATTTAGTTTTGTGTATTGTATCACATTTATACTTAAGAATGCAAGAAGTTTTATTTTCAAGCGTTTACAGCCGTTGTTACTGGTTACTCTGATAATTTCTATCTGGCGGGCAAAGTAATAAGATATTTTCCTGGTCTATATTAAATCTAGATAACACACTCCGGAAAGTACCTTGGTGCCCTGCATATAGAGCCGCGGCACTCTTTTTCCAATTGCACAGAACACTTCATAGGAAATTGTATTGCAAAGATTAACAGCAATATCGCCAATCTGCGGCTTCGGTATATCCGTTACATCGACCATACACATATCCATACAAATCCGCCCGACCTGCTTCACCCGTTTTCCACTGATAAGTACGGAAAGAACCCCGGAAAGGCAACGCATCAGACCATCGGCATAGCCGATACCAAGAACCGCAATAACGGAATCTCTGTCAGCAGTCCAGACCCGCCCATATCCAACCGTTTCTCCTTTCTGGACATTCAAAATATTAACGACTCTGGTCTGCAGGCTCATTGCCAGCCGCAAATCAATAGTCTCATGGCGGCAGGGATTTGAGCCATATAGCATAATTCCCGGCCTTACCATATCCTCCTCCATGTGTGAATAGGCAATGATGCCCGCACTATTTGCGATATGAAAAAACGGAATGTCAAGGCCATGAGCTTTCGAAATCTCTACCACCTCTCGGGTCTTTTCATACTGCTTGATAGTAAACTCCGTTTCCTCGCTGCTATCCGCCGCTGCTAGATGAGTAAAAATACCTTCAATCACAAAGCACGTATACCTGCTGATTTGCAGCACCTGTTCCACGGCATCTTCTGGCATGATTCCCTGGCGATTCATACCACTGTTGATTTCAGTCGCTTTATTATCTCATCTGGTTCTGGAAGTAAATTTTTTAAATCATCTGGTACTACCGCCAAATGAATCACTCAGAAATAATATCCCGGTCCCTTGCATAAATATGCTCCATCTGTGCATACTGATTTTTAAGCATGTTATTTACAATCGCACTTCAAATATGATATAATTGAAGCACGATTGTAAAATGATTGGAGGTGGCACACATGGATAACATTTGGAACCAAATTGAACACATCGCAGAAGGAAACAATGGCATCCTTACAACGGCACAGGTGGAGGCGGCGGGTATCAGCCGAACTGTGCTGAAACGATATATAGAAAAAAAACAACTTATCCGGGTAAACAAAGGTCTGTACATCCTTGGACACGGAATGGCAGATGAATATGTGCTTTTGCAGGTACGAAGCGGCAAAGCCCTGTTTTCCTATGGGACGGCACTTTTTCTATGGGGGCTGTCCGACCGGACTCCTCATACCATTGACCTGACCGTACCTCACGGAACCAATGTGAGCAAAATTATGCGGGATAATCCTCATGTTCGCTTTCATTATGTGCAGGCCCCGCTGTTTGAAATCGGGAAAACAGAAACCGTTTCCCCCCAAGGCGGTACAGTCCGTCTTTATGACAAAGAACGCTGCATCTGTGACCTGATCCGGGATAAAAAGGAAATGGATATGCAGCTTTACACCCAGGCACTCAAAGACTATTTTCGTACCGGTTCCAATACCAGACGTCTGCTCAAATACGGAAAAGTCTTTGGCGTGGAAGAACAAATCAGAACCTATATGGAGGTACTTTCATGAAAACACCGGAACAGTTAAAGGGCGCAATCCGCAACATGTCCGTCTCCAAGAACCTTCGTCCACAAGAAGTCTTGCAGATGTTCCTGTTTGAACGCATTTTAGAACGAATTGCAGTCTCTCAGTTCAGCAGCAACTTTATTCTCAAAGGCGGCCTTTTGATTTCCTCCATAATTGGCATAAGTGAACGAACCACCATGGACATGGATACTACTGTCTGCGGTTTACCAATGGAGGAAGAACAGCTTATTGGCATTATCCATAAAATTCTAACAATCGATGTGGATGACGGCATCCAATTCCAGTTCCAGAAGATTGAATCAATCCGGGAGGATGATATCTATAACAATTTTCGGATTCACATAGAGGCCCGATACGGAAAAATTAACAGTCCCATGAAAATCGATATTACCACTGGGGATGAAATTACTCCTGCCGCCATCCGCTATGACTACCCGCTTCTATTTGAGCAAAAGTGTGTGTCCATCATGGCATACACACTGGAAACGATCCTTGCTGAAAAATATGAAACAATCCTGCACCGTAATATTGGTACTACCCGGGCAAGGGACTTTTATGATTTACATATCCTGTTTCGCTTACGTCATGATGAAATCCGCCCCAATATTCTAAGGCAGGCAATTTATCATACGGCTGATAAGCGCAGCTCTACTGATGAACTGAAAGAATGGGCGGATATTCTCTCTGATATGCGGGATGAACCGACCCTACACACCTTATGGTCAAATTATACCCGAGAGAATGCTTATGCATCCGGCTTCTCTTTCTCCGAGGTGATGGCAACGGTGGAAAACATCAGCCGATTGTTGGAGGAATGATGCTCTTCTCCTTTTCAATCACAAGATATTGTATTTTCCATTGCACCTAATTTATATATCGCGTTGTATTTATTGATAGATACAAAATATAGTGCTATACTTTCTTTGTAATTGATTTTTGTGCGTTTCCCTTATGGGATATGGAACTTTCGTTTCATACAGCAGATAGGAATTCTGCATTGCACACGCTGATAAATTTGTAATCCAAGTGTCAGTAGATTGCCGCGCCCTTTGACCGGCTTATCTTCTGGCGCTTTTTATATAGATATAAATGCCAATGGCAGAAAGGGATGTTATGGCACTAATCGAAGTGACCGGCTATATCATCACGGACCTGTGCCTCAAAACAGGCCAGTCCGGCCGTCCTTACATCTATTTCAATCTGCTGGAAAAAACCGGCTATGGGGAGAAACAGTGGACGAAGCTTTATCAGGTATGGGACTGGGGAAAAGCAGATGTAGACCGAATCATGAAACTGGGCATGTAAAAAGGTTGCAGGGTAACCTTACGCCATTATCGGTGTTCATGGCATGGAGAATCACAAAGACGGTTCCTGTCACCATAAGCGCAAACAGGGGCATGATGGACAGCCTTATATTCAGCAGCATAGGTTTATACACTGTTGTTTTATATATCTTTGGTCGCAAAACAACCATGGCACAATGTATATTCAACCGCAAACGGGAAGGAGGACGCTCTATAGCAATATATCATTGCAGCATTAAAATCATAAGCAGGGGCAAGGGTAAATCCGCAGTAGCGGCGGCGGCTTATCGGGCGGGAGAAACCATCACAAATGAATATGACGGAATTACCCATGACTACACCCGCAAAGGCGGCGTAGTACATTCCGAGATTTTACTGTCCGACAATGCCCCCGCCGAGTATTCAGACCGTGCCGTTTTATGGAACGCCAAAACTCTTGACGAGCATATACGGCACAGCGGGAACTACAAGGGCTATAGAGGGCATAAGGTGCAGTATGAAAAGCTGTACGCACAATATCAGACCATTAAAAAATCGGGCGGGTTCGGCGCGGAGCGCAAGGCGCAAAAGGCACTTGATACCACCAACGAATACTACGAAACCTACCGCAACGAAATCACCATGTACGATAATGCCGAGAAATATTTGCGTGATGTATTGCAAAAGCATTTTGACCCGAAGAAACTACCGCCAATTACGAAATGGAAAGCGGAACGCGACAAGCTGACTGCCGAGCGAAACAAGCTAAATCAAAGATATATTTCTCTCAAAGACGAGGTAAAAGAAGCCGAGAAAATCAGAAAAAGTGTTGACACCATCATGCGTGAGGAAAACCGCAGAACGCAACCCAAGAGGGCGCACGACATGGAGTTATAATTAAGAAGCGCGGCGGGTAGTTTTGACCTATCCGCCACGTGTATTTTCTTTGATGGCAATTGCGCATTTGTGGATTAAGCTAATCTGTTTGATACCGCTATTGCGCATTCGGGAGCACATCTCAACTGGATTTCACGCAAAGCCAATAAATTCAATTTGCAGTATAATGTTTAATAAAGGCAGACACTCGACCAGCATTTTCAAGTGCTTCATCATTGTCATGCGGAAGAACATTTGCAAACAATATCCTGGAAGTTGGAATGAAAAAGTTGAGCTTTTCATTTTGCAAAATACCAGAAAATTCTTGGGGGTTTTTAAGCTCCAATCTAACCGAATAAAAATTTATGTAATTGTATTTAGCCGCAACCTTCCTAAACCCATGACCCGTCACAGCACCAAAAAGCGCGCCAGCAACATTTACGGTGGCATCTGCTTTAATTTGAGCCTTTATATCTTCTTTAGATTTTTCTTTTTCAATAGTTTTTGTTTGGTAATCGACATTATTAATATTATTTACAGGAATTATATTGAACCCCGTCGCCTCAGTGAAAATAGCTATGTTTTGCTTAGGCTCATCTACTAATATAAGACCATGATCTTTCATATTTTCGGGATAGTCGCCTCCATACTCATACTTACTAATAAATGTTTGTATTCCGGAAATTGGAGTAAAATTAGCGTCTTTTAACACTTCTCTTATCTGATCAAATTCATCTAATAAACTGTTAAGTTTCTCATGGGTATATTCTTCTAATGGCGCACTTTTTACAATACTTCTGGTAATCTGTTTTCCGAAGTATCCTACTATAGAAGAGGCAATTAACGCACCGAGGAATGTTATAATTCCAAATATAAGTACTTTTTCTGACTCTAAAGCAAAAAAGCCTACAGGAATAGCAATAAAACCTATAGTGGAAATAATAAGAAAAAACATTTCAATTCTTTTGACGATTGCTAATTTTTTGTTAATTATAATCGTTCTTTCATCCATAACTGCATCCCCCCTAAATCAAACTTTATTAGTAACTAATATATATCATAACATTATTTTCCGTCCAAAACAATGAGAACTTCTCCGTCCGTTCCGCCTATTCACTTGTGCGGCGGTTGTCGTTAGGTTTTGCGGTGGCTCTGCCCCCGCGCCCCCGGCCTCTTCCAAAGAACAAGATAGGGCGGTTCTATGCCCTATCATATTTATTTGCCTTTTTTAGTTTGCACCCCTTGACATATCAATCAAGAATGGGGCGGCATGGGCCAGAACTATTTGAAGTCCCTGCTTGCTCTGGGCTTCCAGGCGTTCCTTATCATGGTGTGCGTCGGAATTTACGCGGTCCTGGTTCAGAATATCGCCGTGAGCGACGATATATCCGGCACCATCTGGACCTGTATGGGGTACACGGTGCTTTTATGCTACACACTGTTCAAAACGGGCAGCCTTGCAAAAACCTGTTCAATGCACATTGATGTGTGATATAATATAGCCAGTCTATTACGAAGAGGAGGATTACTATGGAGCAACTTTTAAAACAACGTCGAATTGACTGGCTATTACATTTCACTCAAGCAGAGAACTTACCAAATATATTTAAGTATGGTCTTCTGCCAAGGAGCATTTTAGAAACTAGCAGGATAAAAAGTTGCTTTAACGATGAATACCGTTATGATGAATGCACAGATGCGGTATGCACCTCCATCGAATTTCCTAATTACAAAATGTCTACACTCTTCGGATGAACAATCCAAGCATAGACTGGGTGGTTCTATTGTAAGATGTAAGGATACTGTGCGATTTTACATGTGCTTACTGCTACACCAATGCTGGTAGTGCTGAAATGTATGAAACTTCAATTGAGGATAGAATGGGAAGAGAAGCTATCCCCAATATCCCAATAGAGCACAGTTAGATATTGGTAAGTGGTATCCTACAAATCCGCAAGCAGAAGTCCTTATCTTTGATACCATCCCTATTACCTACATAAGAAAAGTTTTTTTTGATAAGCAGGATACTTTGCTAAAATTTGCAAATGTTATTCCTAAATCAATTAAGCCTGAGCTAAATACGAAATATATTTATCCTAGAGAAGATTGGCGCTTTTGGAAAAATAGGGAGGACGATTAACGATGGCCATAAGACCTGTTTTAGATCGGGGAATGCTCTAAAAAACAAAAAACGCTGAAAACCTAATAAAATCAAGGCTTCCAGCATTGCAATTAGCGTTCCCGAGGTGATTTGAACACCCGACCTACCGCTTAGGAGGCGGTCGCTCTATCCAGCTGAGCTACGGAAACAGTTATGAAATTTTTGTTGCATATATCCCTCCAAAGGGAATACTGTAAGTTCCCTTAGGAGGCCAGTGCTCTATCCACTGAGCTACAAAGACATTTATAAAATATATCCCATTGCAGCATTACGAAACTCCGGCCCTCAAGCCAAAGTCCTTTCTTATTATATTCACAATTCCCGATTCCGTCAAGCACTTTTGTTTTTAAAAGTAACCGTCCCCTGCATCCAGATCTGCCCCTTAAACCGTCTTCCAACCACCGGTTCGCCCATCAAATCCTGCTTCGCGACCCCGACATGGAAGACCATATCATTGCAGTCCAACGTCAGATCGTAGACCTTTTCCTCGGTAACCCGGTTTACCTTTTCTTCCACCTGGACAATCTCCCCGATCACCGCATACTGATCACATTCAATCCCACATGGCATAAAGCTGGAATCAACGATGGAATAGACATCTTCTTTGATCACCCGCCGGGAAATCTGGGAATACATATCAATATCCTCAATCGTCAATGTCTCCATGGCATCCTCATCGCCATTTTTCGCCGCTTCCAGAAGCGAACTCCGGTCCTTGGCAGCTACCCGTGCCATCTCAATCTGCTTTTTCGTCTTATGAAGCGGAAGTAAAATCTTACCGGATGTACAAAGGCCGGTAAGGTACACCGATTCCACCTGTAATGAATTATCATCCAGCTTACGTTCCTGATATTCAAACCCATTATCTAGGTAAAAAATAAGCGAAATTCCAACCCGGTATTCGTCCAGCAATCCGGCATACGTCTCTTTCTCCGTATGCCGCTGAATCGAACATTCCGCATCAGAAGACAGATCCGGACTCTTTAGATAAGGGTAATAATACTCTCGTTTAAAACCCCCCTGCTCGTCAGTCTCCCCCACCATCACAAGTCCCATGCCAGGAGCTGTCTCCACCCGGATCTCGGTCAGATTGGTCTCCTGATCTATCTGCATCCGCTGACTGACTGCGGTATTCTTTTCCAACTCACTTAAAAGCTTTTTAATATCCTGCTTTTTCTGATACATACTAAACCCAACAGAACGCAAAAATCTATGCACCTCATCACCTTCTTACTTCACTTACTGACATTTATTCGTATGCCATCTAATATAACACAATTTCTCCAAATACACAAACAAAAAACAAGACCTCACAGTTTTTAATGTAAACTCCGTGAGGTCCCATCAAATTACTTATACAATCCCTTGTGCTACCATAGCATCCACAACTTTTTCAAATCCGGCAATATTGGCACCGGCCACATAATTTCCAGCCACGCCATAACGCTTAGCCGCATCATCAGTCTTAACAAAGATATTCACCATAATATCCTTCAGCTTTGCATCTACTTCCTCCCCAGTCCAGGACAATCTCTGGCTGTTCTGGCTCATCTCCAGGGCAGAAGTTGCTACGCCGCCGGCATTCGCTGCCTTACCAGGCATAAACAGCATATCATTCTCAACAAAGAAGTCTGTTGCCTCTCTGGTCGAAGGCATGTTAGCCCCCTCGGCTACGGCAAAGCAGCCATTGGCTTTCAGTGTCTTAGCATCATCCAGGTTCAGCTCATTCTGCGTTGCACACGGCAGCGCAATATCACACGGAATCGTCCAGATTCCCTTACCTTCTGTATATACAGCCGTCGGAACCGCATCCACATACTCTTTGATCCGTCCGCGGCGAACTTCCTTAATCTCTTTTACAATATCCAGCTTGATACCGTCCGGATCATAAATATAACCGTTGGAATCGTTCAGTGCCACTACCTTGGCACCCAGCTGCTGTGCCTTTTCCGTCGCATAAATAGCCACATTACCAGAACCGGATACCAGCACCGTCTGGCCGGCCAGTTCCTTTCCGTTCTTCTTCAGCATCTCATCTACGATATAAACCAAACCATAACCGGTAGCCTGGGTTCTGATCAGAGAACCGCCGTAAGTCAGGCCCTTACCGGTCAGCACACCCTCATACAGCCCGGTCAACCGCTTATATTGTCCATACATAAAACCAATTTCTCTGCCGCCAACGCCAATATCACCAGCTGGAACATCCTGATCGGCGCCGATGTATTTCGTCAGCTCGGTCATAAAGCTCTGGCAAAAAGCCATTACCTCACGGTCAGATTTACCCTTGGGATCAAAATTGGAACCACCCTTGCCGCCGCCGATTGGCAGACCGGTCAGAGAGTTTTTAAATGTCTGCTCAAAGCCTAAGAACTTTAAGATACCCTGATTTACCGATGGATGGAAACGTAAGCCACCTTTATATGGTCCGATTGCACTGTTAAACTGAATCCGGAATCCTTTATTTACCTGAACCTGCCCATTATCATCAACCCACGGCACACGGAAGGAAATCACCCGCTCCGGCTCCGTCAGACGCTCTAACAATGCCATCTTACGGTACTTATCCTCATTAGCTTCGATCACCAGCTTCAAAGAATCCAATACTTCTTTCACTGCCTGGTGAAATTCCGGTTCCGCCGGATTTTGCTCTACCACCCTTGCATAAATCTCATCAACATACGACATTTTTGTTCCTCCTTTTGCACACTTTACAATTTTCATATCCTCACTTTACAAGCACGGTAAAAATTATAACAATTTAGTGTGCTAAAGTCAAGAAGTAACATAAGTTTCTTTAGATTATTCAGCAAAAACCTAAGATTATTAGGTGTTTTCCTGCTGTTCTGCTATTTTTTCCGCCAATTCATTCAGATACATCCATCTCTCCATCTTTTCTTCCAGCAATATTTCCTGTTCTTCTTTCTCCCCCATCAGCTTATTCAGCTTGTCATAATTACTGGCCGTCACCCAGATTTGCTCGTCAAGCCCTGCAATTATGTGCTCCAGTTCGACAATATCTGACTCAATGGTCTCCCACTCCCGCTGTTCCTTATAAGAAAATTTCAATTTTACCGGCCGTTGACAGCGTCCTTCCTGTCGCCCTCCCCTGGATTCTCCCTCCTTTTTTTCTAAACTTTCATCGCCAATAACTTTATTTTTTAAAGCGCCATTTTCCGCAGTTTTCTCCCTGTTTTGACGCGCCACCTGATAATCTGTAAACCCGCCCTCATACTGTACCACTGCACCATTTCCCTCAAAAGCAAAGATCCGCCGAACCACCCGGTCCAGAAAATACCGGTCATGAGATACCGTAATTACAATACCCTGAAAGCTGTCCAAATAATCCTCTAAAATCGTCAGCGTCTGAATATCCAGATCATTGGTCGGCTCATCCAACAGCAGCACATTCGGTGCATCCATCAAAATACGCAGCAAATACAACCGCCGTTTCTCCCCGCCCGACAACCGGTCAATCGTCATATACTGTACACTTCCCGGAAATAAAAATCGCTCCAGCATCATGGATGCGCTAATACTGCCATCCTTCGTCTGCACATATTCCGCCACATTCTTAATATAATCAATCACCCGCAGACTCTCATCCAATGCCTCATTTTCCTGCGAAAAATACCCCATCTTCACCGTCTGCCCGATTTCGACCGTGCCACCGTCCGGTTCCACCCACCCGGCAATCATTTTCATCAACGTCGACTTCCCACTGCCATTAGGCCCCACGATTCCGATCCGGTCATTCTTTAAAAAAATATAAGTAAAATCCTGAATCAGCATCCGTCCGTCATAACTCTTATGCAGATGCGCTGCCTCCACCGTCGTCCGCCCCAACCGGCTGGACACCGATTCCAGTTCCACCTGTTTATCAAGCTCCGGTCCCTTCTGATCCCGCAGCTCCTCATAACGCTGAATATGCGCCTTCTGCTTGGTCGAACGCGCCCGCGCCCCCCGCTGCATCCATTCCAGCTCCACCCGCAGAATCGACTGCCGCTTCCGCTCCGTCGCCTGGGCCATGCTCATCCGCTCCGCCTTCAGCTGAACAAATCCCGAATAATTCGTCTGATAACTATACAATTTCCCCTGATCCAACTCTACGATCCGGTTTGTAATACAATCCAAAAAATACCGGTCATGGGTAATCATCAGCAAAGCACCCCGAAACTTCTTCAAATACTCCTCCAGCCAATCCGCCATCTCACTATCCAAATGGTTCGTCGGCTCATCCAAAATCAGCAAATCCGCAGTCGACAAAAGCACACTGGTCAACGCCACCCGCTTCTTCTCCCCGCCCGACAGATGATCCACCCGCTTGTCAAACTCATAAATCCCCAGCTTGGTCAAAATCGTCTTCGCCTGACTCTCCAGATCCCACACCTGCTCATGACTCTCCCCAAAACCCATATGCGGGGAACCCACATTATCCCGAACAATACTCTCCAGAATCGTATCCCCCACCTCAAACATAGGATTCTGCGGCAAATAACGAATATCCAAATTCCGGCTCCTGGCCACCGTCCCCTGATCCGGCTCCTCTATCCCCGCCACAATCTTCAAAAGCGTAGACTTCCCCGTCCCATTAATCCCAATAATCCCTATTTTTTCCCCTTCATTAACACTAAACGACGTATCATCAAACAACAAACGCTCTGTATAAGATTTGGTCAAATGCTCAATCGTTACTAAGTTCATAAAATTATACTTCCCTCAATCTGCTTCCTTCTGGGCCTCCGACACCGAGAACACAAACCGCTTCCTCGCCATCTCATCGTTCTCCAGATACTCATCATAAGTAGTAATTTTATCAATCAGCTTCCCATTGACAATCTCCATAATCCGATTCGCCGTCGTCTCCACAATCTGATGATCTCTCGAAGAGAAAATCAACACTCCCGGAAACTTCACCAACCCATTGTTCAGCGCCGTAATCGACTCCATATCCAAATGGTCCGTCGGCTCATCCAGCATCAGCACATTTGCCCCTGAGATCATCAATTTGGAAAGCATACACCGTACCTTCTCACCACCCGAAAGGATCTTCACCTTCTTCACGCCATCCTCCCCGGCAAACAACATTCTGCCCAGGAACCCACGCACATAAGTAACATCCTTTTCCGTGGAATACTGGGTCAGCCATTCCACAATGGTATCATCATTCATAAACTCCGAACTGTTATCCTTCGGAAAATAAGACTGGCTGGTGGTCACTCCCCATTTATAAGACCCTTCATCCGGTTCCATCTCACCGGCCAGAATCTGGAACAGCACCGTCTTCGCCCGCTCATTGGGACCAACCAGCGCCACCTTATCTTCCCGGCCCAGGATAAAGGAAATGCCATCCAGAATCTTTTCCCCGTCAATCGTCTTACTTAAATTATCAACCGTCAGCACCTCATTCCCAATCTCCCGCTCCGGCCGGAAATCAATATAAGGATACTTCCTGCTGGACGGCCGAATATCATCCAGCTCAATCTTCTCCAGCGCTTTTTTACGCGAAGTCGCCTGCTTAGACTTAGAAGCATTGGCCGAGAACCGCTGAATAAACTCCTGCAGCTCCTTGATCTTCTCTTCCTTCTTCCGGTTCGCTTCCTTCATCTGCTTCACCATCAACTGGCTGGACTCATACCAGAAGTCATAATTGCCCGCATACAACTGAATCTTCCCATAATCAATATCCGCAATATTCGTACAAACCTTATTCAGGAAATACCGGTCATGGGACACCACGATCACCGTATTGTCAAAGTTAATTAAAAACTCCTCCAGCCACGCAATCGCATCCAGATCCAAATGGTTGGTCGGCTCATCCAGCAACAGAATATCCGGATTGCCAAACAATGCCTGCGCCAGCAAGATCTTCACCTTCTGGGCACCAGTCAGGTCCTTCAGCAAACTATAATGATACTCCGGCTCAATCCCCAGACCATTAAGCAGGTTAGCCGCATCCGACTCCGATTCCCAGCCATTCATCTCCGCAAACTCTGCTTCCAGGTCCGCCGCCCTGATGCCATCCTCATCCGAGAAGTCCTCTTTCATATAGATCGCATCCTTCTCTTTCATCACTTCATACAGTCTCTTATTTCCCATAATAACCGTATCCAGCACCTGAAACTCATCATACTTATAATGGTCCTGCTGCAAAAAAGACAGACGCTGTCCCGGGGTAATCACAATATCCCCATTCGTCGGTTCCAGCTGCCCGGATAAAATCTTCAAAAAAGTCGATTTTCCCGCACCATTGGCACCAATCATGCCATAACAGTTTCCTTCTGTAAATTTAATGTTTACATCCTCAAACAATGCTTTTTTTCCAAGCCGGAGAGTCACACCATTTGCACTAATCATTTTCTACTATACACCTTTCTCATAAAAAAAGAGGGCA
>Ga0153928_1000815_pt1 | contig 14728 bp, 16 predicted proteins | sample TSNJ012MetaG_FD_106656 | JGI IMG/M metagenome (GOLD analysis project Ga0153928, IMG submission 106656) | Attine ant fungus gardens microbial communities from New Jersey, USA - TSNJ012 MetaG | ecosystem: Host-associated > Fungi > Mycelium > Unclassified | place: USA: New Jersey, Wharton State... | reverse complement strand
TCTTCCTCCAACTCTAAATAGTTGAGTATATGTTGAAATCAGTCTACTACACTCTCTTCTTCAACTTTCTGTGTACTCTGTAATATTTTTTCAATCACTTACTGACTTAACTATTCTGACTGACTTTACTTACTTATTTCTAATATTATAGTAGAAATCAATCTCAAGTTCATTGTCTATACATATACAATCTATAATCTAATACTATTGAATACCTCTTTATATGCTATATTAAGTGTTTTTCTGCTCTCCTGGCTCTGTTCTGGAAGAAGTACTGAAATGTTCAATACTGAAGTACATCTTGAAAATACCACATAAAGTTGTCTATGTGAGAACACTAATGTCTACAGATTAATCCCTACATGCTCTACTGATTGTCCTTGAGACTTGTTAATAGTCATAGCAAAGGCTAGCCTGACTGGAAATTGAAGTCTCTTGAGTGGCATAGATAATGTATCTGTATTAGATGATAATCTGATTCTTGGAATTAATACAACCTTTCCTCTAAACCTCCTATCCTTGCTGATAATCCTGTACTGGAGCATCTTTCTCCTCACATTCAATATGTCACAAACTTCATTTGGACCATAACTCTGGAAATACCTGGCTGTTTTTGATGATCTAAATGACCACCAAAAGCTCTTAAGGAGACCTTTCAAACAGTACCAAAAATGTCTCAAAGCAATCAGTATTCACTGAGTTATCAGCAGATCAGTCAGCAATCACCAAGTTACCACACACTAAATCACTGATATCTCAGGAACTGTTTAACATAATTGTTTGCTTCAATGACCATTATAAAGCTCTCTTCAATACACTTCTTTTGGCTATAAATAGACCCCAAGGCAATAAGATCCCATGGAGATACAAGGTCCTCAATATTTGCACATAACACTGATCTTTACCCATAGATTATCATTTGTCCTTGAATAGAACAAAAGACTGCCCTAAGATGTCATGTGGTAGGCTATCCTTGTACACAGACCACTACAATCATGTATTTAAGAACTCTATGTCTGAGAATAAACCTCAGACTTAATAATATTTTTTGCTACTCGTCTGACTTTACTTTTTTGAGCACTTTGATTATCAAATCAACCAATCACAAATTAGTAAGTGGCCATTTGTGATACAACACCACCATTCTTGTCCCATTGCAAAGTCCTTCTTCTGGATCCAAGTTTTTTAGTAAGATAACTAGACAGCCAACCTTGAGACAAAGTAAAGCAGAAGGCAATCCACTACTATTGAGTTGTTGAAGAAACTCTGCAGGATAGGCATGGTACATCCCATTTTCCTCAGACACAGAGTCCACACTTCTCAGCATATAGACCTCTGCATTTGGTACTAGGTTGAACTGTTGGAGAATAGCTTTATTAATATTATGCACCTTATCATTTCTAGGACAGAAAATAATGTACTCCAAGAAGTATTGGTCATCTTGAACTCTTGGGTTGCCAATTCCTGGATAGATCCTGTTGATGAGAGTATTAAGATTAGTGCAAACCATAAACTGAGGAACTTGTATCATCTCATTATTATCCATAGTTGATCCAGTACCAATTTCCAACAACCACTGAGTATTGTTATCGAGAGACAGTGAGTGCCCTTAGTGATTACCCTAGGTGGATATTCAAGAAGAACTCAATGGAGTTCTTCATTGGATTTCAACTACTACTTATACTACTCTTATAGTGGCTGTACTACTACTAGTCCACAATCACATGTTCCTCTAGAACCTTCTATGGTTATATGATCTTCCAGAACCTTCTATGGTTACATGATCTTCCAGAACCTTCTATGGTCATGTGATCTTGTCATGTGACCTTCCCTTGCACATCCTTGTGCTATTTATATCTTGACCCTGTTGTATGCCTTGAGGTTTTGGACTAAATGCTCAAATGCATGGGAAATCTTTTCCTGTTTGGAGCTCTCATAACATGGCCCCCCCTTTAAGTTTCCTTGTCCTGAGGAATTTTTCCATTGATCCCAGTTTTTGTCCCATCTTCTCTCCCTTTCCCTTTCATATCTTTTTCTTCTCCAACTGTACAGTAGTTTTGCTGTGAATTCCCTAGGTAATTCATGACTGAACTCCTTTTCTTCTTTCTCTTGCTCCTGTCACCTTAGTTCTTTGACTTCTTCCCTGTACTCCCTCTCAAACTCTTCTACTAATTTCTTTGCATTTTCCAAGTTCTTTCTATTTTCCCAGGTGTCTTCTTCTGTTGTGTAGCCTTTCCATCTCACTAGGAACTTTTCCTTCCCTCTAATTGTCCTTTTGTTTAGAATTTTCTCTACTTTGAACTCCTCTTCTCCCTTGATAATAACCAGTTTTGGTGGTATCTTCTTCTGTCCCTCCATCTGTAGTTTATAGAGTTATACTCTACTTACATTAACTACAGGGTGTATTTTAATAGATTTAGGTAATTCTAACTCTATTGCATTACTTGAGACAATTCCTTTTACTTTGTAGGGACCTATAAAGCATTTGGTCAGTTTCTCCAATCTCCTTCCTTTCATTTGCCAATTCAAATCCTTTGTGCTTAGTAGTACTAAGTCTTCTATTCTATATTCCTCTTCCTCTCTTTGTCTTCTGTTTGCGTATTTCTTCATTTCCCCCTATGCTTTCTCTAGTGCTGCTTTTGCTTCCTCCTGAATTTTCTTCATTCTTTCCACAAATTTTCCTGCCGCCTTGTACCTTCTCTTCCTTCTCCCCTCAAATCCCATCCTTGGGTCTTGGCCATAGTTTGCTTTGAATAGTGATGTTTTGGTGGCAACATGGATTTTGTTATTATATGCAAATTCCACTATCCCTAACCAATCTAGCCACTGCTCTTGTCTATGGTCAATGAAGACCCTTAGATATTATTCTAACTCCTGGTTTATCCTCTCTGTCTGCTCATCCATTTGAGGGTGATAGGCCGTCAAGAGCTTTGTTTGGATACCTAGCAGGTTATTCAGCTCCTTTATCATTCCTGCCACAAACTACACTCCTCTGTCTGATATGATACTTTCTGGAAGCCCATGCAACTTCCATACATGGTCTTGAAACAGCTTTGCAAGTCCCTCTGCTGATGTTTTCTCTATTGTTGCTATAAAATGTGCTATTTTACTAAAACAGTCGCATACTACCAAGATTGCATTGTATTTCTGGGCCAAGGGCAGTTTGGTGATAAAATCTGCTAATATATGGCTCCATAGTTTTTCCAGGATTGTATTGGGCATTAGTTTTCCCACTGGTGTCTCACTTTGATTCTTGTATCTTTGACAAGCATTGCATCCATCTACATATCTTTCCACTTCTTTTGTTACTCCCGGCCACCAGTAATTTCTGCCAATCAACTCTGCTGTTTTCCATCTCTCTCCATGCCCTCCTACTGGGGTGTCGTGGTGTAATTGTATTATTTCCCTTCTGAGGTCTCTTTCTGGCACATATATCCTTCCTTCCTTTATTACTATTCCGTCCTCTACTTCCCATTCTTCATCTCTCAGTGCCTTGATTCCTGTCTTTTTCAACTCTTTTACTGCTTTTACAACTTTCTCATCCCCTTCCTGTGCTTTCCTGATTCTTTCTTTTAGGTTTTTCTCCTCTATTATTGTTTCAGCTTTCCTAATCCATTCCGGCTTCACCAGCTTCTAATTCTCATTATCTCTTTCCACTCCTTCCTACCAGTCCAGCCTTCTGCTTAACCTATCCACCTTCCCCATGCTCTTTTCTGGAATGTGTTTCAATGTAAAACTAAACTGTGATAGGTATAGGGCCTATCTTGCTTGTCTGTGGTTTAATTTTTGACTTGTCATAAAATACTAGAGGTTTTTGTGGTCTGTCCAGATTTCAAATTCAAGTTTTGCTCTCTCTAAATAATGCCTCCATGCCTCTAGGCATCTTATTACTGCCAACATCTCTTTATTGTGAATTTTATAATTTCGCTCAGTAGCATTTAGCAATTTAGAGATGAAGGCCACTGGCCTTTATTTGCTATCTTTGCATTTCATCAACAACACTCCCCCTGTCACATAATCTGAGGCATCTGCTTCTACTCTTATCTCCCTATCAATGTCTGGGATAGCCAGAATAGGTTCTGTAGTGAACACCGCTTTAAGTTCCTCAAATGCTTCCTTCTGTTCCTTTTCCCACTTCCACTTTTGCTCTTTCCTGACTAGCACATGTAGTGGTGCTGCTATCCTAGCAAAGTTCTTTATGAACCTCCTGTAGTAATTAGCGAGGCCTAGGAACTTTTGTACTTCCTTGACATTCCTAGGTACCAGCCAGTTCAGGACTCCCTCCACCTTTTCCTTCTGTATTTTTACTTCCTTTGGACTGATCACTACTCCTAGGAATTCTACTTCTCTTACTTTCCATTTGCATTTCTCCAGCTTCACAAATAGATCATTTTCTTCTAATCTCCTTAGTACTTTCTCCACCAACTCATTATGTCCTTCTTCCATATCTGTGGCTACTAAAATGTTATCAATGAAGGTTGTTGTGTCCCCTTGGTTTATGAGGTCTCTGAATAGGTCATTTATTATTGCTTGGAAGGTAGCTGGAGAGTTTGTCAACCCGAAATACATAACTATGGGTTTATATGCTCTGATATGTGTTGTGAACGCTGTCTTCCATTCATCTCCTTCCTTGATTCTGACATTATTGTATCCTCATCTCAAGTCCAATTTCATAAATACCTTCCTCTTCTCTACTCTATCCAATATATCTGCAATGAGGGGTAAAGAGTACCCATTCTTTACCATCTACTGGTTTAAGTGTTAATAATCCTGTACCATCCTTTATATGCCATCCTTTTTTGCCACAAAGTGTACCGGCGATGTTTGGGATGACTTGGAGGGTCAGATATATCCTTTCCTCAGTTGGTCTTCCACAAATATTTGTACTTCCTCTCTTTCCTCTTTTGATAGTGAGTATACCTTCCCCTTTTTTGACATAAACCCCTCTTTTAGCTCTATGGCATGGTCCCAGGTCTTTCACACTGGCATCCTCTCCGACTCCCTTTTTCCAAATACTTTCCTTCACTTCCAGAATCTCCTAGGTACCAGTTTTCTTAATACTTCCTTGTCCTTATCCTTTCCTATCTTCTTTACTTTCTTCTTCTTCCCTTCTTGCTTTCTTTTTCCACATATAGGTGGGCAACATGTCATCTTCACCTCTCCCTTTTCCCAATCTATTTCTGGATTGTGGGCTGCTAGCCATGGCATTTCCAGTATCAACTCTGTCTTTCCCAAGTTACACATGTCTATTCTTGCTCTTTTCACATGTTTCTTGAAGAATATATTGTACTCAACCTAGTGCATTATAGCTCCCCCCACATTCGTTGTTCCATCCACATTCCTAACTAAGAGGGGTTTTTTTTAGCTTTTCCATCTTAAACCCCTTTTCTTTTGCAAAGGTTATGTCTATAAACAGACCTGTCATACTGTTATCCAACAATGCCTTCATTGCTATTCCTTCATGACTCTCCAACTTCTCTAACTCTATTTTCAGCCAGACTTCCCTCAACGGCCATAGTGTGTACTATATATCTCTTACTCTCTCAGTTGTATTGGTGGGAATCAATTTATTGCCCAGTTTTTCCAGGTGCAATACACTGTATATATTATTAGAGGCCAGCCGAGAGCTCACTGTCCTCCATTTTCTTTTGCTGACTCCTATGGTGTTTCTACTACTCTTCTCTTGTGTCTTTTCCAGTAGTTTTTGGCCATATGGCCCCACTTTCCACACATGTAGCATGTCCTATCTCCTTCCCTTCCTCTGTCTACATCCATTGCATTTAGGGCTCTTCTTGGATCTGTTTGAGCTTCTCCTCTATTAGTTGTATTTCCTCCTCCTCCTCCTCTGTATCCCCCTCCTGTTCTCCATGTTATCTGTCCTCCCCTTCCCCCATATGACCCTCCTCCTTTTGGCTGTGTATTTCCCCCTGGGCGCGCCACATTTCTCCCTAGTACCCTTTTCTCCACTCTGCTCTGCCTCTAATTTCTATCTAGCCTCACCACTCTTTCTTGCTACTCTCCAATGGTGGTCAGTGGCTCCTTTGCTTCAGCCAACTTCCTTCTGATGGCCCCATTCAGTCCTCGTTTAAATTCTTCAATGAGGGATTTTCCCTCATAGCTGCTCCCCCTGGTGACTTTTTTGAATTCTTGTATGTATTTGTTGCAGGTCCTCCCCCCTTGTTCAATTGTCTTCAACTGCTCTATTTTTCTTTCCTCCTCTGACGTCTCTCCAAAGTCGTTTCTTATTTTTGCAAACAACTGTTCCGCTGACTCTACTTCCAATTCTCCTTTTGCCAATTCATTCAACAGGTTATCCTTCCATGCTTCTGTTATCCCTCCTTGTACATACAATAATACCCAGGCCACCTAGGTTGCTGCTACATCCTCCGTCATTTTCATTCTGATATACAACCGAGCTGCGTTTACAAACACACTCACCTCCTCCATTCTTCTACTAAAGATTTGAGGTCTTGCGACCTCCACTCTGCTTTCTTGCTGCTAAAGGAGCATGGTGTTAACCTGTTGCTGCAGGGTTGTAATCATGGTGAGGAGTTGCTCCTCTCTGGTTTGGCAGGGGGCAGATGTTGAGGGGGTTTCTTGTTGTGGGTGGAACATGTTATATGGTGGTGGTGGTGGTGATGGTGAGGGTGAGGGTGGGGCTGACAATTTGTATTCGGACAACTTCTACTCCAAGGCTACTAATTAAGGTCTATGTCCAACAGAGCGTACTGTCTTCATCTGTCTGGACTCCTACTGCCCTACTAACTACTGCCCTAATCGAATTTGGTATACGATTGCCTCTAAGAAGAGGACCCCTAAGCTAAACAGCTTCCTAAAGAATAACTGCTAATCTCCTACATGTACTGCTCACAATGGAGTGTAGCACAGAGTTTATAGAAAGAAGAAGATAATGAACAATGTTCAATTGTAAGGTCAGGACTCGAACAGAGTACCTGAACTTAGTACCAAGTCTCCTCCCTCAGTCCCTAACTGACTGAGAAGTCCCCTTTACAGCTAGGGCCTGCTATCCAAAAAGCTTGTGAGTGCTGTGCTCACTAGCGAGGAAGATGAGAGAATAAGTAGGTGGTGAGGCTGCAAGGTGTGAGGTCACTGTTGGGAATCGAGTTCTTATGTTATTGAGAGACAGTGAGTGCTCTTAGTGATCATCCTAGGTAGATGTTCAAGAAGAACTCAATGGAGTTCTTCATTGGATTTCAACTACTACTTATACTACTCTTACAGTGGCTGTACTACTGCTAGTCTATGATCACATGTTCCTCTAGAACCTTCTATAGTTACATGATCTTCCAGAACCTTCTATGGTCACGTGATCTTCCAGAACCTTCTATGGTCATGTGATCTTGTTATATGACCTTCCCTTGCATGTCCTTGTGCTATTTATATCTTGACCCCATTGTATGCCTTGAGATTTTGGACTAAATACTCAAATGCATGGGAAATCTTTTTCTGTTTGGGACTCTCATAACAAGCATATTGATTGTCAGCTTCAGAGTGGTCCAAGTATATATTGTGTCTAAGATGTAAGAACTTGATATGTCTCTATAGATTTCCTTTACAAAGAAATACTACTACCACTTGTTGATGTATTCCTTTAGATACCACAGATAAAGTTTGATAAAAATCCCCTCTAAATACTACTATAAGCATGAATAAAGAAAAAATAACCTTGGTTATTGGTAATAGACTCTAGGACAGCATCAAAAGCAGCAGCTTGTTCAGGGTTGAAGTTGCTGTAGAAGAGGTATGGGTAAAAACTCAATAAGACTTCTTTCCATTCCTACCAATATTCTATTTAGATCCCAAAGGCTATAATTATAAATATCATTCTCTAGTATCTCTTGGTCAGCTTGGTAGTAGTTTATATGATATAGTTTGTGCTTGATATCATTACATAGTCTAGTTTTGAATTAGTTCCAGAGAATATAAGGCTCAGCTACTTTATCAGTCAGCAAGATCACTGCTAACAGCTGATAATATGCTATTCCAGGCTGTATTGCAATTGCTTTCTCCAAGCAAATCCTCTACTCATGATTATCCTCTAGTAATCTTCTTGCTATACATGCCTTCTTAAATGTGATAAACACTTGGCTATTCCAGGTTCTTAGATGTTCCCAACTTTTTCCACTTTTAAATATAGTTAAGAGAAGTTGTAAAAAAAACTGTTCTCTTTTTGATGGTAATATAAAGTACATTCTTTTAATTATCTTGGCACATTGTCTTGGATGCCATGACTTGGCTTTGGCATTCCAGGTATAGTATTGAGGAAACTGCCAGTAGGTAAGGCCCAAACCATCATCATATGCAGAGTTGTAGTCAAACCAAGCAGTAAACTGAGTCTTTTCCACATTTTACTTGGCCAATACTTCATTGACAGTCTGGTGTGTATGAAAGTTGACATAGTGCTCATTGGAAAGATGGACAGGAAGATATTGGACAGCTGGTAACTCTCTATATATGTTAAACTCAAAAATCTTCTAGCAAGCTTCAGTTGGACTAATAAACCAACTATTCAAGTGTGCTTTGATCTCATCCTACACCCCACCACTAATCTCCATAGTTGCTCTGTCAGAACCCTTATAGATGTACTTGCTCAGATACTTGACAGTTTCCAATCCAACAGAGATCTCTATATTAATATGACAATCAAAGAGAAGAAAAAATTAAGGACAGTAAGGGACCACATATTGATTGGTGAACCTGGCCCCATTGTATTCAAATACCAAGCCATTGTTAGACCTAGCATAGAGTGAATAACTGTTCTCAGTCTAGTTTGTTCTTTCTCTATAGTCTTTGGGAAAGCATTTACTACATTGTCTATTGACCATACACTTAGCTTGGAGATTGTCAGCACCATATGAACCATGCAACATATATTTGGTGACTTTTGCATAGAGAAGTAGCTGTAGTTGAGAATTAGGTAGCTGTGCTGAAATCATAGAGTTTATGTGATAAGGATCTCAAATGCAATCTTGAGAGTGTAGAAAAATGAGCAGGTAAATATGGAGAAGACCTCTCTTCTAGAACTCAATGGTATGAATATAAGCTACTATAGTACCAAAGAAGCCATTATCAATCAGCTTGAGGAGTGTTTTCTTTTTCTGCTCAAAAACCTATAATATAATGTCAGAACAATCAGTAGCTGTTTGTCTAGGGAAAAGACTCTAAACAATTTCTGGCCACTTGGGATTAGCAGTCATGGTGAAAAAAAGACCTGGTTTGTGAAAATGTCTGCAAATGGCTATAGCATCTTGGAATAATTGAGTTATAAACCTAAAACTTCTTATATAAGAAAAAGGAAGAATAAGTTTGTGACCCAAAGGCCTAATATCTTTTTTATTATATCTATCATGTACAGCAGTATCCTGTAGTCCCTAGTAGAGCTCAGATCGAAGGGTATGTTAATGTGTCCTAGTCTAGTTAAGTTTCTTCTGTTCACAGTTTATCCATATATTAACAACAAACTACTAAAATAGCTTTTTACTATAGAAGAGAGATAGCTGAGGACTATCTCTGACATAAAGATAATAGGCATAGTAGTATATATCAGAGACCACTTGTGAGTGAGCTTGTTCCTCTTTATCTCTCTGTCTTCTATTCTCCTCTCATTCTTTTAGTTAAGTACCACAAATTGGAATTCTTGGGTGTCATCCATTCTTTCTCTTTGGAAACAACAGAATATAATAAAGAGCAGCATATAAAGGACTGTTCTGGCTTATTTGCTCAAGTTGTTCTCCTCTTGTCCATAATACCACATCTCTATTATCTAGCACATGATAGACTTCTTCCTCAGAAATGATAACTACAATTTTTTCAGCAGTAGGCAGATTATAAGTTCACTAATCATGCTGTAGATCTACATGCAATCTAATCCTGACCTTCTGCTGCTTATCTACTAGTTTATCCCTAATAAGCTCATATATATGACAATACCAGCCAATATATGAATGACTATCCAAAAGCATTGTCTAAATATTGTCTATTACTACAGGATCCAGATTGTTGTTGTTGGCTCTTCTAATATTGAGCTGCTCTGCTGTGTCAAGAATATAGATTTGTGTATACATTGAAGTCTAATCTGCATGAAAGAGAAAAGTACCAGTGAGATAATGAAGTTCTCTCTGGATTTTGAAATAGTAGAGACCAAACTGCCTGGTAACTAAGTTATTAATTTTGACTCCTACTGAAGTCATAGCAAAGGCTATATTATACTGTTGTATATTATTGCAAAATTCTCTTAAGAAATAATCATCTCCAGTCAAGTAGTTGTAAAGGATTCCAGTAAATGGTTGAAGAGGAGGTAGCTGGATCTGTCCTTGTAAATAGTACATGCCAAATTTGGGATGATGAACCCATGAGGATCTAAGTTTCTCATAGTCAAAGTAAAGAGTATAACAGTGAGAGCAGACAACAGTCAGTATACCCAAGTTGCTATATTGTATATTAGTCTCCAAGAATGGCTGTTCAGCAGGTGGATAAGGTATAGAATAAAGAATAGGAAGTGGGATATCATTGGTAACAATAGCTTCTTGATCCTAATAACTTATAAGTATACTAAATTTTATAATACAAAAATTAATATACTATATTTTCATCATTATTGATTTGATTCAATTTATCATTTACACCATTATTACCCTATATACCCAGTAAGAATTTGTTGTTAATAAATTCAAAATTTGTTACTCATAACAATCTAAACTCTACCAAGGTTTTCCTCTATGACTTGGTCTACATTTCTATCACTATCTTTATTTGCTTGCTGTTTATTATAATCTAGACTATCACATCCTTCATTTCTTTATTTAATTATCATTTCATTGATCTGAGCCATTGGTTCCATTTGCACCTGATTTACTTGTTGTCATCAATGTAAATTAGTTATTGCTTCATTTAGGTTTGCAGGAACATATAAAGGAGTGGTATAACATCTTTCTTCTCTTTCTCTATTCCAAACAGGAGCAGGAGGGATGTTTTGAAACAAAGAATAATGAGAAAGATTGTTGGAATTAATATATGAAGGAGGTAAATAATGTCTTTTTCCTCTTTTTCTATTCCAAATAGGAGCAGGAAGAATATTCTGAAGTAAAGGGTGAAGAAGATAATAATAATAATTAGGATTATCTATATAATGTCTAGCTCTATCTTTAGCTCTCCTAGCTCAACATTCTTCTTTAACAGAATCTATCTCTCACAATTGTCTGACTGTCTTACTTGCAACTATCCTAAGAATAAAGATATACTATCACTTCTAAGAAGGAGATCTTTACTCTAAACAACTCTCTTAAAGAGCAGTTGTTATTCTCTTGCATATAAGGATTAAAATAGATCCCAAGTACCAGGTTACTAATAGAAAGGTATACAGGTATACTACTGCAGCACTACTCAAGGAAACAGTCTATCTAGAAAAGCAGACCTAAGCTCAGTCAAACTAACTATGCTCTACACTGCAGCTATAGAGTACTATTCCCTTTATACCTAGGGCCCAGTATCTAGTCAAGGTATAGAGAGTAGAGAGGTCAGAGAGCAAAGAAGAAATAGTAAAGGAGGATAGAGAATAGTGATTAAAGACAAAGAACTTGATGAGCTGGCACCATCACTGTCTATTTTACATATTTGTTTTACTTTTGTTATCAATAGACAGTGAATGTCCTTAGTGATCACCCTAGATGGATATTCAAGAAGAACTCGATGGAGTTCTTCTGTTATAAGAACCCCAAACAGGAAAAGATTTTCCATGCATTTGAATACTTAATCCAAAACCTCAAAGTATATAACAGAGTAAGGATATAAATAGTGTGGGGACTCAGCAAGTCAAATTACATAACAAGGTCAGGTGATCATAGAACATTCTGGAAAGAACATGTGATTGCAGGACTCTAGGGTACAGCCACTGTAGTAGTAGTATAAGTAGAGCTGCAATCCAACAAAGAACTCCATTGAGTTCTTCTTGAACATCCACCTAGGGTGATCACTAAGGACACTCACTGTCTATTGATAATATAAGAACACAATTCCCAAACGGTGACCTCGCACCTTGCGGCCTCACCACCCACTTACTCTCTTATCTCCCTCACTAGTGAGCACAGTGCTCATAAGCATTTTGGATAGCGGGCCCTAGCTGTAAAGAGAACTTCTCAGTCAGTTAGGGACTGAGGGAGGAGACTAGATACCAAGTCCAGATATCCTGTTCAAGTCCTGATCTCATAATTGGACATTGTTCTTTACTTTGTTTCTCTGTATAAACTCTGTGCTGTACTCCATTGTGAGTGGTATATGCAGGAGAGTAGTGGTCATTCCTTAGGAAACTACTTAGCTTAGGGGTTCTCTCCTTAGAGGCAATCATATACCAATTTGATTAGAGCAGTAGTCAGTAGGATAGTAGGAGTCCAGACAGGTGAAAGTTGTATGCCCTGTTGGACATAGTCTTAGTTAGTCACCCTGGATCAAGAATCATCAGAATACAAATCATCAACACCATCACTATTACCCTATAATATGTCTCAATAACAGCAACAGGGGGAAACTCCCTTAGCATCTGCCCCTCATCAAACCACAGAGGAGCAACTCCTTGCCATGATCACAACCCTGCAGCAGCAGGTTAACACCATACTCCTTCAACAGCAAGAAAGCAGAGTGGAGGTCGTAAGGCCTCAAGTCTTTAGTGGAAAGATGGAGGAGATGAGTATGTTTGTAAACATGGCTCGACTATACATTAGAATGAAGATGACAGAAGAGGTGGTGGCAACCCAGGTGGCATAGGTATTATCATACATGCAAGGAGGAATAGCGGAGGTGTGGAAGGACAACCTGTTGGATGAGTTGGCGAAGGGGAAGTTGGAAGTAGAATCAGCAGAACAGCTCTTTGCTAAAATAAGAAACGACTTTGGGAAGACATTGGAAGAGGAGAGAAAGATAGAACAACTGAGAACAATTGAACAAAGAGGGAGAACCTACAATGAATATGTGCAGGAATTCAAAAAGGTTGCCAGAGGAAGCGGCTATAAGAAAAGACCCCTCATCAAAGAATTTAAACAAGGACTGAACGGGGCCATCAGAAGGAAGTTAGCTGAAGCAGAGGAGCCACCAACCACCATTGGAGAGTGGCAAGAAAGGGCGGTGAGACTAGACAGAAACCAGAGACAGAGCAGGGCAGAAGAGAGAGTATTGGGGAGAAATACAGCATGCCCAGGGGGAAATGCACAGCCAAGAGGGGGAGGATCATATGGGGGAAGAGGGGGACAAATAATGTGGAGAACGGGAGGAGGAGGAAATATACTTAATAGAGGAGGAGGTCAAATGGGTCCAAGGAGAGACCTAAATGCAATGGATATAGATAGGGAAAGAGAAGGAGACAGGACATGCTATGTGTGTGAAAAGTGGGGCCACATGGCCAGAAACTGCTGGGAAAAGTATAAGAGAAGGGTAGTAGAAACCCCACAGAAGTTGGCAAAAGAAAATGGAGGACAGTGAGCTCTTGACTGGCCTCCAACAATATATACAGTGTATTGCACCCAGAAAAACTAGGCAATAAATTAAATTCCATCAATACAACTGAGAAAGTAAGAGATATATGGTGCACACTATGGCTGTTAAGGGAGGTCTGGTTGAAAGTGGAGTTAGAAAAGTTGGAAAATCATAAAGGAGTAGCAGTAAAGGCACTATTGGATAGTGGGGCGACAGGTCTGTTCATAAATACGACCTTTGCAAAGGAAAAGGGGTTTAAAATGGAAAAGTTAAAAAAACCCCTTTTAGTCTGGAATGTGGATGGAACAATAAATATGGGAGGAGCTATAATGCACTAGGTTGAGTGCAATATGTTCTTCAAAGAACATATAGAAAGGGCAAGGATAGACGTGTGTAACTTGGGGAAAACAGAGCTGATACTGGGTATGCCATGGCTAGCAGCCCATAATCCAGAAATAGACTGGGAGAAAGGGGAAGTAAAAATGATACGTTGTCCACCAATGTGTGGGAGAAGAAAACAAGAAGAGGGGGAAGAGGAAGCAAGAAAGATAGAAAAGAACAAGGACAAAGAAACATTAAGAAGACTGGTGCCCAGAAAGTTTTGGAAGTGGGGAAAAGTATTCGGAAAGAGAGAGTCGGAGAGGATGCTGGTACGGAAAACCTGGGATCACACCATAGAATTAAAGGAGGGGTTTACACCAAAGAAAGGGAAGGTATACTCATTATCAAGAGAAGAAAGAGAGGAGGTACAGACATTTGTGGAAGACCAGTTGAGAAAAGGGTATATCTGATCCTCCAAATCACCTCAAATGTCACCAGTACACTTTGTGGCAAAAAAGGATGGTACATGGAGGATGGTACAAGATTATTGGCACATAAACCAGTGGACGATAAAAAATGGATACCCTTTACCCCTTATCGCAGACATATTAGATGGAGTAGGAAAGAGGAAGGTGTTTACGAAGTTGGACTTAAGATGGAGATATAATAATGTTAGAATCAAGGAAGAGGACGAATGGAAGGCAGTTGTTGTGAGAACCTTGAGTAGGAAAAGATTTCCACAACATTCGAACATCCAACCTAAAAACCTCCAAGTACACAATAAAGTAGAAAGGCATAATAAGGGGATTAATAAGCTAAGTCATGTGACAAGGTCAGGTGACCATAAGAACATTCTGGAAGAAACACGTGACCATGGGACTCTAGGGTACAGCCACTGTAGTAATAGTATAAGTAGGGCTGC
>Ga0153928_1000813_pt1 | contig 14734 bp, 11 predicted proteins | sample TSNJ012MetaG_FD_106656 | JGI IMG/M metagenome (GOLD analysis project Ga0153928, IMG submission 106656) | Attine ant fungus gardens microbial communities from New Jersey, USA - TSNJ012 MetaG | ecosystem: Host-associated > Fungi > Mycelium > Unclassified | place: USA: New Jersey, Wharton State... | reverse complement strand
AGTCCCCGTCCTCCTCCTTCCAGAGGATGGGTATCGTAGAAGATGGAACGCTCCCGGACCCACCAGCGGCCTTCCCGGTTGGAACCGGCCCTTTCTGGCGGGGGCGGCGACTGACGGAGGCGATGAATTTCCTGCCCCGTTTTTTTTATATAATCCAAAGTCCGTGACGAAGTTGCCAGACTGGCCGGTTTCGGCATGGGTTCGCGGACCTGCCGCCAGTTAAGGCCAGCCATGGACATGGCAATGGCCAAATTGAGATATGGGAGAGCCCCGCGGATGGAATACCCTCCCTCAAGTACGGCAATGTCCGGATCAATGATTTCCGAAAGTTCGGCGTAGCCCAGGGCGGTAATTTTCATATTGGTGATGGGGTCGGTGAAATGGTTGTCCTGTCCGGCCGAGTTGACCACCAGTTCCGGCCGCCAATCGTCCAGAATGGGTCGAACGATTTCCCGGGCGGCTGATAAAAAGCCTTCGTCGCCGGTTTCCGGCGGCAGGGGAATGTTGATAGTGCTCCCCAGAGCCTTGGGGCCGCCGAACTCATTGACGAAGCCGCTGCCGGGGTAAAGGGTGTGACCATCCTGATGCAGGCTGATGAGGAGTGTGTCCGGGTCGTGCCAGTAAATATCCTCAGTACCATCGCCGTGGTGGCAGTCGGTGTCGACAATCGCCACGCGTTTGAGGCCATACTCGGCCCGCAGCCGCTCGATCATGATGGCTTCATTGTTGATATCGCAAAAGCCGCGCCCGCCGTGAACCACCCGCATGGCGTGGTGACCCGGCGGCCGGACCAGGGCAAAACTCTTCCGGCAACTCTCCAGAGAAGAGGCCTCAGGCTGCCGGGTTTCTTCTTCTGTTCCGCCTGGTTTTCCGGGAAAATTCCCGGCGGCTCTTTTACGTTTTTCATTCATCACCAGTCGTCCGGCGGCAATGGCCCCGCCGGCGCTGATCTGGTGGGGCAGGGCGTAGATCTTTTTGACGCCGGGGGGGCGTATGTGAACCCGCTGAATATCTGAATCTTCAGCCAATTGAGGGCGGAATTCGGCAATGCCGGGCCAGTCGAACAGCCCTTCCTCCCGTAATTGATCCTGCGTATATAAAAGGCGTTCTTCCCGTTCGGGGTGGTTGGGGCTGATGGCCCAGTCATAGGCCGGAAAAAAAATTATTCCCAAATTGGTCATCAGGTCATCACTCCCGGAGCGGTCTGAGCCAAAAGCCGAAAAATTTTGTCGGCTCGGCCGTAGCCACTGAGTTGATTAAAACTTTCGGTTTCAATGATTTGGGGCGGTCCGGCTCCGGGCCGGTTAGCCATAGTGGCGGCTATGGCGGCCAATAGATCATTTTCAGCGTCGGTGAGATTATAGCCCCTATCGATGCTCCGCGACAGCCCCAGGCCCGGGATACTCATAATTCCCAGAGCTGTATCAGCATAGAGTTCGGCCCGGGCGGAGGGCCGGCTGCGGGCCGCGCCAATGGCGTTGGCCACCCCGGATTCCGGGGGCACGGTTACCGGCAGATTCAGGGCTTTTTCCAGGGCCCCGGCCAGGGCTTCGGCCGGGCCGCCCAAAAGGGCGGCCCGGGTCGGTTTGAGCGGCCGGGCCAGACGCATGGCGTTCAAAGTGTAGACTGGCCGGTTGTTGACCAGGCGCGAGAGTTCATCAGCCGCTGACCTCACGGCCGCCATGGCTGTTTTCAAGGCCTGCCTGGCCGCTTCCTTAGGCGGGCCGTTGAACCATTGACCAAGGGCCAGACGAGATACTTTCGCATCCCCCACTTCACAACAACCCAGCGCGTTTAAGGCATCAGTGAGGGTCGGAGCCCGGCGGCCCAAATCGTCCGGAGTCAGGGCCAGAGCCGGGCCCTGCCGACTTGGCCCCACGCCGACCGAGCCATCAGGCCGTAAAGTCAGGGCGGAATCGCCGCCCAAGGCCAGAGAGCGGGTTAAAAAGGCCCGGACCAGGGTTGGCCGGCCGGCAATGTCCAGCCCATCGGCGGTCATCAGGGGCTCGCCATCGGCCATCACCGCCAAATCGGTGGAAGTGCCGCCGATATCCACCATCAGGGTATCGCCCAATTGCCGGCTCAGTGACCACAGGCCCAAAAGCCCGGCAGCCGGCCCGGCGGCCAGAACCGTCACCGGGCGGATGGCCGCTTCAGTCAGCGGCAGGGCCCCGCCGTCAGCGGTCAGTAGGCTAACCGGGGCCTTGAGTCCCAATTCTTTAAGCGCTTTTTTCAAATCATCGATGAATTGTTGATAGAGGCGAATGACGGAACTGTTGAGAAAAGCGGTATTGAGGCGGCGGGGGAAATTGAGCCGCCCGGTCAGAGAACCGGCCTTGGTCAGCGGCCAGCCGGGAGCGGCCAAGGCGGCCCCTTTGGCCATGATCATTTCCAGTTGAGGGTTTTTGGGGCCGAATTTACTGATGACCGCGAAGGCCCGCGCTCCCCGCTCGGCCAGAGCGGCCGCCGCTCGCCGAGCTGTTTCCGTTTCCGTCAGCTCCAGTATTTCGCCCCGATGGTCCTGAGCGCCGGGCAAGAGGGTAGCCAGAGGAAATGAGGACAGGTCCGGTTCCAGGCCGGGACCGCCGGTGGCCAGCACTCCCACCGGGTCGGCCCGGCCGGTTAGAACGGCGTTGAGCCCCAGGGTGCTGGAGACCACCAGCCGATGGACCTGGTCAGGATCGCGGCCGGCCAACAGCGGCCTTAGGGCCGCCAGAAGGCTTGCCAGTACCTCGTCGGGCCGGGTGGGAACCTTGAGCGTTTCCAACAGCTCAAAGTTATCATCCAAAAGGGCCCCGTCTGTGTGGGTGCCGCCAACATCAATGCCCAGATACATGATGACATCCCATAATCTTAAGCGTGGTTGGAAAAGACGTAATATCCCTCGTTTAAAGGCCAAAAGGGTTCAACGCCGCCTTTGGCCCATGCCTTCGGGGGTGAAATAGAAGGTTTGGCTAACCCGCCGGCCACCGAAGACCGGGGGTAGCGGCGATAGCGGCGAGGCCATTTTGACGGCCCGTTCCACTGAACGGTCATATTCCGGCAAACCGCTGGCCTTGGTCATTCGGACGCCTGAGATTCGCCCGTTGGGCTCAATGGTCAGGGTGAACCCCACCACCAGCCGGGGGGACAACCCTTTGGGCGCGGCCCAGTGTTCATTGAATTTCATCAGAGCCAGTTCGAAATAACGGCTGACCACCGGGTCGGTCTGTCGCCCCCGGGTGGAACCGAAATGTATGGCCCCGGCGTCTCGGCCCAGAGTTCGATAAAGGGCTTGGGGCACCTTGCTGTAATCGGCCTCTCTTTTGGGTTTGGGTTCTTCCCTGGGTTTGACTTTCGGTGGTTTAACCTCCGGCTTGCGGCGCTGTTGTTTTTCCAGTTCCGGTGGCGGGGCCTTGGCTTTGGGGCCCAAGGCGATTAAGTCTTCCGGTGGCGCGGGCGGAACTGATTCCTCAGCCATTTCTGTTTCTGCCGTCCCTGATCGCTGAAGGTTGCGGCTGGAATCGCCCAGGGGCAGTTCAAACGCCGGCGGCCGCCGAGCCGGTTCGGGCGCCGCCTCTTCTCTCGGCGGCTCAGGGGCGGGTGGCGGTGGAGAAGGATTACTTAGTAACTGGACGGTAATCACCTGATTTTCAGTCGGATGCGATTTACTATCCCGGCCCTCACAGGAAGGCAGACCAAAAGCCAGAAAGAGGATTAGGGCCAAGTGGAGCCCCATTGATACAATTATGGTTGGCTTAAAAAAAGTATCCTGGCCCGGGCCGGGCCCCTCATTAGAAGTTCCAGGATGCAGAGCTGAACCCTGATGGCTTCTTCGACGGTCATCAGGATCAGATGTTTTGGGTTTTTCAGGTGAATGGCGGCCGTTGGTGATCATTTATTACCTAAAATAAAGTAAATCATGGGCCGGGAGAAAAGTCAAGACAGGCCTCATCATCGGTGAATGAGGGGGAAAATAAAGAATATTATTATGTTTTTACTGAGATATCCGATTAATGAATAATTGGCGTCACATTTCTGGTGATGAAAACCCGACCGAATTTCCTGGCCGCGGTCAAGGTAAAAATATGAGCTCTACATTTTCACCCGCCAATGGAGCTCATTTCCCGGATGCCGCTGTTCCCGGAGCCATCAGGCGATTTTTCCAGATGGCTGACCGGTTTTTGCCCGGCGGCCAACAGGAAAATCTCTCTGAGTTCCTCATCGGAAGCCCCGGCCCTCAGCGGGCTTTTGAGGTCGACTTCCTGGTCGGTTAAAAGGCAGGCTTTGATCTTGCCGTCAGCAGTCAGACGCAGACGATTGCATGAGCCGCAGAAATGATTGCTGACCGCGCTGATGAAACCAATGGAGCCCATAGCCTGTCGGGGGGTGTAAAGACGGGCCGGAGCCGAGGGGTCATCGATGTCCCTGGGGGTCAACTCACCCAAATCCCGGGTCAGCCCGGCCATGATCTCCCCGGCCGAAAGGAAGCGTTCCTTGGTCCACAGGCCATGAAGACCGATGGGCATGTGCTCAATAAAACGGACATCCACCGGATAATCCATGACCAGGCGTGCTAAAGCGGTCAATTGGCCGTCGTTGGCCCCGCGAATGGGGACACAGTTGATTTTGGTCTTAAAACCGTAGTCCAAGGCGGCTCTGAAGCCGGCCCAGGCCCGCCGGGCCAGATCTTCGCCGGCCCGACCGGGTCGACCGGCCATCTCAGCGTAGACAACCGGGTCCAGAGCATCGAGGCTGATGTTGATGCCGCGCGTTCCGGCCTCTTTCAGATCCCCGGCCAGGGCCGGCAGCAGAATACCGTTGGTGGTCAGACAGAGGTCGCTGAAAAGGCCCAGGTCGCTAAGCTGGCGGATGAATCCGGCCAGACCTCGCCTGACCAGCGGTTCTCCGCCGGTCAGGCGAATTTTTTTCAGACCCAACTCAGAGCCCACCACAATGATGCGCAAAAGTTCCTCATATGATAGAATATCCTGATGTCTGAGTTTGGGCACACCTTCTGAAGGCATGCAGTAACGGCATCGCAAATTACACAGATCAGTGACGGATAGACGCAGATAGGTTAAGTGACGACCACCTGAAGCAGTCAATTCTGGTTTCATTTCAGTTCCTGTTTTCAAGCGGTTGGGCGTCAGATTTTGTCTTTAGGGGTATTGGTCTGGTTCAAGGCTAAATCCCCGCCTTTTCGCATAGTTGGCCCGGTTGTGGCCGCGTCGCTCCTGATCATGACCGACGACTGATAGCTGTTGGTTATACATTAGTAAAATTACGGTATCAATATTTTTCTTTACTATATACTCTATTTTTGAATTGTTTTCCAGCGCTATGAATCAGCTGTTTTCTGTATGGGCCGGTGATTTAGGGAGACCCTTTAAAAATCGACATATAAGTGAAGAACACAGTCTTAATTGTGTGGTTTATATCACGGTTTCAGAATATTCGGGTCAGGCTGCGGCTATTTAATTTGCAAAAACCAAGGGCTCGTAGATTAATTACTGATACTTTTTCCCGGCAAGACATCCCCTGGTTTTTGTCGGATTGTCCGCGGCAATAAGCCCGGCGCGGCGCCGCCAGGGAGATGAAGGGCGTTATTTATCTACATATCTTGATAATGGCCAAACAACATCAGAAGGCCAATTTTTAAATGATTGTTTTCGCAAATTAATGAAACAGTATGATGTATATTGCTAAGAAAGCTTGACTTTCCTCTGTTTTTTTTACAAAATGGAGTACAGATTAGCGAAAAGGTGCATTATAAACGTATCTTGCGCTCAGATGATGTAGATCTGACGCGATTTGCGGCTTTAGCGGACGACTTCGACGGAAGGCCTTGGATGCGCCGAACCTGAAAGAGGAGCGGAATATAGACCTGGCTGGAGCCGACCAACACTCCGGCCGAACACCCATTCGTTTTTTTCAGCAAGAGGTATCTATGGATCGACGCGCTTTTTTGAAATACCAGGCGGCCGGGTTTCTGTGGGTGGCCGCCGGCGCTCCGGGCCTGTCTCCGGTAGGCGCGGCTTTGGCTGACGGCCGCCCCGATGTGGCCGTGGTCAAGGGCGCCCCGGCCGCGGCCACTCGCGCGGCGGTGGAGCTTTTAGGCGGGATGGGGCGTTTCGTCAAGGTCGGTCACAAGGTTTTGATCAAACCTAATATGAGCTTCGCCAGAGGGCCGGATTCGGGCACCACCACCCATCCGGAGGTGGTTCGGGAACTGCTGATTATGTGCAAGGAGTCAGGGGCCGTCCAGATCCGGATTTTAGATCACTCTCTTCAAGACCCCGGCTTGAGCCTTACGGCTTCCGGCATTCCAGCTGCCTGCGATGGAGTGGAAAAGGGCATTTGCCGCCATCTCATGGATGCCCGCTTTTATCAGAAGGCTGACATCCCCGGTGGTCTGGAAATGAAGTCCAATGATTTTATGCGTGACGCGCTGGAAGCTGACGCGATAATCGCCGCTCCGGTGGCCAAAAGTCACGGCGGGGCCGGGGTTTCCCTGTCGCTAAAAGGACAGATGGGTTTGATTCTTGACCGCCGGATTATGCACTCGCGTTATAATCTTGACCAGTCCATTGTCGATCTCAACCTCAAGCTGAAACCCACGTTGGCCGTGATTGACGCCACCAGGGTTCTGAGCACCGGGGGTCCCGGCGGTCCGGGTCGGATAATAACTCCCGGTGAGGTCATTGCTTCGGCCGATCCGGTCGCCGCTGACGCTACCGCTGTGGCCGCCTATGAGTGGTATGGCCGCAAAATCGAGCCGCGCCAGGTTGGGCATTTGGCCGCTGCCCATGAAAGAGGGCTGGGCCGATTGGATATTGATCGGTTGCTCACCCGGCGGGTGGAACTGTGAATTTTCAAAAAAGAATCCCCGCGATGAGCGGGGATTCCCTATTTTTTTTGCTGTCCAGGGATTCAGTCATTGGTTCTCAAATTGCCGAAATATTCGACATAAGCCTTGATTTTGTCTAAAGTCACAGAAACCAGCTCCCAATCCACATACATTACCACTTCTTTGCCTACTCGTTCGCCTTTGAGAATGCCGGCATCCTGAAGCACTCCAATATGATGCACCACCGCAGTTCTGGAAAGGTTGAATTGGTCGGCTATGCGTTTAATGTTTAACTGTTCTCCGGGTTCAAAAAGCATGATGATTCGCTGTCTGGTAATGGACCCCAGGGCGGTCATTACCGGACCAATAACTTTCCATTGTTCGATTACATCGTTTGAAAATTCTCTTCTCATGGCGTTACACCTTGAATACCCCAAATGTTGCTTTTCAGCAGCCTGGCGCATGTTTTCGGGAACCTGTGAATAGGTCGCCCTTGGTGATAGCCCATTCGGAAGGATTCTTTCGAGGCAGGCTAGTCAGGCTTTTTCGGTACGACCTAACTATAATTAGATTACATGATACATAAATGAGAAATTCATCCCGAGGTCAAGGCGTCCGGCTGAATTTATCCGCCGCTGTCATTCAACACAAGGGAATTACTTAAAATATCTTTATCGAGTCTGACTAAAAAAACAATATAAATGATCAGGTCTAAAATGTCAAATATAATTGTTCATTTCCGATTTCTTATAATAACCACTTTTATATGTGAGAGACCTGGTGGTTGCATGAGGAAATTTCGCTGAACTGAATTGTCCTTTCAAAAAGGCTGGTCGAGGGCGGAAAAAAATCACGCTGGTCAGGAAATTTCCCGGTGGAGTCCGTATAATTTTCTGGTAATTTATCAATAATTGATTATCGCCTGAGACTTGTGTCGCTGAAAAGTTCAGCGGGGCGCGCTGACCCAGCGCCGGTCGGCCGGGCTGCCGCGAATGATATAATAGCGGGCAAGACGGAAAGTATGGCGTTTTTTGCTTGATTTTATGGCCAGAGTGGATATTCTATAAAGCAACGCTCAAGGAACAAAAAGGTCGTTTTTTACCTCAGTTCCAGACGGTTGGGATAGCCAGGCAACCCGAAATTCAGGTGTCGCCCGTTAAGACTCTTGAAAATATTGTATTTATATATTATTCTCTTAAAGAAGTGTTCGTTTCTGTCAGGCGCTTTTTCCAATGGGTCTGCCGGGCGTATAAGAGACAACCGGCTCTTAAGGCCGGGTAAAATTAGCGCTTGAAAAGACTCTTTAGTTTTATTGTTGCTTATCCCTTGAGGGGTAATATGTCTCGAGAGGCGAGATTGTCTGGTCGATCTAAAAGCCAAGTGATTGTTTTTTTGAAAACAGGCTTAATCGCCGCCAATTTTTGTATGCATTAAGGTGAATATAATGGATCTTACCAAATTCGAAACTTTAGAGCGCCGGGTTTCCACCATGCTGGATAAGGTGGCCGCTCTGTCTGAAGAAAAAGACAGGCTGGAAATTGATCTTCTGGGCACCCAGGAGAAACTGGCCGCGACCACTGAGGAGCTACAAGCCGCCGAAGGGTTGATCGGCGAGATGCAAACTGAACGGGAAGCCATTTTGGCCAAGGTTGACACTATTTTGGCCAGGCTGGAATAGGCCATAAAAACTAACTCCCCCGGCACAAAAGGGGATGAAATACGGCGGTGCCGATGAGTGACGATAAGCTGAAATACGACAACAAGGTCTTGGCCGGCGGAAAGATCGGTGACGCGGCCTTTGCTTTCGGCGAGCCCCGAATGGTGACAGTGCGGATGTTTGAGCGCGAATACCATATCAACAGCGATCAGCCTCAACTGGTGGAACTGTTGGCGGCGGAAATAAACCGGGAAGCCCGAAAATTGCAGGAGGCCTATCCCGGAAAGATGGGGCCGGGGCACTTCGACTGGCCGGTGCAGGTGGCTTTCCACATGGCGCTGGAGAGGTTTCGTACCCAGGAGACCTATAATACCCTGAAAGCCCAGATCGAATCTGAGGCTGAAAAAATGGCTGAACGGATCAGCGCCAGCCTTGATCAGGCCGAAGCTGAAAAGATGGCCAGGCGTATTCAGGCTGAGCTGGATGAGTTGTTATAAATAGACATATTTTGCCCTTGGCCCCCTTACTTGGACGGCTGCTTAAACAGATAAATATTTAAGTGAAGAAGCGAAGAAGATCACTTCCCGGCTGATCAGGGGAAGCCATATTTTGAATGTGGCGGCGCCCTCTGGGTTGGGGGTTTGTTACCATATTTTTTTATGGCCCCGGCTCCGCTGGAGACGGTAATTATATAGCGGCCCGCCGCCGACCGGCGTGGTTGCGGAGATTATATCACATGTCTGAATATGTCATCCTGACTTCTTCCGGGCTGGGAGTTCTGGCTCTGGGTATTGTTATAGGTTTTTTGTGGCGGAAACGAATATTTGAATCAAAGCTTGAAAATATTGAACATTTATCTCAAAAGATGATAGAGGAAGCCCAGCGGGATGTGGTCAACATTAAAAAAGAGGCCACGCTCCAGGGCCAGGACATCGTCTTCCAGATGAAAGCCGCCTGCGATAAAGAGATAATGGAAAAGAGACGGGAGCAGAAACGGCAGGAAGAGCGCCTGACTCAAAAAGAAGAAAATTATGAACGCCGAACTGAGCAATTAACTCATCGGGAAGCTTCCGTGGCTCGCCAGGAGGCCGATCTGGTTAAGGCCGAAAAGAGAAACCAGACCCGGTCTGAGGAATTGACTCAAATGATTGAGACCCAGACCGCGGCTCTGGAGCAGGTCGCCGGCCTGACTCAGGCCGAAGCCAGGGAGACGATCCTGAAAAATATGGAACAAGAGGCTCGTCACGAAGGCGGTAAGCTAATCCGTCTGGTGGAAATGGAAACCAGAGAGGTGGCCGATAAGAAAGCCAGGGAAATTCTGGCTCTGGCCGTCAAGCGTTATGCCGGCGACTATGTGGCCGAACAGACCATTTCGGTGGTTCCGCTGCCCAACGATGAAATGAAGGGCCGCATCATCGGTCGCGAAGGCCGCAACATACGGGCCATTGAAGCGGCTACCGGGGTTGATCTTATCATTGATGACACACCGGAAGCGGTCATCCTTTCCGGTTTTTCCCCTTTGAGAAGAGAAATAGCCCGCCTTTCCCTGGAGCGGCTCATTGCCGATGGGCGCATTCATCCCGCCCGCATTGAGGAGATTACGGCCAAAGTCACTGAAGAGATGGAACAGTCCCTCAAAGAGGCCGGCGAACAGGCGACCTTTGATGTCGGCGTTCATGGTATACATCCCGAACTCATCAAAACTCTCGGAAAGCTCAAATATCGCACCAGCTATGCCCAGAATGTTCTGCAACATTCACTGGAAGTGGCCTTCCTGTGCGGAATAATGGCCGCTGAACTTGGGCAGAACGTTAAACAGGCCAAACGGGCCGGTTTGCTGCACGACATCGGCAAGGCCGTTGATCACGAAGTTGAGGGCCCCCACGGGCTAATCGGGGCCGATCTGGCCAAGCGCTATGGCGAATCGCCGGCCATAGTCCACGCTATTATGGCCCATCACGAAGACACCTCTCCGGAAACTGTCCTGGATGTGCTGGTGCAGGCTGCCGACACCTTATCCGGAGCCCGCCCGGGCGCCCGCAGGGAGATGCTGGAGACTTATGTCAAGCGTCTTGATGATCTGGAACGAATCGCCAACTCCTTTAGCGGTGTTTCTAAAACATTCGCCATTCAGGCCGGGCGGGAAGTCCGCATCATTGTTAACAGTGGACAGGTTTCCGACGATTCCGCCGCTGTGCTGGTCTCCGACATCTGTCGAAAGGTGGAAAAGGAAATGGCCTACCCCGGCCAGATCAAAGTGACCGTGATTCGGGAAACAAGGGCGGTGGGTTACGCCAAATAACCCCTTTTTTTGCTCAACAAAGCTAGAATTCAAAGACCTGGTCTTTCGGGCTTTGTTAATTGTCCTTACGGCCATTCTGGCAGCCATATTATGTAATGGCCTAAGACCCGCGCCCCTGGCTTGGGATTGGCGGCCGGCCCCTCCACTGGCCCCGGTTTTGGAAGACTTTCAACTGCTAAAGGACGCTCTGTCCCGGCCGGAAACTGTGCTGGTTGACGTACGGGCGGATTTTTTTTATGAAATGGGTCATATTCCAGGGGCTATCAGTATGCCGCTGGACGATCACAATTCCGAATCTCTGGCAGCCTGGAAGCGAACCCTGTCGCCCGGCGCGACCATAATCGTTTATTGCAGCGACTCTCTTTGCCCCATGGCCGCGCAAGTATCAGAAAAACTGATGGCCATCGGCTTGACCCCCAAAATTTTTAACCCCGGTTTTGACGCCTGGGAAGAAATGGGGCTGCCGGTGGAAAGCCTTGATTAAGCCGGGAGGCCCGTCCGTGAATCATGATCTGTCGCCATCTAATTTATCGTTTTTTCATTCCGCCCGAATTTCCAAAATATTCGATCTGGTCTGTCGAATGACCTTGGGTCTTGTTTTCGCCTACGCGGCTGTTGAAAAAATAGCCGCCCCGGCCGCTTTCGCCCTGACCATTGACAATTACCGTCTGTTTCTAAAGGCCGCTATCGGGCCAATCGCCATAATATTACCCTGGCTGGAGCTTATAGCCGCTTTGGGGGTAATCATCGGCGGCCCCTGGAAGCGCCCGGGGGCCCTGATTCTGGCGGTACTTCTGATTTCCTTTATGCTGGCCGTTGGTTTTAATCTGGCGCGCGGCCTGGATTTTGAGTGCGGCTGCTTCGGCAGTATCGACGGCAGCCGAGAGGCCGGCCTTACGTTACTGGTTCAGGACGCTCTTTTGCTGGTTTGCGCGGCCGGATTGATTTGGCGGCCTTTCCGATCTTTTGAATCGGCGCGGGAACGCCAGGGATGATGAGCTCTTTACCAAAGAGCCGCGACCAAAGATGGCGAGGTAGAAAGCCATAATTGGAACTGCTGATTAATATCAACCATATCTTGACCTGGAACTCATTTTGTGGCACAACTTATTGAACCGTATTCCATTTTTCCGGTCTTTCGGCCGGCCCTAACGAGATCTAGATGAATAAACGACTTAAATTGTTCATTTTAATTGCGACCTTATTGCTGGTTTTGACTATTATTGCCTGGGCCTTCTCGGGCGGTGAGGAAAAGGTCAGCTATCTGACTGAAACCATTCAACGCGGGAATATTGTAAAAATGGTCAACGCCACCGGGGAAGTGGCCGCGGGTCAACAGGTCAGCGTTGGCTCCCAGGTTTCCGGGCAGATCGAGACGCTGGCCGTCCAATTGGGTCAGGAAGTCAGGAAGGGCGACCTTATCGCTGATATTGACTCCACCACCCAGCGCAACGATTTGGAGATCAACAAGGCCAAACTCAACACTTATGAGGCTCAACTGGTGGCCCGGGAAATCGCTCTGAAGGTGGCTGAAAGCCAGTATGAACGCGAGAAAAAGTTGAAAATCCGAGATGCGGCCTCAGCTGAAACCCTGGAAAATGCCGAAAATACCCTGGCCGCCGCCCGGGCCAATGTCGATGAAACCAAATCTCTGATCACCCAAACTCAGATCTCAGTCAACACCGCCGAAACCAACCTCAGTTATACCAGGATTTTGGCTCCCATGGACGGCACTGTGGTCTCCGTGCCGGTGGAAGAGGGCCAGACGGTTAATGCCAACCAGACCACGCCTACCATTATTCAACTGGCCGATCTTAAAAAAATGGAAATCAGGATGCAGATTTCTGAAGGCGACGTGACCAAAGTCAAATCAGGCATGGCCGTTGGCTATACTATCCTTTCTGAGCCAGATCGGGTTTTCTCCGGCATTCTCAATTCAGTCGACCCCGGCCTGACCACACTGTCCGATGGCAGCTACACCGGGGCTACCGACTCGGGCACGGCCGTCTATTATTACGGCAAGCTGGTAGTGCCCAATGAAGAAGGCCTTTTGCGTATCGGTATGACCACGCAAAACACCATTACCATCGGCCAAGCCAGTGATGTGCTCATTGTACCCTCCATTGCCGTGACCCGTCGTGGCAGCCGGAGCTTCGTTCAGGTGCTGGAAAAAGGGCAGGCGGCGGAGAGGGAAATCAAGACCGGGCTTTCCGATAACATGAACACCGAGGTTGTGGAAGGTCTTAAGGAGGGTGATCAGGTGGTGGCCGCCCAGATGACCGCCTCCGAGCTTCAGGCCAGTAGTCAAGCCAATATGCGCGGCGGCCCGCCCAGGTTGTGATGCCGTGAACATAATAGAAATAAGAAAAGTCAATAAATTTTTCGGCGAGGCTGAAAACCGAATTCACGTCCTTAAAGATATTGATCTGGATATCCGGCGTGGGGATTTTGTAGCCATCATCGGGCAGTCCGGCTCAGGCAAAACCACCCTGATGAACGCCATGGGCTGCCTGGATGTGCCCACCTCCGGAAGTTATAAAATCGACGGCATTGAGACCAGCGGCCTGTCGGCCAATGCTTTGGCTTGGGTCCGGGGCCGTAAGCTGGGTTTCATTTTTCAGCGTTACAACCTCTTAGCCAGCATCAATGCCCTGGAAAACGTGGCCCTGCCGGCGGTTTATACCGGCTTGAGCTACCAGGCCCGCAGTCAACGGGCTAAAGACCTCTTGGTGCGGTTGGAATTGTCTGACAAACTGGCCAACCGGCCCAACCAGCTTTCCGGCGGTCAGCAGCAGCGGGTCAGCATCGCCCGGGCCCTTATGAACGGGGGTGAGGTCATTTTAGCCGATGAACCCACCGGCGCTCTGGATTCCAAAAGCGGGGAAGTGGTCATGGGCATCCTTCAGGATCTGCATCAGGAGGGTCATACGATTATTCTGGTCACTCACGACCACAATATCGCCGCCTATGCCCGGCGGGTTATTGAGCTTAAAGATGGTATCATTATTTCCGATACCAGGAGGACTCCGGTTGGAGGCGAGGTTAATTATGAAAATCCGGTGGACAAGAAGGTCAATGCTTTCGCATTCTACCGGGATCAGTTTTTAGAGGCCTTCAAAATGTCGGTGCAGGCTATCACGGCCCACAAACTCCGCTCGCTTTTGACCATGCTGGGCATCATCATCGGCATCGCTTCGGTGGTCTCGGTCATCGCCCTTGGCCGGGGCTCTCAGGAACGCATCATGGCCAACATCAGTTCCATGGGCACCAACACCATAAATGTCTATCCCGGTGCCGGATTCGGCGACCGACAGAGAGGCCGGATCAAAACCCTGACTGTCTCCGATTCAGATCTGTTGGCCGGGCAGAGTTATCTGGACAGTTCCACCCCAAGCACCTCAACCTCCGGCAACCTGGTCTTCGGCAATCAAACCCTGACCGCTACTCTCAACGGGGTTGGGGAGCAGTTTTTTGAGGTCAAAGGACTCAAGATCGACCAGGGGAGGTTATTCACCCGCGACGACATCAAAGATGTGGCCTCGGTGGTGGTCATCGACCCCAATACCAGGAACAAGCTGTTCTCCAACGGGATCAATCCCTTGGGGCAGGTGATCATTTTTCGGAGGCAGCCGCTGACGGTCATCGGCGTCACCCTGCCGCAGGACGCCGTGTTTGGCCAGAGCGACCAGTTGAATCTCTATTCGCCATACACCGCGGTAATGAGCAAGATTACCGGCGATCACCACATCAGTTCTATAATTGTCAAGGTCAGTGACCATATCAGTTCCCAGATTGCCGAAAAGAACCTCATCGCCCTGTTGAAGGTCAAGCACGGCCGCCAGGATTTTTTTACTCAAAACACCGACAGCATCAAAAAGACCATTGAAAGCACCACCCAGACCATGACCGTTCTCATTTCCTCCATCGCCCTCATTTCTCTGGTGGT
>Ga0153928_1000812_pt1 | contig 14734 bp, 17 predicted proteins | sample TSNJ012MetaG_FD_106656 | JGI IMG/M metagenome (GOLD analysis project Ga0153928, IMG submission 106656) | Attine ant fungus gardens microbial communities from New Jersey, USA - TSNJ012 MetaG | ecosystem: Host-associated > Fungi > Mycelium > Unclassified | place: USA: New Jersey, Wharton State... | reverse complement strand
CTTGTAGACAGTTGACTTGCTTTCATCTTTTTCAAACCAACCTAACGCTAATAGTCGTTCAAATAAACGATTCCCTAATGTGCCACCTAAATGCCCATAACAAGAACGTCCTTTTAATACTTTTTTGTCTTTTTCCAATTTGACCCCTCCACTTTTCCGCTAAGTACAAAATATAAATGTTCGTTCATCCCACCAGTCTGTTGCATTGTGAACGATCATGCAACATATCTTGATTAAATTATAACCATACATACTACTATTTACAAGCGCAAAGTAAAACACGGATCTTAAGATTATAAAAACGCATTTACTAATTTATACGCATTCCCGTTGCAATTCGAAGCTTCGGTTAGTGTAATATCTACAGTTGTATTCATTCCGAACACAACCTTTTGAAGTTATTATTATTGCTGACTGATATACACATTTGGAGATCAATGTGCAGAGAATACGCAGAAAATCACGCTAACTACGAAATGCCGTTATTGCAGTTGATGTGGCGAGTGCTTATAATGGGCAGTTATCTCCTGATACCTTTGCCGCTAACCTGCCAAACAATGGAACAGCATTTTTACCTTTTGTAGAAGTATGCACAATGCCCAACAGCAAGGTTCCCATAAGGAACTGCTTCATCAGCAAGGCATTTATGGCGATTTCATTGGTGTCCGCAAAAAAGCAATTGGCTGGAAGCCGGGAAGTACAGGAAATTAAAAAGGGTGCTTATTCTGAGAAAATTTAAGCTTGACTTAAGGTTGTCCTGATATACTTTTCTTACGGACGATGATACCGATGGCAAGGAGGTCTATTATGCATTCACTATATCAAGCAGAATATATGTTTTATAAAGACAAGCTGGCTTTACTGCAGGACACACAAGAAATGTTTTTAGCAAGCGTGAGGGAACTACACCAAAACTATATATCAAAAGGTTTACGGGAGCCGATTGAGCACTGTAAGGCCCGCATCAAATGTGCCCGGAGTGCAAAAGAAAAATTGAAACGCAAGGGACTTCCAATAACCCTTGATGCAGCCTTATGCCAAATCTACGATGTCCTTGGGATACGGGTCGTGTGTACGTTCATTAATGACGTATATCTCATGCAAAATTGGGTTGCCAACCTACCAGGAATCAGTATCGTCAAAGAAAAAGATTATATCAAATCACCAAAGCCAAATGGTTACAGAAGCTATCATATGATTGTTGAGGTTACAATACAGAATGAAACTGTTTTTGCCGAAATCCAGATCCGTACACTGGCGATGGATTGTTGGGCTTCGCTGGAACATCAGTTGAAATACAAGCAGGAAGTAAGGTATCAGGAAATGGTAGTGGATGAACTGAAAAGGTGTGCCGATGAATTAGCTTCAACGGATATGAATCTGCAGGCCATAAGAGAGCTTATTAAGTTGGATATCGGTAAACCTGACAATTTTTTTGGAAGTAAAGGTTGAAAGAAAATATAAATAAAAGGAGCCATGCAGCGTATCGCTTCTTTCAACCTTACTTAATTTTAGCAGTATCGTAAGCAAGCCTGCGATATGCATGGGCATAAAAATGAGATTATTATTAGCTGAAGATGAGAGGGAATTATCGAATGCCCTGGTCGCCATATTAAAGCACAATCACTATTCCGTGGATACCGTTTACGATGGTGAGGATGCCTTGGATTATGGTCTTATGGAAAATTATGATGGTATCATCTTAGATATCATGATGCCAAAAAAGGATGGTCTGGAGGTGTTAAGCCAGCTGAGGAAACACAGTATTACAGTCCCGGTACTAATGCTGACAGCCAAATCTGAGGTCGATGACAGGATAATGGGCCTTGATACAGGTGCCGATGACTATTTGACGAAGCCGTTCTCCACCGGCGAGCTTTTGGCACGGATTCGAGCCATGACCAGACGGAAGGATGAGTTTACACCCAATACACTGCAATGCGGTAATATTTGTTTGAGCAGAGAAAATTTTGAGCTCTCCGGAGCCGAATCGTCTTTCCGTCTGGCCAACAAGGAGTTTCAAATGATGGAGATGCTCATGAACAACGTAAACAGACTTGTGTCCACAGAGCAATTCATGGAACGGATCTGGGGGTATGACACAGAGACGGAAATCAATGTGGTATGGGTCTATATATCGTATTTACGAAAAAAACTGGCCTCCCTGGATGCCAATTTTGAAATCAGGGTGGTGCGCGGGGTCGGATACCGCCTGGAGGAATGCATATGTATAGAAAACTGCAGCACAAATTTGTAGCAATCGCAATGGGTTCGTTGCTTTCAATTATCATTGTTATTATTGCCGCTATTAATATTTATAATTATTACTATATGAACAATATTGCCGATGGCCTGTTAAACCAGTTGGCGGAAAACAACGGAAGTTTTCCACAATATATTCAGGATGAGCAGACAGGCTCTACCATCGTTTTTAATTTTCAAATAACGCCTGAAACCAGTTTTGAGACACGATATTTTACGGTCAGGGTATCATCAGGGGGAACAGCTATAGAGGTAGACACCAGCAGCATTGCCGCCATATCCCCGGAGCAGGCCAAAGAATATGCAGAGGCTGCCCTGTCTAAGGGAGATTCTACCAGTTACCAGGGATATTATAAGTATTTAGTGGTAGAACAGTCAGATAGCACACTGATCATCTTTTTGGACCGTTATCCGCAAATGCAATCTGTACGTTCTTTTTTAAGCATTTCCTGTGCCATTGCCATATTAAGTTTAGCAGTTATGTTCGTACTTGTATCTTTGCTGTCAAAACGTGCCATAAACCCGGTGATAGAAAGCACTGAAAAGCAAAAGCGGTTTGTTACGGACGCAGGGCACGAAATTAAAACACCCCTGGCCGTTATATCTGCCAATACTGAGGTGCTGGAACTGAATCATGGAAAAAATGAATGGACAGAAAGTATTCGCAAACAAACAAATAGACTGGATACATTGGTAAAAAATCTGCTTACCTTGTCCAAAGTGGAAGAAGAAAAGGTTCAGCTTGTATTTACGGAGCTTTCTGCCAGTGATCTGGTCTGGGAGTCGGTCATTTCCTTTGAGGCTCTTGCCACAGGTCAGGGGAAGCATTTCGAAGTGAATATCCAACCGAATCTTACTGTGAATGGTGATGAAAGCGGCTTTCGCCAGATCGTCTCTATTTTGCTGGATAATGCGGTAAAATATACCCGTGAACAAGGGGAAATCAGCGTAACATTGCAGCGACAGGACAAAGCAATCTCCTTGGAGGTGTGCAATATCAGTGAAACCCTGCCTGAAGGTGACTTGAACCGACTGTTTGACCGTTTTTTCCGGGCTGACCCGTCCCGCTCACGAGAAAGCGGCAGCTATGGCATTGGCCTATCCATTGCAAAAGCCATCGTTCAGGCGCATAAAGGGAAAATTGCTGTCCGTCGGGAGAGCGATAGCCGGATATGCTTTTCAGTAATTATTTGAACCTGCCGCCAGATGCCTATTGAGGATGAAGGAGTATAATTGCTTTGGAGGTGCAGCCATGAATTATATCACTACGAAAGAAGCCCATTGACGGACGACATACACGCGGAAAAATGAAAGGCGGTGAAAACCATTGAAACATATTGTCTTTGTTGAAGATGATTTAAATTTAATTAATGGTCTGTCTTTCGCTATCAAAAAACAAGGATATGAAATAGATGTTGCCCATACAAGTCTTGAAGCAGAAGCACTATGGACAAATGGGAAATATGATTTGGTGATTTTGGACGTATCACTTCCCGATGGCTCCGGCTATGATTTATGCAAAAAAATTTATTTTTCAGGATACGCAAAACAGCAGTGAAGTGATTACTTTGCTAAAAGAAGCGGCCAGAAAGTATCAGCAGACCATTGTTATGATTACTCATAACCGAAGTATCTCACAGACCGCAGACCGGATACTGCAAGTGTCCGATGGCATACTGACCGATTTGGGGAGGTGCCGCGAATGAAAAGCTATCTTAGCCTGATTCCGATTTCTGCAAAAGTACACAGACGGCAAAACCGCATGACGCTTCTGTGTATCATATTTGCCGTATTTTTGGTAACTGCTGTTTTCAGTATGGCAGAAATGGGCGTTAGAATGGAAAAAACAAGATTACTGAATAAGCATGGCAGTCTGGCACTTCAAGGATTAAGCAACAATGCAACTGTGCAGACATTATTTTCCGTGGCTGTAGTATTGTTTATTCTGATACTGATTGCAGGAGTATTGATGATTTCAAGCAGCATAAACAGCAATGTCGCCCAGCGGACAAGGTTTTTTGAAATGAGCAAACAACAGATTATCCGTTTTGTAAGACTGGAAGCTCTTAACTGGTGCAAAACTGCAATCCCTTTAGGGGTCATACTTGGAATTGTTAAAAGTCAGTCCTTTCCACCCGCTCCTCAGACTCCTGCGCTAACAAGGCTTTGACCTCGTTTACCAATTGCTCTTTCTCAGGAATATAGTAAACATAGCTGGAAGCAAAAACTTGAGTGCTCAATCCGCCCAAAGCATATTCTGCGGTAATCTCATCGCTGGATTTGCAAAGCAGAATACCAACCGGTGGATTATCCCCCTCATCATTGACTTCGTTTTTATAATAATTGAGGTAGGCGTTCATTTGACCTGCGTGTTCGGGCTGCAGGTCGGTCATTTTCAGATCAATCAACACATACGCCTTCAGTACTTTATTGTAGAAAACCATATCAACATAGTAGTGACGATGACCAACAGTGATACGTTGCTGGCTGCCAACGAACATGAAACCTCGTCCCAATTCAAGCAAAAAATCCTCCATGTGGCGAATTAATTTGGCTTCCAAATCCTTTTCAAGTATAGGCTTTTCTTCACGAACACCAAGGAACTCAAATACATAAGGTTGCCGCAAAATATCCTCTGGCTTCTCTATTGTCGCACCCTGTCTAGCAAGCGCAAGAACTTTTTCTTTGTTGGGCTGACCATCAGAGAGGAGAAGCCTCTCGAACAATGATGTGTCTATTTGTCGACGCAACTCACCAACCGCCCAGTTCGTATGGACAGCCTCGTGTTCATAAAATGAGCGTGCATCCGGGTCTTTAACTGAGGAAAGTTCAATGTAATGTGACCATGATAATTTTCCAGACGGCATCTGCAATTTTGGATAAGCCGTGTAGAAGTCTCGCATATTGTAAAGATTACTCTTGGAGTAGCCCTTGCCCAGTTCGACCGTTAACCGCTTAGACAACTCTGAAATAATTCGCTTACCATACTGTGCTTTTAGTTTACCATTTTGCTCACTCTCCACTATAATGCGCCCGACTTCCCAATAGGTTGAAATCATAATTGTGTTTATATTTCCTGATACCCGTTGCCGGGCTTCAGACATAATTGATTTTATCTCGTCTACCAGACGCTCTATAGCATCAAAGTCCATACAAGTGCCTCCTCATTTTAAATTTTCCAGACGACATCTGGAAAATTTAATTTTTCTTTGCAAAATGAATTGTATCACCCACCGGAGACACAAATTGCATTTATTATTCATCCTCTTAATTATATTCGCATTGTCGAAGTGCGTCAATTAAAACATTCTATATCTGTCCGTGTTTTCCAGGTCTCGTAACTTAGCAAGCTGGGCCCGTGCTACAGCGCGCGGACTTTGCTTGTTGGGCGGCGCCCAATCCCGCTGCGGGAAGCCGCCCTCCGGCCGGTCTCCGTATATTCTTCCAAAAGTTGAACCGCTTCCGCGCTGATGGACGCTTCCAGTCGGAGTATCGCTCGCCGGATTTCAATTCTTCCAATGCGTTGTTCCTGCTCTCGGTTAAAAAGTTGCCGAGATTTTCGTTAAACGACGCCATAAATGGACGATGGTAAAAGAAAAAAAGCCGTCGTACAGCAGATACGTTTCCATGTGCCTAGGCAACATCCACAGTCTCATACCGGTGCATCCCAATGGAGATCACTGCAGCATCTATCGCCAACCATGTTAGAATCATCAATGCGACCATCAAAGGGGGAAATTCCCAAAACCTTGACACGACGGAAAAGGCAGATAACGGGTCGCATATTTGCAGCCATCCGGCAGAGGGAAAGATTTGGTACAGGCTGTATGTGAGGGAGGGAAAAAACAGCATCCCGACGATGTAGGCCGCAATGGTGATACTTGATCTCCTGGTAAATACCAGCAGGCAGTACCCAATGCCAATCATCCCTAAGAACAACGGCAGCGACAATACGATTTGCCCGAAAAGCCGCCCGAAATAGAGCGCACTAAACCCTTTAAATCCAAAGAGGATAACGCCCAGCAGCATACTCACAACAAGACATACTACAGAATAGACAAGGCAGCAGAGGAGGCCGGTGATGCACTTCGCCGTATAAACGCTTTTTCGCCCGGTGAAGTATGAAAGAGTGTTGCGTATCGTCCCTGCTGAGTAGTCTGCCCCTAAAATGGCAACGGCGAAAGCCAGAATGAAGAATGGGAAGAATCCATCGTCACGCATCTGCCGTACAAAATCAGCACCGGTGGCCGGAACACTGCTCCCCACGCTGACAGAGGAACGAACGCCAAAGCTAAAGAGGCCGGAGCCGGAATTGTACATGGTAATGCCGGTGAACAGGATAATCACAATACCGGCAATCAGTACGTTGCGTACGGCACTTCCTTTCGTGAGCCGGAACAGATCTGCCTTAATCAATTTTATCATTTTCATCACATCCTTTCTATGCCGCTTCAATTACGCTGATAAAGTAATCTTCCAGGTTGACTTTCACTTCGTTTGAGGCATATACCCGCAGACCGTTTGCACTCAGTAATTCAATGACAACAGACGGATCGTCAAAAAAGGTAAACAACCTGATTTCTTCCTGCGAACATACCTCAAATTGGTCTGTATCAAACTTTTCCCGGATGATGCACCCGGCCATGGGTGCGTTATTTACCTTGACGGAAATATAGCCCCTCGTCTGCTGATCGAGTTCGCTCCCCGTAAGCTCCTTCAGTAACTGACCGTTATGGATAATGCCGTACTTTGTCGCCACCTGCGCCAACTCGGACAGAATATGGCTGGAAATCAGCAGGGTAATATTGCTCTCCCGTTGGAGCCGGTAAATGATGTTACGAAACTCAACCATTCCGGTAGGGTCAAGACCGTTTATGGGCTCGTCCAAAACAAGAAATTCCGGATTACCCATGATAGCCAGCGCAAGGCCGAGCCGTTGCTTCATGCCAAGCGAGAACTGGTGATAGGGCTTTCTGCCTGTTTCAGTGAGATTGACCGAATGAAGAATACGGTCAATCTCGCCGGTGTCAGGAAGACCCCGTTGAATCCGGTAGTATTCCAGGTTATCCCGCGCTGTCAGCTTTGGAAAGAACGCGGGTGTTTCAATCATGGCTCCGATCCGAGTCCGGGCGTTTTGCAAAGCCTTTGCATCAGAGCTGCCAAACAACTCTATCGCCCCGCCGGAAGGTCGTACAAGAGAGGTTACCATGCGCAGCAAAGTGGTTTTGCCCGCACCGTTTTTTCCAATGAAGCCGTAAATCTCACCCCTCTTAATGGTCATATTAATGTTGTCCACGACAACCCGACCGTTATATATCTTGGAGAGCTGTGTTGTTTTCAATACAAATTCACTCATTTTTATCTTATCCTTTCATTTGTTTTGTTTTTTAGGAAATCGGAGCGAGAACGTGGCACTTTCACCTAAAACGCTATCGGCTGCGATGGTGCCGCCGAGCTGCCGCATCACAGCCTGTGCGATAGAAAGTCCCAGACCGTAGCTGCCATCTGGTGTCCTTGCTCCCTGTGCACGGTAGAACCGGTTAAATATCTTCTCCAAATCTTCTTTGGCAATACCGTCGCCGGTGTTGGACACAGACAGACATAGCCACTTTTTCTCCTGAGTTATGGAAATGTGCATCATACCGCCGTCATTAGAATACTTGATGGCGTTGTCCAGTACGATACCCACAACCTGGCGGACGCGGTCAGGGTCGCTCCATATTGTGTCGGCCGAAGGGCTGATTTCAACAGTAAGCGCTTTTTTTCGTATCATCAAGTCCAACATATCCAGGGATTCATCAATTTCTTTCCCAAGTGATATTTCAGACCTTATGATCTCATGATCGATTCCTTCGATTTTGGCAAGAACAATCAAGCCCTGGATGAGATTCGTCATTCTGTCAGATCCGATAACGATGCTGTCCAGCCATTCCCTTTGGCTGGCTATGGTACTTTCTTCATTGGCATAGAGGACGCTGCAATTCGCCTTGATGATGCTCACCGGTGTTTTTAGCTCGTGGGAAGCATCGGCCACAAATTGCTGCTGCCTTTCCATGACATCAGTCAAGGGTGCTATTGCCCGCCTGGCGAAAAACAGGCTGAAAAAGAAGAAAAAAAGCAGCAGCAACGCACCAATCACGCAGAGAGTGAGGGCAAGTGTTCCGAGCATCTGGCGGGATTCGGTGATGTCGACAAATCGGATATGATAGATTTCGTCTGACTTTTCAAGCTGCTGTTCATCGTCCATCGTGATACTTGCAACGGCGGGTGATACGGCGTATTGCCACATCCGCCCCTCTAATTCTACCTTGCTGTAATTTCCCCCCACCCACGCAATATCTGCTGCTGTTTGAAACAACTCTTGCTCTTGCGCTTGGTTTTCTTTTGAGGCAAAAGTGGACATGAGCTGCCCCTGACTGTTCACCAGCATGGAAAAGCTGGAGCCAATATCAATGGCAGTTCGCTCCACCACATAGGCATCCGCTTTATGATCCCCAAATGACACAGTCCCGTTTTCAGTTACATGGATTTCCTCAAAGCTGTTCAAACGCCGGCGGTTATTTACCTCCTGACTATTGTAGGTGATCCAATACACGGTCACCAGTGCCATTACAACGATGACGGCGGTGACAAGCATCATCAGTGACATAAACCGCCGGCGTGTCCTGGTTATCATATCCATAGCATTTCCTCACTCGACCGGGACCAGCACGTAACCGGTTCCACGGATTGCCTTGACGGTCATATCGCTGTGGACTTCACGCAGCTTTTTCCTCAATAGCGATACCTGCGTCTCCACATTCCCATAGGCGGCGTCCGTGTCGTAGCCCCATATCTTTTCAATCATTTTTTCCTTTGATACCACTATGTTTCTGTTGATAATAAGCAGTTCCAATATTTGCGACTCCTTAATTGTCAAATTCGTGCACACAGCACTTTGGGAAACAATCATCCGCCGGGTATCCAGCGTGCAGTTGCCGAATGACAGCTGTTCCCCGGCATTGATTTCCGGCTGTCGTCTGGACAATGCCCGGATACGGGCAAGCAGCTCATCCATTTCAAACGGCTTTGCCAGATAGTCGTCGGCGCCGCTATCCAGGCCGCGTATTTTATCTTTGGTTTCGCCCTTTGCCGTGAGCATGATAACGGGTGTGATGATGTGTGACAGACGAATCTCCCGCAGGACGGCAAGACCATCCATCTCCGGCAGCAGTATATCCAAAACAATTACGTCATATTGCCCGGTGAGGGCATTGTCCAGACCCTCTTGCCCGTCAAAGGCGAGGTCTACCAAATAGTTGTCTTTCTTTAACACCTGCTTTACAGCATTGGCAATCAACTTTTCATCCTCAACCAATAACACTTTCAAGACTTATGCCCCTTTCTGAAAAAAGTGCAGAACATGCGACGGGCACGTTCCACACTTTCTCCGGCCTATATACGATCAGATCGTGGTACCCTGCATAGTACCGGTGGTGCTGCCGTCATCTTCGTAATTACTGCGCCACTCGTTTTCCCATTCTTCAAGCCATTCTTCGGCATTGAAGTCGTTAATGTCACCTTCGCCGCCGCCAAACCTGAATCGAGTACCGTCTTCGCTCACTTCGATACCTTCGGGTGGCTCATTTGTCCAGGTTTCCCCACCATCGGAAGAAAATTCCCAAACGCCGTCCACTTGGCGGGCAATAGAATCTCCATAGGTAAAGAACGAACCGCCCTCACTGCCTTCCGGCATCACGTCACCATAACGCTCATCAATCTCTGACTGGATGGAATTGATCATATCATCAACTTTCTGCCTATAAGCGTCGAGATCAAAGTCCTCTATATTTCCTTCGCCCTGCCACATGGTCATACCGCCGTTTTCGTCTACTTTCACGCCATCCGGCGGGGTGTCTGTCCAGGTTTTTCCGCCATCCGTGGAGTATTCCCATGTCTCGCCGTTCCAGCGCATCCGCGTATCATTGACACGCATATCTGCGTTGCCGTCACCGGCATCCGCGTCACTGTCGGGTGTTTCCTCTGCGTCCTGATCTGCGTTTTGCGGGATGGCGCCCGTCTGTGACAGATTGTTCGGTTCCGGGGAGCCCCCGGCTGCCTGTGCACTGTGGTTAAAGAAGATCAGGCCTGCCATCAATATGGTAATAGCAAGGACAGTCGTGCCTCCGACCAACAGCGTCTTTTTGCTCTTTAATTGTTTCATCATTGTTTGTGTACCTCGCTTTCTGTTTAGTTTGGCCGATCGACCATGAGTAAACTATACAAGAGGTTTCTTTAGTAAACCTTTAGTTTTAAAAACAATTTTAAAATTTCTCTGCTGCATCGCTTCCTTGGCAGCAGGATAGTGGGATAGTGCCAGTTTCAGGATGCCATTACCCCTGAGGGAGCTGGGATGTTAAATAACCTCCGCTAAACATTTATCATCAATCTTGACGCTGTCATGATTATACTACCATGGTATCTTGACGATGTCAAGTTCGTGGGGTATAATAAGCGTTAATAAGAGTTTTTACATGGAGGTTACTATGAATAAGAAACCGTACCATCATGGTAATTTGAGAGCTGCACTTATTGAAGCCGGTATTGAAATGGTCAATGAGGAAGGTGTCAGCGGCTGTTCTTTGCGCAAGGTGGCCGCAAAGTGCGGCGTCAGCCGGGGTGCGCCTTACACTCATTTTAAAGACAAAGATGAAATGCTGGATGCCATGAAGCAGCATGTCACGGGTAAATTCGTTGACTTACTTAAAAAGATCATTGCCGATTGCTCAGACAACGATAAGCTGCTGATGGAGATCGGCAAAGCCTATATTCATTTTTTTATGGACAACCCCAACTATTATCCGTTCCTATTCAACCAAAGTAATATCAATATTGTGTTGACTTCGGATAGTGAAAAGGCAGAGAGCTATAGGCACCTTGAAAAAGATGAGAACACAATTATTGCTATCCTGGACAAGCTTGAAATTCCCGAATCCCTACAGATGCAGAACATTATTGCTGTGTGGGCCATCGTTCATGGACTGGCTGGTATTATAACGATGAAGGGCATTGAATTTGATGGTAATTGGGATGAAATGATTGAGAAGGTGTTGTCCGAAAACTTGAAGTTAGTACGCGATTGGAAAAACTGATTATTTACAGGATGTGGATCATTTTCCCATTCCTGTCGTTATCCATACCTTTGCCTGTTATAAGCAGGTACGAAGTTTGCTGTCACCACGCCAATCTGTATCAGAAATTTACCGGATTAAAGAAGAGTCGTTGTAATTTTTATATTTACAACGAGGCCGGTTTATGTTACGCTTATACTAGTACATCATTGGAGAAATGATGTACTAGGAGGATTCATATGCGTATTAGTACAAAGTGTTCAATCGCGCTCCATCTGCTTGTTTTGCTTGATGTTTTCCATGATGAGAAGCTGACAAGCGATATTTTGGCCATGAGTATTGGCTGTAATCCGGTTGTTGTAAGAAACCTGCTGGGGAGCCTAAAAAAGGCGGGGATTGTCGAAGTGCAGCGCGGAACAGGCGGAGCGACCCTGATTGCCGACCCGGAAGACATTACCATTTGGACGGTTTATCAAGCGGTCGATACCGTACCTTTGGAGGAACTGGTCGGAATGCACCCGAACCCTTCCATGAAATGCCCTGTGGGAAGAAATATCGGCGGATTGCTTGAGAAACCATATGGCATGATTGCGGATTCCGTCAGGGAAACAATGTCCGGGTATACATTAAAGCAGATAATCAATGATTATCATGCGCTAAATCAAACAGAAAGGGAGATTCAAGCATGAGCGTTTATTCCATGTATTTTAGCCCCACAGGTGGAACCAAAAGAGTAATGGATATTCTAACGGAGGGATTATCCATAGACAGTCAGATTGATTTATCGGAGCCGGAAGCTGATTACAGCGCGTACAGTTTCGCGGAGGAAGATGTATGCCTGATTGGTGTACCTTCTTTTGGCGGGCGTGTTCCCTCCATTGTTTTGGAGCGGCTCCGGCAGACGCGAGCAAAAGGAGCAATGGCGGTTGTTGTTGTAGTGTTTGGAAACCGCGCTTACGACGATACGCTTCTGGAACTAAAAAACGAGGCAATCGCCTGCGGATATATGGTTGGAGCTGCCGTTGCCGCAGTAGCGGAGCATTCCATTATGCGTCAATACGGCGAGGGGCGTCCTGACGCGCAGGATGAAGCGGAATTGCGTCAATTTTCAAAAGAAATCGCAGAATTGATAACGAACAGAAAAAGTGTAAAAGACTTTGCCGTACCGGGAAATTCTCAGTACAGAGAATATGGTGGCGTCCCCTTTAAGCCAAATGCAGACAAGTCTTGTACGAAGTGCGGCCTGTGCGCCGAAAAATGTCCGGTTCAGGCTATCCCACATGACACCCCGGCGTCATTGGATAAAGAGAAGTGCATATCCTGTATGCGCTGTATCGCCGTTTGTCCTCAAAACGCCAGAAAACTAAACAAGGCGGTTTTGTTTGCCGCTTCACAGGCAATGAAAAAAGCCTTTGAGGGCAGGAAGAAAAACGAACTGTACTTGTAAATAATAACAGGGGGTGACAAACTTGAAAACAATTTTTGAAAAAATGATGGTTGGAGATATATCGTCTAAAAACCGAATAATCCGTAGTGCCACACAAGAGGGATCGGCTGCCCCGGACGGACATATCGGAACAGAGTTGATTTCTGTTTATAAGAAGCTTTCCGCCGGCGGCGTTGGTATCATCATTACCGGCATGGTAGGAGTCGATGAAAATTCGCGGGTTTTTCCTCTTATGGTTAAAACCTATAATGATAGTTTTGTAGATGGATTAAGAGAGATTGTCAATGACGCTCATCAAAACGATTGCAAAGTCGTAGTGCAATTAGCGCATTGCGGCGCAAAAGCAAGTCCTGATGATGGGCGCAATCCGCTTGCTCCCTCTGATATGCCGGGTAAAGATAAATCGGCTAAAGGTATGGAAAAAGAAGAAATCAATCATGTCATCCGGAGATTTGCCGTGGCTGCTTTGCGCTGCAAAGAAGCCGGAGCAGACGGTGTTCAAATACATGGCGCGCACGGCTATTTACTTAGCGAGTTCCTCAGCCCCTTTTTCAATAAAAGAAAAGACGAGTATGGTGGTGATATTGCCAATCGCGCAAGGATTGTATTCGAAGTGTATGATGCGATAAGGAACGAGGTCAAAGACGGCTACCCTGTTTGGATAAAAATCAACAGCGACGATTTTGTTGACAGTGGGTTTAATTTTGAAGAATGCCTATGGGTTTGTCGGGAATTGGATAAACGTGGTATCAATGCAATTGAGGTGAGCGGTGGTATCTCTGTTTCCCGCGAAAGCGCTTCCACTCGTATAGTGCCGAATCAAGATGAAAAAGGCACATTTTCAGACTACGCTTTATCATTAGCAAATAATGTTAATGCGACGGTTATTAGTGTAGGGGGATACCGTACACCGGAGATGATTGAGCAATGGTTAAACAAAGGAAAGGTAGAAGCTATCAGTTTATGCCGTCCCTTAATATGTGAGCCTGACCTGCCAAATGTTTGGGAAAGTGGCAACAGGCGACATTCGCAGTGTATTTCATGTAATAAATGCTTTGACTACAGCAGTGGATTTGGCTGCAAAGTCTTTAAGTAAAAAATCTCGGAAGCATTTACATAACAGGTAAAATAACCAGTTCATAGTGTTTATCTATCTTTAGATTGGCAATTATGGAAATTTCACCAGTTAAACTATTCTCTATATAATCAATCGCGTTACTTAACTGTTTTAACTCCTCTGCAAAGCCCCTACAAAGCTCATTAAATGCTACTTTGCAGGGGCAGATATTTTTTGGATTTCTTTGTAATTACAACTTTGGGAACTAAGGCGTAAAAAATTCTTGCAGCCCAATTTTACTAAATGGCAATATTTCAAGTTTATTAACTATAACTTATTTTGTAATAAGGTAAACATTGTTTTTCGTATCAAATGAAAAATTGTTGGATAGTAAAGAATTACATGAAGCCCTATTTTCTTCATCCGGCTGGACAATAATTCTTTCAGAATCCGTCAAGGAAAAAATTTCTTTGATCAGCAAGGCGATTATTGATTTACCGATGCCTTTACCGAGATACTCTTCTTCCCCTATTAAATAATCAATACTGTATGTTCCCGAAAGAGGTGTGTCTCCATACCAATTTTCGCCGGCATCGGCACATTTGTAATATACACAAAATCCGATTGGGTTTTCTCCCCATAGGACAATCAAGTGAGTAAGAAATTTGAACCTATCGTTACGCCCGTTGATTTCGGACAACCAGTCATCAATAGAGCAAAGACCTGGCACTTCAAACCATTTTTTTATATACTCCTTATTTAACCAGCTTTCCACCAGCTGGACATCATTATCATTCAGCAATCTAATTTTCAACATATCCATTTGAATACCCTCCTTTCAAACGATTTAGAGGTAGT